>UMKN01007687.1_pt1 | contig 13980 bp, 14 predicted proteins | sample 1966321 | NCBI WGS metagenome assembly UMKN01 (sample SAMEA4836177, study PRJEB28245) | human gut metagenome | biome: gut microbiome; material: fecal sample | place: Denmark | collected 2008
AAGTTTCGGAAGTCAAAACGCAAAAGAACAAACGTATTCTTTTGCGGGCCCAAGAATGCAACCGGATGGTGCGCCAGGTGGAGACGGTAGATATGGATTTAAAAGCTCTTACGAAAGAACTATTGTGGGTGAAAAAACCAGACCTATTCAATCTTCAGTTACTATTCCTGTTAAATCCATTTTTGGTGGTACAAGTAAAGGTAAGGCAGGGTATCTGAACACTGAAAGTGGATCGAGAACGGGCGCAAATGCCTATGGTGGTGCAGGGTATGGGGATTCTTATCACACTTCTCCAGACGGAGGTAAGACAAGAATTGCTGGGTATGGCTCTGGACAAGAAGCCTCACCGGCAGATGATGATGCAGGAAATATTTTGAAGCCAGGAGAAGGCATATTTTGTATATACTATCACAACGAGCCAATCTAAAAACAGACAAAGGGAGAGTGCTAAAAACTCTCCCTTTTAATTTATTGATATTCAATTAAATAAGGTCATCATGATAATAAAGGAGAACAATACCTGCACCTTCGTTGTAATCATTTGTTCCACTTCCTATTTTAAAACAAGTTCCACCGGCTCCATATCCCGCCGATCCATTTGGATTTGCTTCTCCATAACCACCTCCACCACTGGCTTTACAGTCCGTAGTAGAAGTGAAGTAGCTTAGTCCACCTGTTCCTATACCACCAAACACAGACCGAATAGGGATGGTTTCACTCGCTCTTATTCCGGTGTTGTAGTCCGGACCTTGTGTTCCCAATCTTCCGTCGCCACCTTCTCCGCCTTGCACAGTTTTAGCAGTAGATGTAGTTTGTTCGCCATTTCCATAAGTACCACCACTACCGGCTGTTAAAACAGAAGTTGCAAGTCCGCCTTCTGTTCTTCCGTAGTAAAAAAGATCACTGTCTATTTCTCCATTTAAAGCAAATTCCCAATAATCATTTGTTTTGTCTATCCCGTTAGAAGAATGTCCAAGAAAGGCGGTTATTTTCAGTCCTAAACTTTGACTATAATGAACATACAAACCAATATGACCAGCATTGTTATAGGTAAAATCTATTTCATCAACTAACAAAACACCACTACTACCATTTTTGGAAATTAATAAGTTTTTCTTGAAAGCGATCATACCGCCATCTCCACCCATACAACCACCAATCCATTGAGGTGCGTTAGGTACACTGTCGGTGTTTTTACTAAATCCCCCTCTCCCTACTATCAGAAGGGAAACGTATTTGTAGGAAAAGAAAAAGATATGCGTTTGCTATGTTTGTTGAGAAAAGATTATCTTTGTGGGTAGTATATACTTAGACAATATTTTAAACGTTTAAAATTTTATAATCATGAATATCATAAAAAGAACAGTAACAGCTAATTCCAATAAGCTGATAACTAATAACGGCGATGCAGCACCTTCTTTAATCAGCAGTGCATGGAGCTTTGCAACAATTGATGAAGATATAACGCTTACTGACCAAAACGGTCAACCGGTTTCTTTTGTTATCATTCCTCTTGTAGCAGGTACAATTAAAGTGATTCTTGCCGGTGGTATGGAATATACTATTTCAGAAGCCGAAGTGAACGCAAGTCTTGGATCGCCTCTTATGTACATGGTTCAGAAAATCGTGAAAGAGGGCACGACCGTTTCTTCTTTGAGTATTGGGATTTAAAAAGGGGAGGTGGCGGTATGATGTTATTAGGAAACATAAATGCAATTCCTTTTAGAAGAAGGTTTGGGGGAGGTGGCGGTACACCCTTCCCAAACATCCCTGGTATGATTGTAAGATGGTCTGCCAAAGGTCTAACCAATGAAGATATGTCCAAAAATCCTGTATGGAAAGACCTTATGGGCAATGGGTATGATTTACAGATGAAGAACTTCCTTTGGGGTGGAATGAGCGGAGTAGGTGGATATAAATTAAACTGGGGTGATTCTAGCATTTGGGCAAATTATATTACTCAAGGGGCAGGTGGTACAGGTGAAGTTACTGATAATACAATCCATATTACAAGTGCTGAATCAAATAATGCGTTATTTGAAACAAGGGCAAGCCTTAAATCTGTTGAGTACAAAGTATTGATAAAAGGATTAACGGATGATATATATTTGCGTTATGGTGTATCTAATGATGGGAAAGAATTATGGACAGAAATAAAGAACGATGGTATATATACTTTGCCGTCGTATGATTACGATAGTAAATATAATATGAGGTGGGTAGTGATGTCCCAAACCTATCCTATAGATTGCAATATTACCATCGAACAACTACCTCTCTACCCCGGTGCACTCGTCTTTGACGGAGTAGACGATTATGGTGTCTGTGAGAACTTCCCTATTCTGACTAAAGAAAAGGGATATACGGTTGTGGCGTTGAGACAGTGGATTGAAGAAAAGAACAGTATAGCAGCACTGTTATCTAATAGCAAAAATTGGAATCAGGATGGTGCGTTTGTATTTGAGTATAATAACTTAGAAAACAATTACCCCAATTTAGAACTCTCTTTTGGAAGACTTACCGACTTAGGTAGGGAAAAATCTTCTTTTACCTATCAAATGTCTAAACTGTATAATGGTAAAGAAATAAAATCTGGAGAGTTTTTAGGGGCTGATAAATTGATAGTTGCGAAGGCTAACGAAAATTTATCTCCATGCGCTAATGTTGCTATCTGGGAACTTGTATTTCTCGATCACGATGCCACCGAAGAAGAACTGACCAAGATCAAAGACTACTTCGTTAAAACCTATCCCTGGCTTTTCCCCGACCAAGCATGGACTGTCACCGGTAAAACCAACGAGGACGAAGATCGTGCTACTATTGCCAACATTACGGGCAATGGTAATGATCTTGTACTGTCTAATTTTGGGTTTGTAGAAGGGAGTGGCTACAATGAAGAAGGTGAATATGCTGGCTATCTGGTTACTGATGGGGTGGATGATAAAGTTCGGAGCTCTAGTTTTACAATGAACGAAGATTGGACGATTGTTGGAGATTGGGAATTGTTATCAAATGTTCAGATCAATTGTGGCATTGTAAAAGCTCAAAATGTTTATCTGTATAACACTGCTAATGGATTGCTTATATCTATTAATAATCCACGTGGTTTACAAAGTTTTGGAACTAAATCATTGCATGCTATTTGCTCAGATGGTAGATTATATGATCGAAATTGGGTTGAGTTTGAATATACCGTAAATCAAAATTTTGAGATCGTTAAATCAAGTTTGAATATAGGATTTAACTTAAATAATTATACCCAAATAGCTTTTAAGAACTTAGGCATATATAACAATCAGATTCTTTCCAAAGACGACTGTATCAAAGCATATAACTATTTACAAACTTTAAAAGCAAAATAATTATGCGATACGCAATAGTAGATTTAGTATGGGCAAAATCACATGGTATTGAGATATTGCCAGAAATGAGGACGAGTACGGATCAAAGCAAGGTAATCTTGCATGAGGAATACCTTGCACCCTTCGATGATGAAGATTTTCCTCGCTATAGTTTTAGTGATCCGGCTTTTTCTGAACTTCTAAACAGTGAAGAATGGACTTATCCGGAAGGAGAAGAACCATTAATTAACAGACAATTCAGTAGATTGCTTGTTCTGAATGAATTGGACAAGGAAGTGACGAAGGAAATCAACACTTACGATCTTACTCCAACAGAAGCATTGAAAGTGAAAGATCGTTATCCTGAATGGACAGTTGGTATTGACGTAAAAGCAGAAGAACGATATCAATGCGATGATCTTCTTTGGGAATGTATTAAAGATCACAAAACACAGGAAAATTGGAAACCATCTCTTGCTACGGCTTCTCTTTGGAAGGTTGTTGTAGAAGATCATGAAGGTACAGAAAATGATCCTATTCCTTATACGCCACCTATGGAGATATTTAATGGCAAATATTATATTCAGAATGGTGTGAAGTATAGATGCACAAGAAATAGCGGACAACCTTTGTCGCACAACTTATCAGATTTAGTCGGGCTTTACGTCCAAAAGGTATAACAGAACAATTCAAATTTTAAGGAATGTCACAGGAAATCTACAATAAAACCGTATTCAAACGGTTCTTTGAAGAAAACGATCCTGCCGTAATGGAATGGGCGGAGAATGTACTTGAAAAAGTATCTTCGCCCGGCATTCTTCCTACTTTTATAAAGAAGGACGGTGAGGATTTTAAGGCATATTGGGAAACAGTCTGTCACATATTTGCCCTTGTTGTGTTGTATGCAAAGCAATACAATGAGATTGATACGAATAAGATTCTGTTTGAATTGTTTATTGAAAACAGAGGACTTGTGACGGATGAAGTCGATACGCTTGAACAGATGCAATACCTGTTCGACAATTATGTAAAGGAGTACCGGAAAAGAGGAACACTTGATATTGTAAACAAAGAAGGCACGATACTTGGCGAGCTTCTTCGTCTTATCCGGTACAAGTCGGAAGAAGAATTTATTTTTGCTCTTTTGATGTCACGTGACACAGGATGGACAATGGGGTACAGTTCCCCCACATGGAACAGAACCGATACTGTTTTAAACGTTACTAAAGGATATGAAACGACTACGAATGTAACTGATTTGAACGCTTACCCTTTGGTCAATCCTACGGGTGTTGTTATAGTGGACGATGTGGATAATGACGGCAACCCTATCAAAGCCATGACTTTTGTGGGAAATAGTTTGGTGGGTATATCTTCGGCAGAGGACAAATCAAAACTTCTTCCTGTGTCTGAGAATATGACTTACCAAATTTCTTTTAAGGTAAAAACATCTTCTGTAAATAACCAGAACTTGAAGTTTGGTGTCGAGGTGTATGGAAAAGGAAAACAGGTAATGACTTGTAAGGAATCTTATGGAGAAGCAGAAAGTATTAGTTTCGTATCTAATGACGGTGCTTTGAGTTTGCCGTTTGCAGGTGTTTACTACGAATGCAGAGGAATCCTTTCAAGAAAAGATAGAGCTTATGCAAGCCCTGTTGCTCTCAATTTCTCGAATGGAAGGGGACTTCAAATGAAAGAAGGAACTTCCTATTTGTCACTTTTCCTTATACAGGACAGGTCGGCAGCTTCTAACAATGTTTATATTTATGACATTAAGATAAAACCCATTTTCTTGCCTTTCTATCAAGGGAATTTAGGAGAAAAGGATGTGATAGCTGCTTATTACAAAAACAACTCCCTCGTAAGTGATACAGGGATAAAGGATTTCTCCGAAGAATATTTGCTTTCCTATAAGAATGTATTGAAAGAAAACGAGATACAGCCATTGAAAGAAAAGAAAGTAATATTCAAGGTTGTATCCGACAGGGGTGGTTATATAGAATCTGCCACTATTTCTATTTTAGATGAAACGCTTACAACCGATATAAATGGAGAAGCCAGTATTAGTCTTTATCCGGGTGATTATTCTATAGACGTAAGAAAGAATTTGTTTACGGATATAGAGGATAGATTGTTTCAAGTATTGGAAGATGGGGAAGAGACACAAGTCGAATACATTTTGATGCAGGGTGAAGTCTATGAAAGAAAAGTTACGTTTATCGTAAGAGACGAACAGAGTAGACCCATATCAGGAGCGCAGGTTGTCTTTAATGGGGAATTTAAATACACTGATTCTTCCGGTAACGCTATTTTCAATGCTTTTCCAGGTCTTTATCCTTACACTGTATCGAAAGAAGATTACTATACCGTAAGTAAGAACATCAATGTGCAGGATGACCAATCAGAACCCGTTGAACTGGTTTTGATTCCGCTTTACAACTTGACGTTCAATGTGACCAATTCTTCTACAGGAGCGGTGGAAGGTGCGAATGTTACGTTGGTAGTAAAGGAAAGGCCGGCAGAAGATAAAATCCTTTATTCCGAAAGCAGAAGAACGGGAAGCAATGGTAAGGCTGTTTTCAGCAATTTGCTGGGTGGTAACTACACCTACATGGTTGAAAAGCAGAATTGGATTCCTGTAAATGGAGAAGTGACTGTAGATAGGGACAAGGAAGTTCCTGTCAGCTTTAACCCTATGCCTACTTACAACATGACCTTCACTGTGAACGATTACAATACGTTCACGGAAGAAAAAGCACCGTTGAAAGGTGCTACAGTTTCTTTTGCAGGTCTCACAAAGACTACTGATGATAACGGACAGGTCTCTTTTGAAGGTGTCTTGGGAGGGAAATATACGTATGATATTCGTTATGGCAACAACCATCAAAGGGTGTATGTAACGGATTATGAGTTTTACGGGAACGCCAATTTGGTGATAGACTTGAAACGGCTGACTTACAAGACTACGATAAAGGTTGTAGGAGAGGGAGGTTCTACGCTGGAAAACGCAAAAGTTGTCATAAACGAAACTCATAATTATACGCAAAAGGATTCTTCGGGTATTGTTCTTGATCTTCCGAATGGTAGCTATAATGTAGTTGCTTCCTATACGGAATACAATGATAAGAAGCAGACTTTTACGGTCAATAATGCTGCACAGACGGTAATTATTGATATGTCGCAAGTGTTGTACGACCTTACTTTTATCGTGACGGAAGATAACGGCGTTGTCTCAAACGGCACAAGAGTTGTTTTGAATAATGGCGAGCAATCGGGTGTAACAAGCAATGGACAGGTCAAATTTTCTGTATCAAGAAAGCAGTACAATTGGGTCGCATCCAAAGAGTATTACAATGATCAAGTGGGAACGGTACAGCCTAACGAACTTCCAAGAACGGTCAATGTGGCTTTGCAAAGAAAAGAAGTAAGGGTACAGTTCTATGTATATAATTCCGATACGGGAGCTTCCATACAAGGAGCTACGGTTAAACCGGAAGGACTGTTTTCTCAAACAACTGGACAGGACGGTACAACCACTTTTCTTATGCAGATGGGGAAAACGTATGAATGTGAAGTGTCTGTTTACGACTATCAGCCCGCAACACATACGGTAACGGTTGATAGCGAATCTATGCCACAACAAAGGGTCGGTATATCGAACAAGACGTATAGTGCCCATATTACGGTTAAATCAAGAAACGGGTATAACATTAACAGAGCGTATGTGACTTATGGAGGAAAGAGCGGATACACCAATTATTCGGGACAATTAACTCTTACGGGCATTCAGTCGGGGACATATAATGCAATGGCTTCTGCTGACAACTATGAATCCCAAACAAAGAATAATGTATCTATACAAGGGTCAGATACTTATATTGACTTTATTTTGGATTACGAGCTTACAACCACTTATATTTATTTAAGAAAAGAAAATGTATTACAGGCTTATACTTCTGTTAGCGTAAGAACAACCGCACCGGACGGATCAAATTATTCTAACGCTACAGAACAGACAAATGGTAGTGGTAGGGTAACTGTTTCTTCTCCTTCCGGCGGATATGTATATGCTTCTGCTTCCGATTCTCAATGTGTGAGTACGGGGGAAGAAATTACGGATGCAGGCGGTAGCAGCATTTACCTCTATTTATGGAAAGCCCTTATTGTTACTTACAGTGGTTCACCGCAAACACCTTCCGTTTCAAGTGGAGTGTACGAAATTGTAGGAAGCGAAGTGAGGGTACAAGCTGGGAGCAGAAATACAAGCAGTCCGGGTACAGTTCGTGCCAATTTCAAAAATCATACAAGAGCTACAGCAATCAAGCAGTGGCCTGAATCTTTTTCTATTCAGGGAAGTACGGGTACATTTAACATTGATGATACAGGTGGAAACCCCGGTGCTTTTATGGGTTGTACAAGTCTTTCTTCTATTGCTACAAATGCAATTCCTTCTATTTCAGGAGGTGTTATAAGTTGGTTTAGGGGTTGTACATCTTTGAGGTCAATTCCGCAAGGGCTGTTTACTAAAATGACAGGAAACTCTGCTGCCGGTGCATTTTATGGTAGTGGAGTAACGTCACTTCCAAGCGGACAACTTGTTCCTACTTCATGTATTTATCATTCTTCTATGTTCCGGGAATGTAAGAGCTTGACTTCTTGTGTTGGTAATGGTACGTTTGGACGAGGTGGTGGAACAGAAGATTTTCATGCAGTATTTGCAGATTGTATAGCTTTGACAAATACAGGTGGACTTTCTGCTACATCTTCACCATTTAGCAATGCTACGAACGCTAAGTACATGCAATATACGTTTCAAGGCTGCACAAAGATAGATGCGCTTCCTGTTCTTTGGTTTAGGAATTGCACAAATATCGTTTCATTTGTGGGATGTTTTGTGGGTTGTACAAGTCTTAGTGATGAGTGGTCTACTGCTATGTTTTCTTTTAATACGAAAGCAACCAATATGCAGTCTCTTTTTGAGAATTGTACATATCTTTCAATTTCGTATGGACAAGCGCTTCCGTCAAGTGTAACAAATGCTTCAAGAATGTTTGCTAATTGTAGGAATGTAACTGATATCACTTCTTTTGACATGAAGAATGGAAAGTTGCAAAATGCGTCAGGAATGTTTGAAGGATCGGGAGTGCAACAGGTTCCGGCAAATTTCTTTAATGGGATGGCAACGCTCACCAACCTTAGAAGGTGTTTTGCAAATTGTACTTCTTTAGTTTCTTTTGGTAAGAATGGGAATTACGTGGGAATGCCATCTACAACCGCACGTCCTATAAATGTGAATAGAGGTAATCAGTTTGAAAACACACCTATGGATATTTTAGGTAATACGCTGGATTGTACCGAAATGTTTGCAAATTGCACCAACCTTTCTTTAGGGACAGAGCAGACTTACTCCGTTTCCTATACTTCTTTGTTTACAAGGGCTTCTGCTCTGGGTGTAGCAAAAGTGAATATGGACAAGATGTTCTATGGTTGTTCCAAGCTGGGGACTGTACCGGTTTACGAATTATCAAGTGGCACACCTAATTACAGATTGATAACGGATAGTACGGACAGTAGCGTTGTAAGCCATAAGCAAACTTTTTATGGAACAAATTGCGAAAACGTGCCAAGTGGTTGGAAGTAGTATTAATTTTTTAAGATATTGAAAATGAGCAAATTGAACGTCAGTAGAAATGTGTTTTTAGAAAAAGAGGAATTGACTAATATGTTGTCTTTCTTTGCCACAGCACCGCTAATGAAGGCGGTGCTACAGGCTTCTTATTCTTTTGGGTTGATAACAAATGATCCTTCGAAGATCAATCCAAAGACAGTTAATAAACCGGATAATGAAGATGCCCTTATTGATCCTTTTAAAGTGGAAACCGGCACAAATTCTGGGACTATCAAGATCCTTCCAGGTATGGCCCTTACAAGTCAGGGGAACTTTATTGACATCAATGTGGAAGACAATATTTCTGTTCCAAACGATAGCAGCTTTTATTGGGTAAAAATAGGGTACAAGACACGGAACTACGAAAAGGGTTATGTGAGTGTTAATTCACAAGGTGTTGTATCGGGTTCTGTTGATTTTACCGGGAAGGTAAGGGGACAATCTTCGTCAACTCCCGTTTCTATCCGGTTTGAAAAGCAAGATGGTTCTGTTCCGCTTAATAATGGGGTTTATCAGATCGTAAATGTGATTGATAATCAGAACTTGTTGCTTACATCGGCTTCCACTTTTGTTGCAGAATCCAATCTTCGGGTAATTGTGTTGGGTACACTTCCTTTGGGTGGCGTTTTGACACAAGAACAAAGAGACGGCTTGTACACTTATGATGATTATGTTATTTCTTTAGTGCCGGAAGCAAGTCTCTCCACTCCGCCTGAAAAAGAAGCGGACGAATACTATATTGCACGTGTTCAAAATTCAGGTGGATCGGTATCGGTTTATAATGAAGTGAAAAGCGAATATTGGTCACTGGGAAATATTTTTATGTCAACTTCTAAATAACAAGGGTAACTATATACCAGTTTACAGAAATATTTAAAGTTGTAGATTTTAAATAGGAAATTTCAAATATTCTATTTATATTTGCGTCATGTATTTGGTAGAACAACATATTATTTCTGTAAATGATAAGAGATACAAAGATTTAGATCGAATTTGTTTCTTGTCTAAGAACTTGTATAATGCTGCTTTATATACAATAAAACAAGAGTTTCTTTGTACGGGGAAGTGGATAAGAGCAGGAGAACTTAATAAGAAAATGGTAGCAGAAAATAATGTAGATTATAGAGCTATGAGTGGATCATCCTCTCAACAAGTTCTTATGTCTTTGGATAAAAATCTAAAGTCTTATTTTTCTGCTATCAAAGCATGGAAAAGAGATAACAAAAAGTTTACCGGTTGTCCAAAATTTCCGAGATATAAACATAAAACAAAAGGTAGAAATGTATTTTCTTATTCTTATGCGCAGTTTAAGCACAAAGGAAACTTCATTTTCTTTCCAAAGAAAGAAGGATTGTCACCTTTGAAAACGAATTGCAAAGAAGGTTCTGTAAAACAAGTTCGATTTATTCCTAAAGCAGATTGTTATTCTATAGAAGTTGTTTATGAATCTTCTGTAAAAGAACAGCTTCCCGATAACAATAGGATCATGTCTATTGATTTGGGTGTAAACAATTTAGCTTCTATTGTAACTAATACAAACAATAAACCTGTTTTGATTGATGGAAGGAAATTAAAATCCATCAATCAGTATTACAACAAGAAAAGATCGAAAATTCAACAACAATTAAAAAAAGTAAATGGAAAAGAAAATTCAAGACGGTTAATGTCTCTTACAAGAAAGAGAAACAACAAAGTAAAGGATTATCTTCACAAGGCAAGTAAAGAAATAATCAATACTTGTTTGGAAGATAATATAACAACATTGATAGTCGGACATAATGATGGATGGAAACAAGAATCCAATCTTGGGAAAAGAAACAATCAGAATTTTGTCTCAATTCCTTTCGATATGTTCATATCAATGTTAAGGTATAAATCAGAAAGACAAGGGCTAAGATTTGTTGAAGTAAACGAATCTCATACGTCAAAATGCAGTTCTTTTGATTTAGAATCTGTGGAACACCATGATACTTACGTTGGTAAAAGAATTAAGAGAGGGCTTTTCAGAACAAAAGATGGAATCTTACTTAATGCTGATGTCAACGGAAGTTATAACATCATGAGAAAAGTAAAAGGGGATGCAGTAATGCCACCCTATACAGGGTTTGGGTATAACCCAGTTAAGAAATTTATTAACTAATATGTACCAGTGCAAACTGGTATATAGTTACCATAACAAGGGTATGCTAAGATTTTATTATACGACAAGCGCAGGGTACGATAATCAGCAAACTAAGATTTCCGATTCTTTGGGTGGATATAAATCATCCACTCCTGTACCCAATGATACGTTCAGTAATTTATTTGACGAAATAAGCCTTAATTTGGCTTCAAATCCTCGTGAGCAATATATTGCACTTATTTTGAAAAATGAGGGCACAGAAACGCTTAAAAACGTCAATATGTGGTTTTCTGTCGCGACAGACAGTCCATACGGGAAAATCATGGTGGGAGCAATAGGAATGAACAAGGATGAAAACGACAATCCTGTTACACCGAGAACATCTTCTATTTATGAGAAGCCCTATTGGATTCAATTTTATGACGCAACGGAAGAAGATAAAGTTACATTGGGTGACATTGAACCGGATGCTGAAATTTGTTTGTGGTTCTCACGGGTACTTGACGGAAAAATTATTCGGGAGGACTATAACAATGTGGCAGAGAGAGATACGAATACCCAAAACCGTTACAAGAAGATTGAAAAAGAGGTTGACGAGATTTTTAACATTAATTTGGTTTGGGGTTAGATACAAAAGTTGTAGTTTTGCCAGCGAGACAGGGGAACAAAACTTCCCCTTCTTTTATCACTTAAAATATACAACTTTTGTATGCAATGATTTTTATAATCTAATTTCGATGGCAATGACAAGACGAGAAGAATTTGAAACGATTTATGAATACTTACAGGGGAAACTGACAAACAACCCGAAGTATGAGTTTCATGCAAAAAGAAAGGACAGGGAAAGGATAAAGAGCTTCCTTGAAAATGAAATAGTGGGGAATCTTTGGAACTATCTTACCTTCCAGTTCAACAGGCAGGTTTTTCTTTTGTCGGTGTCTAAATTGAGTATTGTGCCACTTCCCAACGTAATAGGTAAAGCAGCCATTGAAAGATGGAGAAAACGAACGCAAAAGGATATGTGGTTTACCTCTAAATTCGTTATGGAATACGATCTTAGGAATCCTATCCAGAAAGAGGAAGCCTTGTCTGATTCCTATTTGGATAAAGAAAGACGGCTTTACTTTGATACACCAAGGGGATATATCCTTTGTGAAAGCTACGATGGCTTTTTGTATCATGATGAAAAATGCAAAGGATGCAGGTACATAAAATTGTGTGAAGAAAAATATAAAGACAAATGAAGAAGAAAAGAAAGGAACTTGAAGTCAAAATCGTTCCTTGTTTTTACGATACGAAAAGGGCAGAACTTTTGATAGTAAGGTACGGGTGGTTCGGAAACCCAAAGTTTGTAAGGAGTTTTGGGTTTATCTATCTTTCGAGTAAGGAAAGCGAAGAAAAGATAGATTATGTGTGTGAATTGGTAGACAGGTTTAATAGAATACAAAATTTAAATTATCATGGAACAAAAAGTAATGTATGATGTGCGTTCAGCACTTATGACAGGTGAAATCAAAGAAGTGAAAAAATGGGAGACAACCATTTTCAGGGGCAAGGAATATATCATTCCGGAAGGCGAACGCGAAATGGCAAAGGTCGGCAGGGATGTGTTCTTCACAAGAGAAGAAGCAAAGGAGGTTGCCAACGCAACGATTGAAAAGAGAGTGCAGTATCTTGAAAACCAGATTGCAAAAATCAGAAGCTATAAGTTTTAACGGTATGGGGAAAAGAAAACACAAAGCAAGACAAAAGTTCTTGGATTCTTTGTCGGAAGAAGAAAAACTGGAAAGGGGAATGTGGGGATATGTCCCTACTAACAGCGGAAAGAAAATCCTATGCAGAGGGAACGTTCATGGCGATATGTTGTTTATCCCCTTACGGACAAAGGAAGAACCGGTAGGCTTTTGGGGTTTTGTGAAAGATGGAAAGCTAATGGGGGATTGGTGACATGTTGAAAAAGAAAGAAAAATGGCAGTATCGTCCTTGTAAAAGATGTGGTGAAAACCATTATATCTATAATAGGATGAAGTGGCTCTGCAAAGATTGCGATACGGAAACAACCAAAGAACGCAGGGGTGACCTTCAATCCCTATTTATGGAGATATGGGAAGAAAGACCACATGTTTGCGTGAAATGCGGAAAACCTTTGGGGAACGAACCAAAAGCTATTTTCTTTTCACATATCAGATCAAGAGGTGCAAGACCGGATTTGAAGATGGACAAGAACAATATCGAACTTCTTTGTTCCGCTTGTCACAGATTACATGAATTTAACGAAAGAGAAATTGTATAACTTTTAAATCGAATTATCATGACAGTATGCTGGACAGAAGGATGCTATTACTTTGAAGGCGAAGTGACCAGTTCCTACCAAGTGGAAGATGGCACTATGCTGGTAGTGGAAACTCAGAACGGACGAACAAGGGAAGTTCTTAGAGAAAATGATCATTTAATTGAGTTGGATTTATGCGAATAGATGAAAACATGGAGGTATTACTTCAATCCGTTGCAAATTTATTCGGGGATTTGAAACTGAACGTTCTGAAAGGAAAGTTGGAAGATGTAATAGCACTTCAAGATACGAAAAGTATTGCTGACTTTACCGAAGAATGTATTAAGTGGTCGGAAAGGGAATATGCGAAGAAGCAACGTATGTTCGTGTTTTCTGATGGAAAATTGGCTTTGACAAGGATATTTATTGTTTCCGCAGAAATGGACTACACGGATGAAGGTGTGCCGGAAATAATCATAAATAGAATGCCGGATGATGTGACATTAAAGGATAATCCTTATAAAAACATTCATGTCCGGTATGAAAGCGAGGAAAACTGTTCCCGTGACTTCGACAG
>UMKN01006930.1_pt1 | contig 13952 bp, 10 predicted proteins | sample 1966321 | NCBI WGS metagenome assembly UMKN01 (sample SAMEA4836177, study PRJEB28245) | human gut metagenome | biome: gut microbiome; material: fecal sample | place: Denmark | collected 2008
GCGGCGTCACCGCCCCAGTGCAGCGGGTAGCGTTGTGAGCCTGCCCATGCGGAACGTGCCCAGATAATGTTTTCGCCGTGTATCTTCTTGATTACCTCGGCCACGGTCTTGTTGTAGCGCAGGGGATAGAGGTTGTGTTCGTATAGTCCGCTACGGCCGTTGGCATAGATGGCATCCAGTGGGGCACCTTCGCCGAAGTCTACTTTGATGGCGCCTACACCCATTTCAATCAGGTTGCCGAGCTTCTTTTGATACCACTGCACGGTTTCGGGGTTGGTGAAGTCCAGCACCACGTCCTCGTAGGGGAGCTGTCCCTTGCCGTTGCGCACGTACAGACCGCGTTCTACCAACTCAGGGAAGAACTTGTTTTTCGGAGTGAAGTAGGGAAGTTGCCAGAGGCAGGTGCGGAAACCTTGTGACCTCAGGTCGGTGAGCATCTGCCGGGGATTGTCGAAGCGGTCGGCGGCAAAGGCGTAGTCGCATTGCCAGTCCACGCTGAACCAGCCGGTATCGAAGTGGATGACATCGCTCGGTATCTTGTTCTCACGCAGTTTCCGGGCTACGTCGCGGCCCTCTGCTTCGCTGAAGTAGGTGATGCGGCTCATCCAGGTGCCGAAGCTCCACAAGGGGGGCATTTCGGGCCGTCCTACCAGTGCGGTGTATTCGCTCAGCATCTCCTTCGGCGAACCCAGGAAGAGGAAGATGTCCATCGCTTCGTCTGCCATGAAGAGTTTGGTGGCTCCGATGTAGGAACAGCCGAAGTCGCAGGTCACGGGGGCGGAAGTGTGTATGAACATGCCGTAGCCACGGTTGCTGAAGAAGAAGGGGATGGGCTTGTACATGTCCGGGGTTTCGGGGCCCTGCGGGTCGGTGACAAAGAGGTTGACCTTCTGCCCGGCCTTGTTCAGTGCGGTGGCGGACTCGCCGCAACCGTAGATTTTCTCGTTCGGCGCGAGGCTGAATACGGGATTGATGCTGCGTGAGTTGTCCGAGCCGCGCTTGATGAAGCTGAATGGAGGTACCTTGACCTGCGTAGAGTCGTTGTCGCTCCAGCAACGGGTCTGTGTCAGCAGGCGTCCGTCGGCGTCTTTCAGTACCAGACGCCAGGGATAGTTCTGGATGAGCAGGCTGCCGTATCGGGAGGTGTACAGCGTACCTTTGTCCGTCTTCTCGGCTTTCCAGAAGGAGCGTCCGTCGGCGGGCTTTCCTATGAGCATGGGGTCATCGGCATCTTCTTTCGGTACGATGGGCGAGGTAAGCATACGGATGCGGAGGGTACGTTCGCTGACCGGTTCGACGGTGAACGTCAGTTGTGGATTGTTGTCGTAGGCCGTCTCTGGGAAGTCCAGCGACTGGAGGGGCTGGTGCAGGTAGGTGTTTGCATTGAATGCCTGGCGGGGCATCAGTTGCTGGCGTTTCCACTGGACAGTCCCCTTGCCGGTGGAGGTGTCGAACGATACCAGGCTGTCGGCGAAGAAATAGGTGTTGCTGAGGTCCAGAAAATCCTGGCTCATGTCTTTCGACTGGGAAAGCAGGTATTGCACGCCGGCATTTGTTTTCAGTTGGGCATGCGCAGGTGGGGTGGCAGTTGCTGCCAGCAGCATAAAAGCTGCCCCTTTCATCAGTTGTCTCTCTTTCATGATAAATATATGATTTACGGTTACTGTTTCGATGCCGTAAAAGTAGAGAAATCCACACAGATGAAAGGGGTGGGTATGTTGCTTATGTAGGGCTGAAATGTTTATTTGGAAGCTTTCTTCCCGTAGAAACACATGAAATATACCCCGATAATCACAAACGGGATACTGAGCCACTGGCCCATGTTCAGCGTCATGCTGTCCTCAAAGTTCACCTGGTTTTCTTTCAGGAACTCGATGAAGAAACGGAAGGTGAAAATCTCCGTCAGGCAGAGTCCGAAGAAGAAACCGCGGTGATAGGGCAGGGAGGCTTCGGCCTGCACGGTGGTTGATTTCCGCTTGGTGGTGCTGAAATCTGTTTCAAGTTTGCTCTCTTGTTTCTTCTGCCCGCGTTTGTATAGCCAGACCATTCCCAAGAAGAAAATGAAGTAGGCAATGGCTTCGTAGAGCTGTGCCGGATGGCGGGGCAACATGTCTTCCCGCTCGAAGATGAATGCCCAGGGCACGTCGGTCGGTTTGCCGATGATTTCGGAGTTCATCAGGTTGGCAAGGCGGATGCAGCAGGCGGTGATGGGAGTGGCAACAGCTATCATGTCGAGCACGTCCATGTAGTGCATCTTCGTTTTGCGGCAGTACATCCAAAGGGCGATAATCAGGCCCAGCGTGCCGCCGTGGCTGGCAAGGCCGGTGTAGCCCGTCATCTTCCAACTGCCGTCCGGCAGGATTTTTATGGGGAGAATCATCTCGAGGAAATGGTCCTGGTAGTAGGCCCAGTCGTAGAATATGCAGTGGCCCAGTCGTGCGCCTATCAGTATGCCGAAGAAGCAATAGAAGAAGAGAGGTTCGAATTTCTTTTCGTCTATTCTGCGGTCGCTATACTGGCGTTGCACGATGAAGTAGGCAAGAGCAAGACCGATAATCCATAACAGTCCGTAGTAGCGGATGGATATGCCGAAGAACTTGAACAGTTCGGGGTCGGGATTCCAGTTGATGGTGAGTAATGATAACATATTTATTGAAGAATTAAATTACCGAATTACGGGGTTGTCCGGGACAAAGGTATGAAAATATCTTATTGGGTGATTCTTTGTGACGGTTTATTTGAAGCCTATCTTGTTACGGGGCTTGTCGGACTGCCGTTTGGAAGATTGCATTTCAGCAAGAGTCCGGTTGATGAGTTCGAGCTGGATACGAGTGTCTTCGTTGATGTCGTTCAGGTCGGTGAAGACTTCTTCGATATAGGCTTTGAGGTTTTGTACTTCTTGTTCCAGGCTGTCGAGGCAGTTGGCGGGAGAAGTGGTTATCAGTTGGCGGACGGCTACGAAGGCACGCATGATGGCGATGTTGACTTCGATGGCGGTGTCGCTGTTCAGCACTCCGGAGAGCATGGCAAGCCCTTGTTCGGTGAAAGCATAGGGGAGTTTACGGGTTCCTCCCCAACTTGATGTTCCATTTTGGAATATCAAGTCTGATTTCATTTTCTCAAATTCCTCTTTGGTCAGTTGAAACATGAAGTCCGATGGGAATCTTTTTATGTTTCTTTTGACAGCTTTGTTTAGATTGCCGGTGGTGACTTAATAAAGTGCAGCCAGAGCGAAATCAAGCATCACTCTTTGTCCTCTTAGTTCATATATTTTTTGTTGTACAATGATTGTTAATTCCATCATTACCTATGATTAGTCTATTTACTATTCTGAAAGTCATTTGTATATTGGGGAGGTTACGATTTGTGGCGGTTTATTTGAACTTCTCCGCCACCATCCTATACGTCGGCACCTCAATTCCTTGCTCCTCTGCAGCTGTAATCATGTCGAAAAGCAAGCCTTGTACTTCGCTCTGATGTCCTTTTGCCATATCTTTCTGCATGGAGGCGGTGCTTTCGGGGGCGAGTTTGTCTATTACTTTGAGGTTGTACTCCACAATGTCTTCCTTGAAGGCTATGCCCAGTTTCCTGCCCAGGGCTGCACTTTCTTGGGACAGTCCGATGAAGGTGTTGCGCACCTCGCCCGGTTTCTGTACTTCGCCCATAGGCACGTCATAGTAGGCTCCGGTGACTGCCATAGCGGAGATGAACGACCACTTGACGAATGTGTCCCGGTCGATGTCGTCGGAGATGTCGGCTTTGATGCCGCTCTCCTGCAAATCACGTTGCACGGCTTCCAATGTTTCACGGGAAACAATCGTGCTGCGGTGTGCCCCATAGACGAGGCGGAAAATCTTTCCCATCTGCGTGATTTCTCCCCGTCCCGATACAAAGCCTACGATGTAGATGCAGCCGTCGAGCACCGTGACGCCGGGGACCAGACGCTGGATGCGGGGGCCGGTGCCGTAGACATTCAGAATAGGGATGACTACCGTATGTTCGTGTGCGGCGCTTTTGATGAGTTCCGTAATGGAGTCTACGGAATAGCCTTTGACGCAGACGAAGATGACATCTGCCTTGTAGTCCGCAGATGTTGATACGAGAGCAGTGTATTCTTCTGCCGTATAGGCGGGTACTCTCAGTGCATATTCACCTTTCAGGTCGGAGTGCAGTTGCAGGCCGTTTTCGCGTATGGCGGCAAGGTGTTCGCCACGGGCAATGCAGGTGACGTCTTTGCCGGCAAGTGCGAGGAAGGCGGCGATGCTTCCGCCTACGCCGCCAGTACCGGCGATGAGGTATTTCAGAGGATGGGTTGTCATAACTGTAGTGTGTATGGTTAATGTTATTGAACGTAATTTTCTTTATTCCAGTTGCAATTGTTTGTTGAGTTTGGCGGTATATAGGGTGGTTTTCATTCCTTCGTTACGTTTGCTGAGCATCAGGAGGGTATTCTCGTCTACGTAGTTATCAATGAGAATAATTGTCTTTCGGGCTGATTTTATCAGATTGGTGGTAAAGACGTAGGCATCGAATATCTGCCCTTCAAAGAAGATGCCTTCTGCCGGGGGCAGGGGGTGCGGACAAAGAAATCTATCTTTTCTTCTGTCTTTGCAACACGTTGTTCCAATTGCTCCATGCGTTGGTTGACGGCGTAGCCTTTGAGGAGATATTCTTTGAGGACTTTTGTTGCCCATATTCTGAAGTCAGTACCTCTTTGAGACTTTACCCGGTAACCTACAGATATAATAACGTCAAGATTGTAATATGCTATATTACGTTTTACTTTACGGTTACCTTCTTGCTGAACTGTCAAGGAATACTTGACAGTTGAAATTTCCTGTAGTTCCTTTTCTTTGAATACGTTATTGGTATGCAAACTTATATTTTGCTTACTTGTCTGAAAGAGTTCTGCCATCTGTTGTTGTTTCAGCCAAACTGTGTCGCTTTCTAATCGGACTTCGAGCTTGAAAGTTTCTTCTGGTTGATAGAGTATTATTTTGCTTTTATCTTCCATGGTTTTTATTGGACTTTTCTGATTCTTTACTGCTTTCTTATGCAAACTTGTAAGTGTTTCTTACAAGTTTGCATCCTACTCAATTGTACTTTCAACCCTTAGTCGTCTGAGGTTTGTTACATGGGGAATTTGACTATCAATATACGCTGATCGGTTTCAATCGGCAATTCTTTATGTACGTTACACATTGAACCGGAAGTGCATAATGTCCCCATCCTGCACCACATACTCCTTGCCTTCCACGCCCAGCTTTCCGGCTTCGCGCACAGCGGCTTCGCTGCCATACTTGATATAATCCTCATACTTGATGACCTCTGCCCGGATGAATCCCTTTTCAAAATCCGTATGGATAACGCCGGCGCATTGTGGAGCCTTCCAGCCCTTGCGATAGGTCCATGCTTTTACTTCCATCTCTCCGGCAGTGATGAAGGTTTCGAGGTTCAGCAGGCTGTAGATAGCTTTAATCAAACGGTTGCAACCGCTCTCTTTCAGTCCCAGGTCTTCGAGGAACATCTGTTTTTCCTCGTATGTCTCCAGTTCGGCAATATCGGCCTCGGTCTGGGCGGAGATGATGATAAGTTCGGCATCCTCGCCCTTGATGGCTTCGCGCACCTGCTCTACGTACTGGTTGCCGCCGGCGGCACTGACGTCATCCACGTTGCAGACGTAGAGCACAGGTTTGGTAGTAAGCAGGAACATCTGCTTGGCGCATTGTTCCTCGTCGTCGTTCTGCGGGATGACGGTGCGGGCGCTTTGTCCTTGTTCCAGGGCATCCTTGTAGCGGAGCAGGAGTTCGTACTCTATCTTTGCAGCCTTGTCGCCACCCACCTTGGCTATTTTCTCTACGCGCTTGATGCGGTTTTCCACGGTTTCGAGGTCTTTCAGTTGCAGCTCTGTGTCGATGATTTCCTTGTCGCGCACGGGGTTCACCGAACCGTCCACGTGGACGATGTTGCCGTTGTCGAAGCAGCGCAGCACGTGAATGATGGCGTCGCACTCGCGGATGTTGCCCAAGAACTGGTTGCCGAGTCCTTCACCTTTGCTGGCGCCCTTCACCAGTCCGGCAATGTCTACGATGTCGCACACGGCAGGTACGATACGCCCCGGGTGAACCAGCTCGGCGAGCTTCGTCAGTCGTTCGTCGGGTACGGACACTTGTCCCATTTGGGCGTCGATTGTACAGAACGGGAAGTTTGCCGCTTGTGCCTTTGCGCTGCTCAAGCAGTTGAAAAGAGTGGATTTTCCTACGTTGGGAAGGCCCACGATACCAGCTTTTAATGCCATAGTGTTATCTTGTTTTTTTAGTTATTGTTCAGTTAATTGGATGCAAAGATAGTGCAAACCGAATGCAGAATAAAATGAACTCGTTCATTTTTTATGCTGAGGTGCAGCCTATCTTCGCTTTTTTTAGCAAAGATAGTGCAAACCGGACAAACTTACTGAAAAATAGCTGATTTTTGCATACACCAACGAAGAAAGGAGGAGATGGGAGAGCCGCCGGAACGGTATTTAGAAATTCGTATTGAACGTGTTAATTTGCATTAAAAGCATGACGATGAAACGATAAATTGATAGTTTTGTCGCAATTATAATTTAAGTATCATTCTATAAATCAATGCGATTATGAAAAACAAAGTAAGAAAAATTCTGATGATTTTCTCATGTCTCATCGGTCTGTCTTTTACATTATCTGCACAGAATCCTTATCTGCCGCTTTGGGAATTTATTCCTGATGGTGAGCCCTATGTGTTTGAGGATCCTGACTGTCCCGGCAAGTACCGTCTTTATATTTATGGTTCGCACGATAATCTCAAGTGGATGTATTGCGGACGTGACCAGGTGGTGTGGTCGGCACCCGTAGAGGACCTGACCCGTTGGAGATATGACGGCGTGATATTTAAAGTCAATGAGTCGCCCGAACTGTATAAACTGAATGCTGATGGAACCGACGACGTGCTTTTTGCCCCTGACGTGACAGTAACTACCGATGCCGATGGTAAGAAAACTTACTACCTCTTTCCGAATAATCAAGGTGGTGGACGCAATTCCATGATTGCCAAAAGCGACCGTCCCGATGGCCCGTTTACGGTATGCAACTGGCATAAGGAGCGTCCTCGCGAGACTTTCGGTTGTTTGGGATTCGACCCCGCAGTGTTTGTCGATGATGATGGACGTGTGTATGGTTATTGGGGATTTGGCATTTCGCATGGCGCGGAGTTGGACCCTGCTACCATGTGCACGGTAAAGCCGGGTACCGAAGTGGTGGAGAACATGATTTCAGGCTATCGGCAGGAAGGTATATTCCGCTTCTTTGAGGCATCCTCCATCCGCAAGATTGAGGATAAGTATGTGTTTATCTATAGCCGTACTACCGCTGAGGGTGAAGATGGCTTGCCGAACGCCAGCAACTATACGCTGGCATACGCTTATAGCGAGCATCCTCTGGGTCCCTGGACCTATGGCGGAACAATCATCGATGCCCGTGCGCGCGAGTATGATGAAAAAGGCAATGTGATAGCTTCGGCCATGCCCGGTGGAAATACGCATGGCAGTATCTGCAAGATAGGAGGGCAATGGTACGTGTTCTATCATCGCCAGATAGGTACTGATTGCTATGCACGCCAGGCTATGGTGTCGGCCATTGATGTAAAGGTGGAAAAAGGAAAAGGTGGGAAAGTCGTGATTTCGCGCGGGGAATTCAACTCTGAGGGTTTCCTTCTTGAAGGGCTCAATCCTATGCAGCGCATCTCGGCCGGGTTGGCTTGTTGGCACACCAATCCCGGAGGTATCAAAGAGGTCTATCCCCATTATGTCTACACGGGGTCTTACATCCGGCCTGTGTACCGGGATAATAATCCCTATGCCGGCGATAACAACCACAAAATCCCGTTCGCTCCGGTGGTGAATAACACAAGTGGGTCGATTGTAGGATATAAATACTTGAATATGAATGCCGTTCCGCGAGATAAGTCTTTGCAGATGCAGTTAAGGTTGAAGGCTGAAGATACCGACGGGCGCATCCGCATCATGCTGGGTAGCCCTTGGACAACAAAAGGCGGTGTAGAGATAGGACTTGTGAATGTGAAGGCTGGCAGCACTTGCAGGGAGTTCTATGCTTCGCTCTCTATTCCGGCAAAGCTGCATAAGGGAAAGCAGCCGCTCTTCTTTGTCTTCGAATCAGAGACCGAAGGCCAGTCCATCTGTGAGTTTTATGATTTCCTCATGTTGGCACGCCCATAAGTCTTTATACTTATGGAGGCGGATACTTATCTTGTGAGACCTTCTAAATAGAGCTATTGTATTAGTTCACAGCACTGAACACTTTGTTACACCCCGTCGGAACAGATTGTTTCTCTTGTATGAAACGACTTGTTTCGACGGGATAAAACGATTTGTTCCGTTATAGGAAACACTTTGTTTCCTTATAGAGAACACTCTGTTCCATTATAGGAAACAAACCGTTTCCATAGTCGGAAATGAAATGGGGCATATGCTTCATTGATACCGCTATTACTTTTCCTCCTCGAATATTCGGTTGAAAACTTGCCGCAGCTGTCCTTCGTCTGCGATAATGGCTTGGAGCTTCTTCAGCTGTTCCGCATTCTTCCCCTCGGGAAACCAGAGCTTCAGATAACCGCCAGGTGCATATTTTGCCATGAGATGCTGATGGAACCGCTGGTAGTGCCACTCCTTGTCGGCGGCAGGATTCTGTTTCAATCCGTACTGCACGGTGCGGCGCAGGGTGATGTCCGGGTCGATGATACGGTCCGCTTCGGCAACAATCTTGCCGTAGATGCTACGAGGTTCGTGGTCTGTAGAGGCCCGGTGGTCCTCTACGGCTTCTTTCATGAGGAGGATTTCCGTGTCGGAGAACCATTGCCGCAGGGTGGAGTCCGCCATCAGTATCTCGCCGGAGACAAGGTGGTGGGTGGCGCGGTCGCGGCACAGTCCCGTGTCATGGTAGGCGGCAATGACGTATGCCAGGCGTTCGTCCGCTTCGGGATATTGCCGGGCGAGGGCAAGGCTTTCTTCGATGACGGTGCGGACGTGTGAGAGGTTGTGTGCCTTGTCAAACTCCTTGTACCGGGGAATGATTGCTGTCTCGATGTAGGTAATGAGGGTCTCGGGTATCATGTGGCATTCCTTTTTAGGAGGCGAAGATATAATAAAAGAGCCGGAATGTGCGAATCATTCCGGCTCTTTTATGAAAGGTTTCGGTTATTGTTGTTAGGAATAAGATTTCTTACTTTAAGAGAGAGTTTGTCAATTACATGTTAGGGTTGTCCATGATTACTGTCATCTCGGGAACCAGTATGTATTCGCCTTTCTTGTTGTTCCATTTGTAGTATGTGGTAGTCATCGTCTTGCCTTGGTATGCATAGCGGATGCACATGTCCTTGCCCCATGTATTCTTGGTGCTGTTCCATTTCAGGGCTTCGCTTTCCGTCATGCGGTTCTGGTCGTCGTACTTATAATTGTACTTCATATAGTTGGCAAGCGTGTTTCCGTCCATCTTGTATACGGTCTCTGCCACTTTCATGCCATTTACTTCTTCCGAATTGTAAATGAGGTTGCTCTTATTGTCGGCTGAGGCATTTAATCCGCAAACTAAGAGAAGTGCTGAAACAATCACTGTTTTTAAAGATACTTTTGCTTTCATGGTTTTATGTCTTTTTTAGTTTAACTTTCTATTTTCTATCAATATGTCATTGATTTCGCTGCAAAGGTACGTATTAAATTGACATAAATATAAATATTGGATTAAATTTTATCAATATGTCAGTAGTGAGGGTTTCGGTATGCTTTCCTTTTGGCAAGATTGGTGAATAAAAAATATCCGGCAGTGAGGTCGCCGGATATTCTGATGAGCAAACTGTATTTGGAAAGGATTGCTTCTGTTGCTTTCTGATTGTAAGTTAAATAAAGTTATTGGGCTGTTTAGTGTGCCTGCAACCAGTTGTTTCCCCACCCACAATCGGCTTTCAGGGGTACGTACATGCGATATGCCTGCTCCATCTCTTCGATTACGATTTTCTGTACAAGCTCTTTTTCTGCCTCTGGAACGCTGAAATTTAGTTCGTCATGGACTTGTAAAATCATCTTTGCTTTCAGATTGTAAGCTTGGAAGCGCTGATAGATGTGTGCCATGGCTACTTTTATGATGTCGGCGGCACTTCCCTGGATGGGAGCGTTGATGGCATTCCGTTCGGCATAGCCCCGTACCACCCCGTTTCTTGAGTTGATGTCCGGCAGGAAGCGCTTGCGGTGGAAGATGGTTTCCACATAGCCGTTCTCGCGTGCCACCTGGATGCTTTTATCCATATACTCCTTCACTTGTGGGTAGGTTTCAAAGTAGCCGTCTATCAGCTCTTTGGCTTCCTGGCGAGAAACGCCCATGCGTTCGGCAAGCCCGAAGACGGAGATGCCGTAGATGATGCCGAAGTTTGCCGTTTTTGCCTTGCGGCGCATGTCGGCGGTTACGTCGTTTATATCTATCTTATATATCTTGGCAGCGGTGGCGGCGTGGATGTCGTGTCCGCTGAGGAAGGCGTCTATCATGTTCTTATCTTCGCTGAGGTGTGCCATGATGCGCAGCTCTATCTGCGAGTAGTCGGCAGAGAAGAACTCGCAGCCGGTGTCGGGGATGAACGCCTTGCGGATTTCCTTTCCGTCTTCGTCGCGGATGGGGATGTTCTGCAGGTTGGGATTGCTGGAGCTGAGGCGTCCGGTAGCGGTCACCGCCTGGTTGAAGGAGGTGTGTATGCGGCCCGTACGTGGGTTGATGAGCTGGGGCAGGGCATCTATATAGGTGCTCAGCAGTTTCTTCAGTCCGCGGTATTCCAGTATCTTCCCGATGATGTCGTGCTTGCTGCGGTAGCTTTGCAGCACCTCTTCGGAGGTGACGTATTGTCCGGTCTTGGTCTTTTTCGCTTTCTCCACGATTTTCAGCTTGTCGAACAGCACTTCGCCTACCTGCTTGGCGGAGCTGATATTGAATGTCTCGCCAGCCATCTCGTAGATTTCCTTCTCAATCTCCTGCAGACGGACGGTGAAGTGTTGGGACGATTGCTTCAAGGCTTCCGTGTCGAGCAGCACTCCGTTGCTCTCTATATTAACAAGTACGGGGACGAGCGGCATCTCTATTTCGTAGAACAGATGTTCGGCACCTTGCTCCTTCAGTTCCTTTTCCAGCACGTTTTTCAGTTTGAGGGTGACGTCCGCATCCTCGCAGGCATAACGGTAGACATCTTCGGGTGGAAGGTCGCGCATGTTCTTTTGGTTTTTGCCTCGCGCTCCAATTAGCTCATCGATGTGGATGGTCTGGTAGTGCAGGTAGATTTCCGCCAGATAGTCCATGTTGTGTCGCAGTTCGGGTTGAAGCACGTAGTGGGCAAGCATGGTGTCGAAAAGTTTGCCTTTCACCTGGACGCCGTAATTTTGGAGGATAATCATATCGTACTTGATATTTTGTCCCACCTTCATGGATTTCTCGTTTTCGAAGAGGGGACGGAACTCGTTTACAATTTTTAAGACTTCCTCTCGTTCGGCGGGAACGGGTACGTAGTATGCACGGTTTTCGGCATCACTGAAGCTCATTCCTACAAGTTCGGCGTCCATTGGCTCGGTTCCGGTAGTCTCGGTATCTATTGAGAGAATTTCGCTTGTAAGTAACTTTTGAATAATTTCTGCTCTTTTATCTTCTGTATCAATGAGTTGGTAGTCTATATCGAGCATTTCTAACCGCGTCAGGTTTGAATTTTCAGAAACGCCCGTCCCCTCGCCCGCAAAATTTGCAAACAAATCGCCTTGAATCGGGGCGCTGTTTTCGGGAGTGGAGGTTTGCGGCTGGGCAAACAGAGTCCCGGCAAAGAGGTCGGGTACCGGAGAGGTTGGAGTAGGGGAGGACGAATTGCCGCTTCCCTTTTTGAGTACCCGGTCGATGAGTGTGCGGAATTCCAACTCCTCGAAAATCTTGCGGAGTTCTTCTTCGTTCGGTTCTTCGCGGACGAGCGAATCCATGTCGAGCTGAATGGGAACATCTGTTTTGATGGTGGCAAGGAATTTGGAGAAGGTAATCATCTCGCGGTTGGTCTCCACTTTCGTTTTCAGTGCGCCTTTCAGCTGGTCGGTATGCTCCAGCAGATTTTCGATGCTGCCGAATTCGGCAATCAGTTTCTGTGCGGTTTTCTCGCCCACACCCGGACAGCCGGGGATGTTGTCGGAAGCATCACCCATCAGTCCCAGCATGTCGATGACCTGCTCGGTGGTCTGTATGTTGAACTTGGTTTTTACTTCTTCGGTACCCATCACTTCGAATCCGCCGGTGTGCTTGGGGCGGTACATGAAGACGCGGTCCGATACCAGTTGCCCGTAGTCCTTGTCGGGAGTCATCATATAGGTGGTGATGCCCTGCCGTCCGGCTTCGGTGGCGAGCGTGCCTATCACGTCGTCGGCTTCGTAGCCGGATACTTCGAGGATGGGAATGCGGTAGGCGCGGATGATGTCCTTTATAATAGGTACGGAAAGGCGGATGGCCTCGGGTGTCTCCTCGCGCTGTGCCTTGTATTGCTCGTAGGCCTCGTGGCGGAAGGTGGGGCCCGACGGGTCGAAGGCTACTCCTATGTGTGTGGGATTCTCTTTTTTGAGCACTTCTTCCAGGGTGTTTACAAAGCCCAGAATGGCCGAAGTGTTGAATCCTTTTGAATTGATTCTCGGGTTCTTGATGAACGCGTAATAGGCTCGATATATCAGTGCATAGGCATCGAGCAAAAACAGTTTATCGATTGAATTCATACATTTAATCCTTTTTTTCATGGTAAAAGTACAAAAAAATACCGTATTAACCGTTTTATTACTATTTTTGTAGGCAAATAGCGATGCATGGACAACTCATCATTGATAAAATCTCCGATTTCTGAGGAATTGGAGGACTTCAAGAAGCTTTTTGAAAGTACTCTCTCCAGTTCCAACCTTTTGCTGAACAGCGTAATTGCGCATATCCGGCAGAAGAACGGGAAGATGATGCGCCCCATTCTGGTGCTTCTGGCTGCGAAGCTTTTTGGCAAGGTATGTCCTGCAACCCTGCATGCTGCGGTTGCGTTGGAACTTCTTCATAATGCCAGCCTTGTGCACGATGATGTAGTGGACGAAAGTACTGAACGCCGTGGACAACTCTCCGTTAATGCCATTTTCAATAATAAAGTAGCCGTACTGGCAGGCGATTATCTGCTTGCAACAGCGTTGGTGCAAGTGGGCATGACCCGTAACCATGACATTATCGACATCGTCTCCTGCCTGGGGCAGGATTTGGCAGATGGTGAACTTCTGCAGCTTTCCAACGTCAGCAATCTCCATTTCTCCGAGGAAGTCTATTTCGACGTTATCCGCAAGAAGACGGCCGTGCTCTTTGCAGCTTGTACGAAGGCGGGCGCTCTCTCGGTGGGAGCCAGCGATGAAAAGGCGGAATCTGCGCGTCTGTTCGGTGAATATATCGGGCTTTGTTTTCAGATAAAGGATGATATTTTCGATTACTCCGAGAGCAAGGAAATAGGCAAACCTACCGGAAATGATATGGTGGAGGGGAAGTTGACTCTACCTGCGCTTCATGTGCTCAATACCGTGAAGGATAAAACAGCGGAAGAAATTGCCGTAAAGATAAAGAATGGGGAGGCAACGCCTGGCGAAATAGCCCATTTAATCGAATTTACCAAGCAGTATGGTGGCATAGAGTATGCTTCGCAAGTGATGTATGATTATAAGGGAAAGGCCCTTTCTTTGCTGGCTTCTTTGCCCGATACGGAGGTAAAAGTAGCGCTAGCCGGGTATCTGGACTATGTGGTGGAACGGGAAAAATGACGGAACTGTTTCCGGTTGATAATATGAGAAAGCCTGATGGAACCCACTCCATCAGGCTTTATTTATAGGTAAATACAGCTTT
>UMKN01010573.1_pt1 | contig 13676 bp, 10 predicted proteins | sample 1966321 | NCBI WGS metagenome assembly UMKN01 (sample SAMEA4836177, study PRJEB28245) | human gut metagenome | biome: gut microbiome; material: fecal sample | place: Denmark | collected 2008
TATGGCTGTGCAAGTAATAACCATGTGCTACGGCATAACAAAAAGATATCTTTTTGTTATGCCTTGTGAATGAGGGGGTTGGGATCCATATAGAGACGCCGTGGATTTTATACTGGTAATTTAAGGTGTGCGTAATATTTTATTAGCAGGATTTTTCACTATTTTTGTATTCGACAAAAAAAATTATGATGAGACGATTGCTATCTATTTTCTGCTTTTTGGTTTTGCTTTGTTCTTTTTGGGCGGCTTGTGACCCTGTGGATAAAAGATTGTCTATTGTAGAAACGTTGGTGGAAGAGAAGCCGGATAGTGTATTAAATATCCTCCGGACCTCCTTTTCTGTGCAGGAATTAAACGATAGGGATCAAATGCGTTACCATTTATTATTGATACAGGCTATGGACAAATGTGGCCAGTCCATTGTAGAAATGGATTCATTGATTGATTTGATAACCGGTTATTATGCCGATTCGGATAATTTTGGTAATAAAGCATTTTGTTATTTTTATAAAGGCCGTATCTGTTATGATATTGGGCATTATGAAGAGGCGACTGTTGCTTTTAAGAAAGCCGAAGAATACGCTTTACGTGCAGGGAATAAGCGGTTGGTAAGTTTGATTTGTAATAATTTAGGCTATACTGATTATGAATCGGATTTGTATCCTGAAGCTATTGTACAGTTCCGAAAGGTTTTTAATTATGCAGAAGATTGCCGGGATACTTTGCGCATGATATCTAACTTACAAAATATAGGTCAGTGTTTTATATTGTTGGAGCAGCCGGATAGCGTTTCTTATTGTGTGGAGAAAATGCAGTCTTTGCTGCCGGGTGTAAAAGCGGATGAAAAATTTTGTGATATTTGGCATAACATGGCTGTTCTCTATTTCTATTGCGGTAGTCCGGATAAAGCACTCGGTTATCTCGGGGAGACAATGAAAAAATCCCGGAATTCGGATAAGTTATACCGTTCTTATGTTGTTATGGGTGAGCTTTATTATGAGCAAGGAGATAAAGACAAGGCACAACAATGTTGGAAAGTTGCGTGTGCTACGGAAGACCCGGAAGTAAAAGCTTATCTCTATAAATGTCTGTCTGATTTCGCGTATGCAGAAGGAGATTATAGGGTGGCTGCTGATCGTGCTGTTTCTTATATTGCTTATGCCGATTCTTTGTATCGGCGCACAACTGCGAAAGAAGTTGCAGAGATTCAGGCCCGCTATGATAATGAAGTGTTGAAGGTTGCCAACCTGCAATATAAGATTTTTCTTTTGTGCTTGTCTTTGTTTTGTATCGTCATTCTTTTTATCATTTGGTTGTTATATGCGAAGAATAAGAAGGAGAAAACTGTAATGGAGATTCGTTTCCGGAATATCATTTCTCAGAAAGAGCAGGAGATCAGTTCCTATAAGTTGAGTCTGGAATTGGCCGAAAGTTCCGAACGGAAAAACTCAGAAGGGATAGAAAGGCTTCGAAAATTGGTTGAGGAACGCGAGAGCGAGTTGAGTGAGCTGAAGGAGCTTTACAAAGCAAAGCGTGCCAATTATCAGAAAATGTGTACTTGTGTCTCCATTGTTAATGGTATGAATATCTGTCAAAATGCGTTGACTGGTAAAAAGCGTACAACATTGCAAACAAAAGACTGTAAAGATGTCGTTGTTTACTATCAGACCGTTGATGCCGCCTTTATCGTTTCTTTGGAAAAAGTGTTGGCCGGTCTTACTCCTCAGGATAAGTTAGTGTGTATCTTGTTTCGTATCGGGTTGACTCATCAACAGGTGGCCGATTTTTTAGGGAATACGTCCGAGACTTTGAGTCGAAGAAAATCGCGGTTGAAATCAAGATATGTGCATGCAGATGCTCGTAAACTGGAAGATTTGATCTGTACTTTATAAAAATGCTTCTTAATTTGTCTATGTGAATGCACGCTTACAGGGTGGTGTAGAACGTGTCTGTGACTTATTCTATTGATAATAAGCGTTTTATTTGTCTATGTGAATATTTCTTTCCTCCCCTTAATTTTTCTTACGTTTGGGCATTAACTTTTAAATGATCAAATGTATGAAGAAGATTTACTTTTTATTATTGGGACTGTTTTTGATGTCTTCAATTCCTTTTTTTGCGAATACCTTTTCTGCAACCGGTGTTATTATGGATGATGGTGGCAAAAAAACTACGGATAAAGCTACTACTATTGTTTTGAAAGGAAGATTTATCAAACAACCGGAACGTTCGTTGCCTTTGGCTGCTCCTGTAGATGCTGTTTTTGTGGAAAATGAGGGTATTTATCTGAATGCTTCCTCCTCCTTGTCTGATGTTACGGTAAACGTGTTGAAAGACGGATGTGTCATTTACGAATCTTTTGTTGATCTTCCGGCTGATGTTGAAGTACTTGTTCCTGTTGTTTGTTCCGGTTCAGGTACGTATGTCTTACGTCTCACGAATCCGCAGGATGGCTTTCTGGAGGGGGAATTTATTCGTTAATATAAAAAATAGTTATATATGAAAAAGAGCTTTTTTGTACTATTTATGTGTCTTCTCTGTTCTTCTCAAGTCGCTGTCAATGCACAGAGCTCGCAAAAGACGGATGCGTTGATGGTACGTGATACAAGAGATGTAAACGAGCCTCCTTCGTTTTTTAAACAGGAAATCAGGGCTGATTTAAAAACATTGGCGACTGCTGGTATCAGTACTGCCTATGGATTCTCTACTAACCTGACAATTTCTCCATGGCCTGACGCTTCTGCCGGTTATATCCATCAATTAAATTTTAATAATAACGGTGTGTTTTATAGGAATGGAGATGCGTCTAAAACATCATGGAATGTCTGGAATAAATTGGTCTTATGTGATTTAGATGGTAATATAGAAGTAGCAGGACATCCTGCTAATCAGAATGAGGAGTCTCTTATTTCTTATATTCTTAGTAATAAGGGAGTGAATGGTCAGCCGCATCGTTGGAAAATGATGACGGCATCTTACGCCGGATATAAGGGGGTTAAATCGAATGGTTATGAAATATGGGAGTATCCTGCTGATGTATCGCAAGATGACTGTTGTAAGAGACGTTTTGCTATCCAAACATGTCGTGGGGAAAGCTCGCATTCTTGTGTCATAATTGGTCCAAAGGGAGGGTTGAATATCGGATATCCCTCTTATTATGAGGCAACCGATCTCAATGATTTGTCCGTAAACGGTAATGTCGGTATAGGAACGTCGGATACACAAGGTTATAAGTTGGCAGTAAATGGTACATTCGCGCCAAAGAGGTTAAAGTAGAATCCGAGTGGGCGGATTTTGTCTTTAAGAAAGACTATAACCTTCCTGCTTTAGAAGAAGTGGAACAGCATATTGAGGAAAATGGGACTTTACCCGGTGTTCCTTCGGAAAAAGAAGTAAAAGCTAATGGGGTTAATCTTGCTGAAACGAATGTCCTGTTATTACAGAAAATTGAGGAATTGACTTTGTACATTATTCAACAGGAAAAACGGATGGAAGTGATGGAAGCCAAAATTGACAGTATGATGAAGGTAGATTAGCAGGTTTTATTGAAAAAGAGTGTGTTCTGATTATAAAAAGATGTTTTTATGAAAAAGGTTTTAATAGGATTATTCTTAGGATTGTTTTGCTGTGGCGCTTATTCCCAGACCGAGGTCATAGATAAGGATGTGCAAATAGGAGGTTTGATTACTGAAGGTTATGGAAAGAAATTGCAATTCGGAAGTCCTAAAGGTAACAGTGATGATGTATATTTTATAAGAAATAATATAGAATCTGATCGAACTGATCTAATATTGAGCTTAGGTGACGATGATAAAGACAAGTTCGTCATTGGTAGAAAATTTTGGAATGAGGCAGAGTTTACACAGCAGTTTGTATTTCAAACTAATGGCAATATGGGAATTGGGATAGCTAATCCCAAAAACAAATTGGATGTAAATGGTACAATTAGGGCCAAAGAAGTTAAGGTGGAATCCGAGTGGGCGGATTTTGTCTTTAAGAAAGACTATAACCTTCCTACTTTAGAAGAAGTGGAACAGCATATTGAAGAAAAAGGAACTCTTCCCGGTGTACCTTCGGAAAAAGAGGTAAAAGCTAATGGGGTTAATTTGGCAGAAACGGATGTTTTATTACTTCAAAAAATTGAAGAATTGACTTTGTATATTATTGAATTAAAGCAAGAGATAGAGGACTTGAAATCACAAGTGAATAATTGATATTATGAAAAGTATACTATTTGTTGAACTATAAAATACCAAACGATATGAAACGAGTATATCTATCCTGCCTGTTGTTGCTTTTTGCCGTATCCCAACTATTGGCACAAACTTATAAGGTGGTTTATGAGTATGATCATGCAGGTAATCGTATAAGCAGGACTGTTATCACGATGAATGCGCAGGCTAAGTCAATGGATGCTGATGTTTCTCCTTTGGAGCAAGAACTGGTCAAATGTCAGATACATGTTTTTCCAAATCCGACAAAAGGTTTTTTGAATATGAAAATATCTGCCGGTGAGGAAAACTGTTGTTATAATTTTACACTTTATTCTTCTTCCGGACAAAAGTTATTAGGTGAAAGGTTAATAGGAAACGGAGATGTCTCTTTTGATTTATCTGCATATGTTGCCGGTATTTATATTCTTATTCTGAGATATGGTGAAGAGACCGTGCAATATAAGATCATCAAACAATAAAATCTGCTGCTATGAAAAAGATATGTTTTATTTATATCCTCGTGATATGTTTTATAGTTAACGGTAAGGCACAAAATGTACAACCCAATTGGGTATTTCAAACACCTCAGTCGGGCAATAGCTCTTATGTAGCTCGTGACTATATACTGCTTAAGCCCGGATTTTCTTATAAAGCGAACAAGGAAGAAAGCTTTCATGCGTATACGAATCCTTGTCTTTTATTTCCTCCGTCAGATAATACTTATGCCAGACCTGACGGAACAATTGTGGGAGATGCTTCGCAGGGATTTGTTGTTGGCAAAATACCGGGAGAGTTGAATGTGAGTCCCAGTGGAGCAGCAACGTATACAATTCCTATTTCTTGTCCGCCGGGAATTAACGGCATGCAGCCTAATTTGTCTTTGGTTTATAATAGCCAATCCGGTAACGGTATTGCCGGTTGGGGATGGAATTTGGGTGGATTATCCATGATTTCCCGTGTTCCTAAAAATTATTATTATGATAACGAAAAGAGTGGAATCATTTGGGACAAGTATTCTCCATTGGCACTGGACGGACAACGTTTGGTTGTAAATGGGCCTTTGGAATCTTCTTCCGATACGATTGAGTATCGGACGGAGAATGATGAATCCAATAAAATAGTCGGTTACAATATTACGGCATGGGGACCTAAATATTTCAAGGTATTCCAAAAAGATGGGAATGTTTTGGAATATGGGGATCCATCGTCTTTGGCTTCTTATTTTCCAATTAAATCACCTTCATTAACTCTTCCGAATACTGATTTCTACAATTTAGGTTGGGCTATTCATAAAATAACTGATCCGAATCATAATTTTGTGGAATACATTTATGTAACGAATCCTTATTCCGGGTCGTATCTATTGGGCGATACTCGGCTTTCGTCTATTAACTATGGACACGAAGAGAATGGAATTACACAAACAATTGCATCCATTGATTTTGAGTATGATATCCTATCTAATATGCCGCAGATGTATATTAGTGGAATGGAAATAAGAAACCGTAACTGCTTAAGAAAGATAATTGTTAAAGGACGAAACTCTCAAGTGCTTGAAACCTATGACTTGAGTTATAAGACAGAGAGGGATCTTTATCATTTGAGTAGTGTAAAGAAAACCAATGCAAACGGTGAATCATTTTTGCCTATAGAATTCACATGGGGCGAACATAAATATACTCAAGATTATACTGCCGTAAAAGATATCTACCAATCTCCGAAAATGGAAGCTTTAGCTGCAAAAGGTTATAGAATTTCATTTATAGTGAAGTACTGGGGTGACATTAATGGAGATGGTATTTCGGATCCATTGCTTAAATTCAAACTGACACATAAAGATAATGGGGATATGAAATATTTATGGACTATGTATCGTAATGGCGGTAATGGTTATTATTATTCAGTAATTGACGCTGAGTTTAATTGGGATACTTGTACGACATTTGCATTTGCAGATAATGACAATGATGGGAAAGATGAACTTTACATAGGAGAAGCTTCTGTTAGACCTTACTATACTATAAAATGTTACAAATATAGAAATGGTGTATTTGGAACTGATAAAAGTGATGATATTAATATGGGATTATCTTCTGATGAATTTGCAGAGAGAGAGAAAGTTTATGCAATTCCTGGTGATTTTTTAGGGAATGGAAGTACTCAATTTATGATGGTAGTTGCTAACAATTATTTGGGGGTTTTTTCTATTGGTGGTGTTACCGTTAATATAGGTTACTCTAAAAAAGTATATCTTACTGATATAAATGGAAATGGCAAACAGGAGCTGATGTGTATGACGGATAATACTACTAATTTTTATGAATACAGTAAATTGTCTAATTCGTTTGTTAAAATATATTCAACAGATAAATTTCATCATAAAGATAAGATACATATTGGTGATTTTAATGGAGATGGTAATACGGATATATTGAGACAAGAGTATATACGTTCTTATGGATATTGGAGTATTTGGAGATCAACGGGTACATCATTATTTGATATCGGTATTGATAAAAAAGTAATTCCAAATGATAATACTGTCAAATTGATGTTGTTGGATATAAATCAAGACGGAAAGACGGATATATTGGTAAAATATCCGAATTATTATGATAGTGGTTACTTTCCTCAAATAAAAGATTATAGCATGAAATTATTATTGAGTGTTGGTAATACATTTGTTAATGTTTTGGGGCTAAATAATAAAAAATCACTGGATTTTGATTTTTCTGCTTATGGAAAATTTGATTCTGATTTGAATAAAAATGTTTTTGTAGAGAATAATTCAGTTGTATCATCAACAACAAAACCTAATTATTACACATTCAGCCGGGGCGTTAAGTTCAATAAGATTCTAAAAGTAAAAAACGCTTATGAAAATGAATATGTTATCAATTATAAAAGCGCAAAAAGCCCTTTCAATGGAAATACAAGCATTACTGAAAGCGCAAATATCCTTACCTCTTTACCTGCTGAGTTTGAAGTGACAAGCCAGATAACCGGACCTCTATTTAATCAGGTATATACATTCAATACTCCATTGATCCATAAACAGGGAAAAGGCTTCTTCGGATTTAAAAAAATCCAGATAACTGATAATATTAACGGTCGGAAAACCGTTAATGAAAATGAGATGAATACTGAATATTTTGTCACGTATCCCAAAAGTACATTGGTGACTACTACGAGCAATAGCCGTATCAGTGAAAATACCAATGTTTATAACTTTGTCAAGCAGCAAAGGGCATTCCGGCTCCAGCTTCAATCTCAAACTCAGAAAGACTATTTGCGCAATGTCACCGTGACCAAAGAATACAATCGCTATGACGACAGCAACAATCCTCAAAGTATAGTAACGAAGTATGATAATTCTTTCACAGAGACTCAAGAAATAAAATATATTAGGAAAGGTTCCTGGTGTGCCAATAAAATAGAAAAAATGACTACAACCAAGTCTCGGACCGGTGTTCCTGATGATATTCGCACACAAGAATATGCGTATGATGGTAAAGGCAATCTTTTGACAAAGACGGAAGATCCGAACACTTCCTTTGCCGTCTCTACCATTTATAGTAATTACGATAAATATGGAAATCCGGGCTTAATAACACTTAAGGCCGGCAATGAGTCGCGTTCTACCTCTTTGGCTTACTCTTCTACCGGACGTTTTATCACCCGGAAAACCAATAACCTGTTAAATGAAACCGTCACTTACAATTATGACGAAAGCCGGAGCCTGCTCTTAAGCGAAACTTCCAGATTGGGTACTACGACTTATGCATATGACGGATTCGGCCGTCAGACCAAAGTGGTTTCACCGGATAAGGTGGAGACCGTGAAACTTTTGAAATGGGCGAGTACCGGAAGCATGGCGGGAAGCAAGTTTTATGAATATACGGAAACTTCCGGTGAGTCTCCTGTTACCGTCTGGTATGACCCTATGGAGCGTGAACTCGGACAGAAGTATTACGGGTTAGGTGGAAAAGAGATCACTTCGAGTAAGGAATATGATACTAAAGGCCGTCTCTATCGGATTTCCGAACCTTATTTCTCCGGAGAAACAGTGACATGGGCCTCCACTAATTATTATGATACTTACGGACGTTTGCAGCGTTCGGTTACTCCCTTAGGTACTACTTCTTATTCTTATAGCGGACTGACTACCCAAGTGACATCGCCTAACACGACCACTGTCACTGTAGAAAATGCCTTGGGTGAAACCGTTTCACAAACTACAAACGGTAAAAAGGTCTCTTATACCTATTATGCTTCCGGAGCGGTGAAGACTGCTACTCCTGAAGGTGGAGCACCTATAAATATGGAATATGACCTGGTAGGGAATCGTACAAAACTGACTGATCCGGATGCCGGTGTTATTACGACTGTTTATGACGCTTGGGGGCAGTTGAAAAGTGAAACACAAAGTATCCATATCGGAAAATCTCCGGTGGTCACAAACTATACTTATTCGAAAGGGTTACTATCGAAGGTAGATCGCCAGGGTGAGATAACGAATTATGATTATGACAGTAATAATAGGGTAAGTGGAATCCGTATGGACGGTAAGCATAGCCAGCAATTTGCATATGACCGTCTGGACAGGGTTATAAAAGTAGTGGAAAACATAAAGAATGAAAAGACATATACTACGGAAACTGTTTATGATGCCTTTGGCAGGATAAAAAAGGAGATTTATCCGGACGGATACACTGTAAACAATTCGTATGATTCTTATGGTAATCTGATATCTGTAACGGATTCTTATGATAATAAGATCTGGCAAGGTCTGTCGGCGAATGCTCGCGGACAGCTTATCAAGTCTAAGCAGGGAAACACAGAGAAAACCCAGCTTTATGACAGCCGGGGGTTGCCTTCTTCCATTACGGCAGCCGGGATTATAATCATGGCTTATACCTTTAATGACAAAGGTAATCTGACTTCCCGAAGCGACTTGCTTACCGGTCATAAGGAGGACTTTACGTATGATACCATGAACCGACTGACAGCTTGGGATGTCAGTAAAAGCAATGTCTCACAAGTAAATAATAGCATTAGCTATAACCCGACCACCGGAACGATCACTACTAAGAGTGATGTCGGTTTTACTTTCAACTATGGTGAAGAAAATGGCAAGCCCCATGCCTTGACTTCTATCAGTGGTAAGCCGGATAGGATTCCTCATTCGGCTCAAACCATTACGTATACCGATTTCAAGAAAGTGAAGAGTATCAGTTTAGGAAATAAATCGTTGGTTTTGGACTATGGGGTTGACGAACAACGTCGTAAAGGTGTTTTTAAAGAGGGAAATGTTACTTTTACCCGTTATTATTCAGGAAATTATGAAGAAGAGATCAGCTCGTCCGGAAAAATTAAAAAGATCCATTATATCAGCGGTGGAGACGGTTTAGCTGGGATTTACATAAACGATGACGGCAACAGTAGTTTCTATTCTGCCTATTGTGATTATCAAGGTTCCCTGTTGGCTTTGACAGATATAAATGGGGTTGTCAAAGAGAAATACGCCTATGACCCGTGGGGAAATCGTCGTAATCCTGCTTTATGGAAAGATGCGGATACACGCACTAAATTTATCATTGACAGAGGGTATACCCTGCATGAACATTTGGATGCTTTGGGGCTGATAAATATGAATGGTCGTGTATATGATCCTTTGTTAGGTATGTTCTTAAGTCCTGATCCTTATGTACAAGCACCGGGTAATTGGTTGAATTACAATCGCTATGGGTATTGTTTAAATAATCCATTGATTTATACAGACCCTGATGGGGAACTTTGGTGGTTGATCCCTATTGCAGTCGGTGCTGTCATAAACTGGGCAACAAATGGAGCCGATTTCACTTGGGAAGGGCTTGGTTATTTTGGTGTCGGTGCTTTGGCAGGTGCCTCAACTTTAATATCAATAACGGGTGTAGGGGCAGCTATTGTACCTGCTATAACAGGAGGAATAACGGGGGCAGGAAATAATCTTGTCTCGCAAGGTTTTGCATATGGAAGTGGAAACACTTGGAGTGGCTATATCAATTGGGGAGAAGTCGGAATAAGTGGAATTTCAGGAGCCATTACCGGCTTTTTAGGAGGGAAATTGTCTGATAAATTTAGCCCTTATGTAAATAAGTACGTTTCTAAAATATTCGATGGTCCTATGTTGCAAGATATGGTTACCAATAGTGTAGTCAGTGGAGCTACCGGGTTTACTGTTGGTGCAGGATGGACGGCATTCAGTGGAGGCAGTTTTGAAGAATCCATGCAAGCGGGTTGGAACTCTGCAAAAGTAGGTTTTGCTGTTGGAGGAGCTACCGGTTCCTTCTCGGGATGGCAAAGGGCAAAAGAGGCGCGCGTAAGTCCTTGGACCGGAGAACCAATTCAACGACATCATACTGAACCGATATTTATAGGTGGAGATCCCAAACAAAGGTTGACTCCAATGTCAGTATCTCGTCATAAAGATTTACATCAGGATATGTATCGCCATTTGGAGCAACATACGGATGCAAATGGAAATCATATGCGACCTCTACCGAATAACTCAGGTGCTGACATTCGACTACATTTCCCTAAATCACAAAGGTTTGATGCTTTAAAAAGATTTTATGATAATTATCCTATTAAATATTGGGATGCAAGGCGTGGCTTTTATCGGAATAATCATATCATGAGACAATGGAGACCTTGGTAATAAAGAAGTAACACTAAATTTATTAAACAAATAGGACGGTATGGAAAAATTAGTAGCAAAAATCGCAATGGGGCATGACATTGCACATATGTACAGTAATGAGAATAGACCAGGCACATGCCCTATCTGTCACAATACAATAGAGAAGGTGCCGGATCCTTTGTATAAAGTTCCTAAAAAGAAAGGAGATATGTTCTATACTTATGATGGCTTTTGTATTGTTTCTGAAAACTTTAAAAGTTTTTGTGATGAAAGAGTATATCCGCATTTAACCTTTGTTGCATTAACTAAATCTATGGGATATTATTTTTTTATGCCGGAAGATATTTACAGATTAGATAATATTCGCAGTAGAATAAGATTTATTGATAAAAGAGATTGTTGTGATAGCTATGATGAAACAATTGGAAGTATATTCTATAAAGCTTTAGACTTTTCAATGCCAACGGACGACTTTATATGTCGTTCGGAGTATTACTTTGCATCGTATGGATGTAAATTCCCACTTATAATTGTCGGTTTAGATACAGCGGTAGCAATGGAGGCCTATGGTTTAAAAGGAATGTATTATAATAAAGTTTTTTTATAGCATCTTAAAAAACGAAATATGTAAAGTAGGATTCATCCTACTATAAAATATAGGAGGAAAAAATATGTTTTTAAGTAAATTGTTTTCTAAGAAGACGCCCCAACGTAAAGAAAAAGTGGAATACATCACAGGAAAGCTTTCGCCTATTGATGCTGTTTTCCTATCCGATTTAGAGAAATATCCAATCTGGGTATTTGCGATAGACCACGAGGAAGATTATGAAGAAGGTCAGGATGAGTCTTGGATAGCGCCAATTACGAACTCAACAGATGTCGGCGAAGAGCTTTGCGATGCTTATATTCTTCTCAGAGTGAAAGGGAATGATTGTCCGGTTCTCGCTCATTTTGACGATATGTTGCTTGATGATCTTTCGTACTGGGATTTTGCAGATGAAAAATGGAAAGATTTTCGTTCGCTTGACGTTCCATCGCCCATCCATCTTATTTCGGTTCCTTCCATTTTGGGGCAGGCGGCGGTTGAGTTTGTAGTCAATGAAGATAGGGAAAGTGCCAGAATATATAAACATACTATCCCTTAATATCGGGATAATAAGTGATGTGATAAATGGTATTCGATTGTTTTTGAGTTGCTCAAAATACATATACTATGAGTTTTTTAGATTTGAACTAAGTAGATAACTTGGATATGAAACATTTTATTTTTGTATTTTATTTGCTGTTCCCATTGTCCGGTTTTGGTCAAGTAATGTTCTATTCGGATATGTTTACGAATAGTAAACTGCGTTTGACGCTTAGCTCTAATAATGAATTTGACCTTACAATGTATTTTGATTGTTCTGCAGACTATGATAGTGAAATGATCTGTTGGGCTAAAGGAAGTGTAATATATAAAAACGACACGATTGTTTGTATGGATTTGCAAACAAGTAAGAAAATCATTTTTATTAGAATGTTGCATAACGATATTATTAAAGCGATATGTTGGAATGATTATAAGGCTGATAATTATAGTTGCCCGAAGAATGATAGGAAAAAGATTCACTTTTCTGATTTAGTGGCTGAAAATCCAGAATTCTTTATAAGGATTAAGAAAAGTCGATTGAGTGTAGACAGTGATTCTATATTTATTAGTCTCTATTCATGGGAAGAGGGTAAGAAAAAACTGGTTCATAAAGGTATTCAAAGGGAACATTCGAAAAAGAAGAAGTTTTTCTGGTTGAATTAGAAGTTTTCTAAATTTGGTTTATATAATTAGAGATGATTAAACAAATATTATTTTGGGGATTTATTATATGGTCTTTGCCTATCTATTCGCAGATACAAGAGTCATACTGTTACATTTCTTCAGATAAAGATGTGGATAAAGAAACGACTTTTGATATTGATGAGATTTTTTATTATGATGTTGATGTTGATTTGAAAAAACAGAGGTATCTTATCTCCATAGGGTTGTATCCCGATTCAGATTCACACTTTATTAAATTGATATCATACGGTGAGTGTTCTATAAAAGATAACATATTAATAATGTATGATCATGTTCACGATATACAGATGAGTGCCCGATTAGAAAAAGAAGGACTGTCTTTTATACATTGTTTCCCCTTTTTAAAAGATAAGTTTTTTATGTCTGTATCTTTTGAAGACGATTTTGATTATCATATTGAAATGACGTGGAACTTATCTTCGGCAGAAGGAGGGCGGATAAACTTCCCTTATCCATTGGAAAAATTGTTTCTTGATGGATATTATAAAATGACAGGTGACGATTATTCAATGTGTATAAAAGAAAATAATTATATGTTATTTTATAAAGGATTGCTTTTGTCTAAAGGCAAGTTGGCGAAAGGAGGTATAAATGAAATTGTATTAGTTGATATGTCGCTAAGTTCGACTTTTTCGGTCTGGCTGGATGGCAATTCATTGAGAAGCATATGTTTACCTGGGATTTATAAAAATGCAACTTTTATAAAAGTGAATTAGTTTGTTATAATGAGAAATAGTATAGAGAAAATCCAGCTTTATGACAGCTGGGGGTTGCTTTCTTCCATTACGGCAGCCGGGATCATAGGCATGGCTTATACCTTTAATAATAAAGGTCATCTGCTTTCCCGAAGCGACTTGTTCACCGGTCATAAGGAGGGCTTTACGTATGATACAATGAACCGACTGACAGTCTGGGATGTCAGTAAAAGCAATGTCTCACAAGTAAA
>UMKN01036344.1_pt1 | contig 13542 bp, 9 predicted proteins | sample 1966321 | NCBI WGS metagenome assembly UMKN01 (sample SAMEA4836177, study PRJEB28245) | human gut metagenome | biome: gut microbiome; material: fecal sample | place: Denmark | collected 2008
CTTCATACCTGTGATGTCCTCAGGTGAAGTTTCAAGACGAACGAGAACAACCTTTTCGCCTTTAGCGTTCCAGTTTTCAGCATCTTCGGCTGTGAATACGATCTTACCGCAAGCAGCACCGGGAGAAGCGCCGAGGCCCTTACCGATTGGTGTAGCAGCCTTAAGAGCAGCAGCATCGAACTGTGGGTGAAGAAGTGTGTCAAGGTTACGAGGATCGATCATTGCAACAGCTTCTTCTTCTGTTCTCATGCCCTCGTCAACGAGGTCACAAGCAATTTTAAGAGCAGCCTGAGCTGTTCTCTTACCGTTTCTTGTCTGGAGCATATAGAGCTTCTTGTTTTCAACAGTGAACTCCATGTCCTGCATATCTCTGTAGTGGTTTTCGAGTGTCTGACAAACATTCTGGAACTGCTCGAAAGCTTCCGGGAACTCTTCAGCCATCTTAGCAATTGGCATAGGAGTACGAACACCTGCAACTACGTCTTCGCCCTGTGCGTTGATGAGGAACTCACCCATGAGCTTCTTCTCACCTGTAGCAGGATCTCTTGTAAATGCAACACCTGTACCGCAATCGTCACCCATGTTACCGAATGCCATTGACTGTACGTTAACGGCAGTACCCCATGAATAAGGGATATCGTTGTCACGACGGTAAACGTTTGCACGAGGGTTGTCCCATGAACGGAATACAGCCTTAACTGCGCCCATGAGCTGTTCCTTAGGATCGTCAGGGAAGTCCTGACCGATTTTTTCTTTGTATTCAGTCTTAAACTGGCCTGCAAGCTCCTTAAGATCGTCAGCTGTAAGCTCTACATCATAAGTAACGCCTCTCTCAGCCTTCATCTTGTCGATGAGCTCTTCAAAATATTTCTTACCTACTTCCATAACTACATCGGAATACATCTGAATGAATCTTCTGTAGCAGTCCCAAGCCCAACGAGGGTTGTTTGACTTCTTAGCGATAACTTCAACAACATCTTCGTTAAGACCGAGGTTAAGGATTGTATCCATCATACCCGGCATTGAAGCACGAGCACCTGAACGAACTGAAACGAGGAGGGGGTTCTCCTTGTCGCCGAACTTCTTGCCTGTGATCTCTTCCATCTTCTCGATGTACTCGTTGATCTGAGCCTGAATTTCAGCGTTGATTTCTCTGCCGTCCTCATAATACTGAGTACAAGCTTCTGTTGTAATTGTGAAGCCCTGTGGTACAGGAAGTCCAAGACCTGTCATTTCTGCAAGGTTGGCACCCTTACCGCCGAGGAGCTCACGCATGTTAGCATTACCTTCTGTAAAAAGGTAAACCCATTTGTTTGCCATAACTGGTAATCCTCCTAAAAATAAATTAAGATATACGGCTGTGGCAGACTTACCCCTTGGTAAAACCTGCCTGCTTGTATAAGCCTATCGAATATTATAACAAACTTTGGTCAAAATAGCTATATTTTTTCAAACTTTTTTCTTATAAAAAACGAGTTTTATTTTCGACAATATTGTATAAATCGTTTAAAATGCCTTTTTTTGCCCGATTTTTGTAATTTTCTCTTGAAATTTGTGATTTTTGTGAGATAATATTATGGTATGAACGAGTGCCTTGTGACAGGACTGTCTGCATCTTTGTTGTTTTGTCACAGATAAAAGGAGAAAAAATGAAGAATTGTGCCGTTATCCTCGCAGGCGGCGAGGGCAAAAGAATGAAATCCGACAAACCGAAAACATTGTCGGAGGTGCTCGGCAGACCGATGCTCTGCTGGGTTATGTCGGCTTTAAGGAAAGCCGGTATTGACGACATCTGTGTTGTCAAGGGCTTTAAAAAAGAGTGTGTCGAAGAGTATCTTTCAACCCTCGATTTTTCCGTTGAAAGCGTGTTTCAGGCTGAAAGACTCGGAACAGGTCACGCTGTGATGATGGCAAAGGATTTCCTTAAAAAGCACAGCGGCAATGTTGTTATTCTCAACGGTGACGTTCCGTTTATGGACAGCAAGACTATTGAGGATTCCCTGAAGGCTCATATTGAGAACGATTGTGCTGCAACGGTTATTTCCGCAAAGGTTGACGATCCGACAGGTTACGGCAGAATTGTCCGTGACGAAAACGGAAATCTGCGTGCAATTGTTGAGCAGAAAGACGCCGATGAGGAAACTCTCAAAATAAATGAAGTAAACTCGGGCGGATTCTGGTTTGACTGTCAGCTTCTTCTTTCGGTTCTCGACAGAATCAAGTCGGATAACAGTGCAAAGGAATATTATCTTCCCGACGCAATCAAGCTTTTGCTTGAGGACGGAAGAAAGGTCGGAGCATTCACGGCTCAGTGCAGTGATACGGTTCTGGGTGCAAATGATCCGGCTCAGCTTGAACAGCTTAACGAAATTGCAAGGGCAAAGGGTTACAGCTGTTAATTGCTCGGTTAATCATTGGTAAACATATACTACACACATTAAAATTCAAAGGAGTTATTGCAATGAATTTTCACGGTAAGGACATTAAAATTTTCACCGGCAGTTCAAATGTTGATGTAGCTCAGGGAATTGCAGGCTGTCTCGGTCTGCCGCTTGGTAAGAGTGACTGTACACAGTTCTCAGACGGCGAAATCTCTGTTTCTCTTCACGAATCTGTTCGTGGCAGCGACTGCTTTATTGTTCAGTCAACCTGTGCTCCCGTCAACGACAATCTTATGGAAATGCTCATAATGATTGATGCCATGAAGCGTGCATCTGCTGCAAGAATCACAGTTGTTATGCCATACTTCGGCTATGCAAGACAGGACAGAAAAGCTAAGGCAAGAGATCCGATCTCGGCTAAGCTTTGTGCAGACATCATCACCTGTGCAGGTGCTGACCGTGTGCTTACAATGGATCTTCACGCAAATCAGATTCAGGGCTTCTTCAACATTCCTGTTGACCACCTTCAGGGCGCATCACTTCTCGCAAACCATATGAGAGAGAAAATCGGCGGCAACAATGATGATTATATCGTTGTTTCTCCCGACCTCGGTTCTGTAACCCGTTCAAGAAACTTCGCTTCAAAAATCGGCACAGGTCTTGCTATTATCGACAAGAGAAGACCAAAGGCTAATGTTTGTGAAGTTATGAACATCATCGGTGACGCTAGGGGTAAGAAAGTTATCCTCGTTGACGATATGATCGACACAGCAGGTACTCTCTGCAATGCCGCTAACGCTATTGTTGAAAAGGGCGGTGCAACAGAAGTTTACGCTTGCGCTACTCACGCAGTTCTTTCAGGTCCTGCAATCGAGAGAATTCAGAACAGTGCCATCAAGGAAGTTGTTCTTCTTGACACAATTCCTGTTCCGAAGGAAAAGATGATTGACAAGTTCACAATTCTTCCTGTTGCTCCTACATTTGCAGAGGCTATCGCTAGAATCTACAACGACAAGCCGTTCACAGCCGCTTTCGGTTGATAAGCGAACAATTTAATTATGTAATTAAACAGGCGGGTTTTAACTAACCCGCCATTTCGCGGTTTTACTGCAAATTTTTCAGGAATAAAACGGTACAATATGTGAGGGTGATTTAATTTTGTTTGGTATAGTTTACGGCTCCGATTCAGATAACAAAATAATGAACCGCTTTGTCGATGAGTACGAATTGTGGTGCAATGAGGGCAAAAATCCGGATATTGCGTCAATCGACCTCGACTTTGCGCTTGACCTACAGAAGAAACGACTTGACGAAAAGGGTGTAAAGATTCAGACCGCTTTTACCGATAAGGAAACGGTGAAGAATGAAGTCCCCGTAAATGCTTGTACTGCCTACGATATGGGCGAATGTAAGAGTAACGTTGCGTCAAAGACATATGAGGTTACGGAGAAATACTTTAAAGACGGAAAGAAAAAGAAAAAAATCAAGGACAGATTTTTCTTTTACACAATGATTACAAGGCTTGAAAACCGAAATTCCGAGGTTGCGTGTTCGTGTCCGAACTGCGGTGCGGTAAGCAGTGTAAGAGAGCTTCTCAACGGTTGTAAAAACTGCAAAACTCGCTTTATTATGGACGATTTGTTCCCGAAGGTTACAAACTTCTACTTTGTAAAAACCTATTCGCTTGCGAACAAGTCAACGAAAAAGGTGCTTGCTCCGTACCTTCTCGGCGGAATTGTCGCCGTTGCGGCATTTACGGTATGGGTGGTTGTAAAGGACGGAACTTTTGATCCCGCAACCGCAAATATGGTCTATGAAATCGGCATAAGAGCAATCCCCGTACTGCTCGGCGGACTTTTGGCGGGGTACCTTGCATGGGCATTAAAAACGCTTTTCGGACTTTTTGTCGGTGCGGCAAAGAGCATTCCGATGATAGGTCCGCACTTCAATTGCCAGAAAAGACTTCCGTGGCTTATGAAAGAGGTTAATCCCAACTTCTCATATGAATACTTTATCGGCAAGGTGCTTGCTCTGCTCAAGATTATGATTTTCAGCGATGATTACACAAACCTCGCAGTCTATGAGGGCAATCCGATGAAAAATCCTTTCGGAGATATTGTTGACATCAAGTACAGAGGAGTGTCAAAGCTTAATTCATTCAATGTCACAAACGGCTGTTGCTATGTTGATATGACCGTTTACGCAACGACCGTGAAAAACAAAAATTCTTCATTTAGGGTTAAAAACGAAAAGTTCAGACTTACCGTTTGCAGAAGTGTGAACGCCATGGATGACGGCGTTTTCACAATGAAAAAAGTAACCTGTAAAAGCTGCGGCGCAAGCTTTGATGCAACAAGAGAACGCAACTGCCCGTATTGCGGAAATCCTTATCATCTCGGCAACGATGACTGGGTTGTTGTAAGCTTCGGAAAAGGTTAATTTAAATTTCAGAATACATATAATATAAATAAGAGGAAAACGGATATGTTCGGAAAAAACAAATCAACGGGTTCAATCGAGTACATTGTAGTGGGACTCGGCAACCCCGACAGAAAATACGAAAACACTCGTCACAACGCAGGCTGGCTTGCAATTGACCGCATTGCCGACAAGCTCGGTTGTGATGTGAACAAGATAAAATACAAAAGCTTTATCGGCACTTGCACTGTAAACGGTGCAAAGGTTATGCTGATGAAGCCCACAACATATATGAACAACAGCGGTCAGGCAGTTGTTGAGGCGATGAACTTCTACAAAATTCCTCCCGAAAATGTCATTGTAATTTTTGACGATATCTCGCTTGATGTCGGAAAAATGCGTATCCGTTCAAAGGGCAGTGACGGTGGTCAAAGGGGAATGCGCAGTATAATCTATCTCAGCGGAAGCGATAAATTCCCCCGCATCAAGGTTGGCATAGGCGCAAAGCCAAATCCCGACTGGGACCTTGCCGACTGGGTGCTTTCAAAGTTCACTCCCGATGAAATGAAAAAACTCGATGAAATTTTTGACAATGCCGAAAAAGCAATCGAGCTGATTATTGACGGCAAAACCGACCGTGCTATGAATTTGTTCAACTGAAAAGGGACAAAGAAATGAATAATCTCAACTTTCTTGTTGATGTTCTGAAAGACTCGCCCGTTTTCAAAACGCTTGAAAAGAATGTCAAGCCGGGCAGAACGGTCTGTGCTTCGGGACTTTCAACAATTAACAAATCAAATATCATCTATGCGCTGTGCCGCCTCAAGGGCGTCACGGCATTTTGTCTTGCCTCCGATGAAAAAGAGGCGCAGACTCTGTGCAACGACCTTTCGTGCATGGGACTTCGTGCCTATGTTTATCCCGTGCGTGACTTCAACTTTCTCGACTTTCAGAGCCGTTCGCACGAGTACGAGCACGCAAGACTTAAAGTTTTGCTCAAGCTTATCAATCATGAATGCGATGTTGCAATTGCGTGTGTTGATGCGGCGGCACAGCTTACCGTTCCGAGAAATGTGCTTGAACAGTCGGTTATTGAATTTGAAGAGGGCAGGGAGCTCTCGCTTGAAAAGGCGACAAAGGCACTTACTCTGCTCGGCTACGAACGCTTTGATGCGGTAGAGGGCAGCGGTCAGTTTTCGCTGAGAGGCGGTATTCTCGACTTCTTTATGCCCGACAGCGACTATCCCGTGAGATGTGAATTTTGGGGCGATGAAATTACCGACCTCAGCTATTTTGACATTGAAACACAGAGAAGATTTAAAAAGGCTGACAAAATTACGCTTTCGCCCTCAACCGAAATCGTAATTGAGGACAGAGCCGCCCTTGCAGATAAAATTGAACACAAGGCAAAGCTCCTCCGTTCCAAGAACAGCGCCAAAGCCAAGGAAAAACTTTTTTCAGAGGCAGAGCTTATCCGCAGCGGTGCAATGATTGCCAATGCGGACAAATTTATCAATCAGATTTACGATAAACCTGAGTCGCTTTTTGATTATCTTGACAGAAACACCCTCGTTTTTGCATCTGAATTTACTGCAATTCAGGAACGGGGAAAGTCGATGGACTTTATCAGCAATGAAACCCTTATGCAAGGCTTTGAGGACGGAACTCTTTGCAGAGGTTTTGACCGCTTTGCGCTCACATTCAACGAATGTACCGAGTTTTTGCAAAGTCACGGAACAATCGTGCTTGAAAACTTTGTTCACGGGAGTATGCCTATCAAGCTGTCGGAAATCATCAGCTTTTCAACAAAACAGCTCTCGGCATGGGGCGGTTCGTATAAACAGCTAAAAGAAGATGTTGACGGACTTTTTACCCCCGAAAGCAAGGGCGTTATCTTTACAGGAACAGAAAGAGCCGCCAAAAATCTTTGTGACACCTTTAACGCAGATGGCATAAACGCTGTTTACAGCGAGGGTGCGGATAAGATTTCAAAGGGCGAACTGCTTGTCATGCAGGGTGCATTGAGTGCGGGCTTTGAGTATCCGTCACAAAAGTTTTTTGCAATAACCTACAGTCAGGTTTCGTACCGTCCCGAAAAGTCCAAAAAGAAGAAGAAAAGGACGGGACAGGAAATTTACAGCCTTTCCGAGCTTGCCCCAGGTGATTATGTTGTACACAATGTTCACGGTATCGGTGTGTTCGGCGGTATAAGAAAAATTGATACTCACGGAGTTATAAAGGACTATATCAAGATTGACTACGCAAAGGGCGATGTGCTTTATGTGCCTGTCACACAGCTTGATATGGTTGCAAAATATATAGGTCCGAAAGAGGATTCAAGGGTTAAGCTAAACCGACTCGGTTCGGGCGACTGGCAAAAGGCAAAGGCAAGGGTTAAAACCTCTGTCAAGGACATTGCCAAGGAGCTTATCGAGCTTTACTCACAGCGCATGAAAGCCAAGGGCTATGCCTTTTCGGCAGATAACGAGTGGCAGAGAGATTTTGAACTCAGCTTTGAATATGACGAAACTCCCGACCAGCTGCGTTGTTGTGAGGAAATCAAGCATGACATGATGCGTTCGTCGCCGATGGACAGACTTCTCTGCGGTGATGTCGGATTCGGCAAAACAGAGGTTGCACTCCGTGCCGCTTTTAAGTGTATTGCAGATTCAAAGCAATGCGCATTGCTCTGCCCCACAACAATCCTCGCATGGCAGCATTATCAGACGGTAATCAAGCGTTTCGAGGGCTATCCCGTTCGTGTGGAACTGCTTTCAAGATTCCGTACAGCAAAACAGCAGAAAGAAATTCTCCAAAAGCTAAAGCGAGGAGAAATTGATATGATTGTCGGAACTCACAGACTTGTGCAGAAGGATGTTGAATTCCGTGACCTCGGACTTGCAATCATAGATGAGGAACAGCGTTTCGGTGTTGCCCAAAAGGAGAGGTTCAAGGAACTGTGCAAAAATGTCGATGTGCTTACGCTTTCGGCTACTCCTATTCCGAGAACCCTCAATATGGCGATGAGCGGTCTGCGTGATATGAGCGTTATCGAAGAAGCGCCGACAAACCGTCAGCCTGTTCAGACCTATGTGCTTGAACATGATGATGCGGTTATCAACGAGGCAATCCGCCGTGAGCTCCGCCGTGGCGGTCAGGTGTTCTATCTTCACAACAATGTTGAAACAATTTCTTCATGTGCCGCAAAAATTCAGGAGGCTGTTCCTGAGGCAAAAATCGCAATCGGTCACGGCAAAATGAAAGAGGGCGAACTCAGCGAAGTTTGGCGACAGATGCTTGAACAGGAGATTGATGTGCTTGTCTGCACAACAATTATCGAAACGGGTGTCGATTTGCCGAATGCCAACACCCTTATTATAGAAAATGCCGACTGTATGGGACTTTCACAGTTGCATCAGCTCAGAGGCCGTGTGGGCAGAAGTTCACGAAGGGCATATGCCTACTTTACCTTCAGACGGAACAAGGTTCTCACGGAGATTCAGCAGAAAAGGCTTGCCGCAATCAGGGAATTTACAGAATTCGGCAGCGGCTTCCGCATTGCAATGCGTGACCTTGAACTGCGAGGTGCGGGCAATATTATGGGCGCACAGCAGCACGGGCATATGGAATCGGTCGGTTACGATATGTACCTCAAGCTTCTTGATGAGGCAGTAAGCGAGGAAAAGGGCGAGCAGAATGTCACAAAAGACCTCGACTGTCTTATTGATATTTCGGTTGACGCTCATATCCCCGAAAGCTATGTTGAAAGTCTTACACTTCGTCTTGATGTTTACCGCAGAATTGCCGATATCCGCAGTAACGAGGACGCAGACGATGTTATTGACGAGCTGCAGGACAGATTCGGCAAGATTCCGAACTCGGTTCTCGGACTTATCGACATTGCCCTTGTGCGTAACAAGGCTTACTCAATGGGTATTTACGAAATCAGACAGAACGGCACAACACTTATGCTCTTTGTAAACGAACTCAAATCCCCTCAGGTTGCCGACTTGCTCATTGCTTTGGGCGGAAAGGCAAAGCTTGTTGCCGGAGCAAAACCGTGCGTTGCGGTTGAGTGCAAAAACAGCTCTGCTCCGCTTGAAATCCTCACCAAAATTTTCGGTGTGCAGTAATTTAACGGTATAAAGCCGTAATTTGTTAAGGAAAAACCTCCCGAAACTACAAAAATGCTGTTTTTCGGTGGAAATTCTCAACAAAATTTTATAAAAATGTAGACAATGACGATTTTTTTGTGTATAATCGTAAGGTACATTATCCTGTGAAAGTGTGTTTGCAGGACACTTTGCATTTAATTTTTCAGAAGGACGGTAAAAAACTATGAAGCCTAATATCAAGGTTGGTTCATTTTTACTTGCAATTGTTATGATGTTCTCAGTTTTTGCAATTGCAGGTTGTACACCCACAACTCTTAACAAAGAATGGTCGTATAAGACAAGCGACAACGAGCTTGCCATCGGCGTTTATATCTACTCACTCAATGCAGCTTACAGTCAGGCTGAGTCATATGCTAAAAAGCTTGACGATTATGATTCGACATCTGACAAGTGGCTTGATGAAAAAATCAAGGACGATGACGGCAACGAGCAGGTTGCAAGAGAGTGGATTAAAGATCAGGCTAAGAAAATGTGCCTCAGCTACCTCGTAGTTGATGAACAGCTTAAAAAGGAAAATGTAAACATCGGTCAGGCAACTCTTGACTCCGCAACAAGTCAGGCTGAATCATACTGGAATGTCGGTCCGTATGCGTCACAGGGTTATGTAATGCCGATGAAGAAGCAGTATGAAAAGTACGGCGTTTCACTCGACAGCTTTGCATACTGCACAACTCTCTACAACACAAAGTATGAGGCTCTCTTCAAAGCAGTCTACGGCAAGGGCGGTTCAAAGGAAGTTTCCGACGCCGACCTTACAAAGTATTTCAAGGAAAACTATACGGACTACTCATATCTTCCCGTGAACCTTTATACATCAACAAAAGATGAGGCAGGTTCATCAAAGAATGTTGCAATGAGCGACAAGGAAATCAAGAAGGTTGAGGATCAGCTTAACGGCTACAAGAATGACCTTAACAAGGGCGGTTCTTTTGATGATGTTATTGCATCATACAAGAAGTCAAGCGGTTCGGGAACAGATTCTTCTGTTTCAAAGGTAGAAGTTCTCGACAAGAGCTCAATCGGTGACGAGCTTAAAAAGGCTATCGGCAAGCTTGAAACAGGCAAGGCTGAAACTCTCAAGGTTGGCAGCGGCGACAGCGCAATCTATTATCTTGTTTATAAGAAAGACGTCAGCAAGGATGTTGACAGCTATATCGGCAACGAATCAAACAGAGCCGGTGTACTTGCGTCAATGAAGTCAGACGAATTTTCAAAGTACATTGACAGTCTTGCAGAGGAACTCAAGTATGAAGAAAACACTTCGGTTATTGACAAGTATAAGCCCGAACTCTTCTTCGTTGCGGTTGAGCCTACAACATCGGCGTCAACAACATCGGCATCCGATAAAAGCTCAAAATAATTGATATCGGACATACAACAGACGCATTTTCAGATTATTCTGAAGAAAGGGGCTTTTATGAAAAAACATTCAAAGCTTTGCGCAATTTTTCTGACGGCACTTTTGAGCATTTCTGCTGTGAGCTTTTCCGTATCGGCAGTCGGTGAGGAGGTTGATCCCGGCGGAGATTCAAGCGTTATTGTTGATCCCGTAGAGCCGGAGCCCGAGCCCGAGCCCGAACCGGAACCATCACCGGAACCATCACCGGAGCCTGAGCCGCAGCCACAGCCCGATCCTGTGTATCCGGATTCGTCGGACAGTTCATCATATGTAGATCCCGGCTATTCGTCAAGTGATTCGTCATATGACAACAGCTATAACTATGACAGTAGCTATGACTACAACAATAACAGTTATGACAATAATTACAGCAGCAGTCAGACTTACTACTACTCTGAGCCGTCATATGTAGGCGGCGGTCAGTCCTATGTTGCTCCGTCAAATACCGCTCCGTCAGCGTCGCTCATCAAGTCTGACGATAACATTGACGAAAAAACTCTTTCAAGCAACGACTGGTCGGATATCGCAAAAAATCTTAAAAATACCGACACATCGAGTTCTGACGGTGATGACTTTAACTTCATCAAGAACAATAACAGCAAGGGTGACAACGGTCATTGGATGTTCTATGTTTCACTCGTTTTACTCTCACTCGGTGTTGCAGGCATTGCGTACTTTGTAATTTCAACTGTTCTCAACAGAAAGAAGAGAGTCACAGTCGGCGGCAGAAGTAACGCTCCAAAGAGCAAATCTGCACAGCCACAGCGTTACAGCAGTAACGATGATTATGCCGATGATTACTCGTCTTCAGGCAGAAAGTCCGAAAGACGCAGTAAGTACGATACTGCCGAAATTCAGCTTCCAAAGAACAACCAAAAGGGCGGAAGAAGATACAAGTAATTAAATAACTTTATAAAACAAAAGCAGTTCCAAAATCGGAACTGCTTTTTTGTTTGACTGTGTAATTAAATTTTCGCATGACTTCTGTCTGAATGTCAAAATCAGTTTTTGTCATACGGCTTTTTGTATGCCTCTTTGAACGGTTTTACAGTGCCGTCCTTTTCTTCAACGCTTACATTGTCAAGTGTTGCGTTGAACTGTGTGCGGATTTCGCCGAGATAAATTTTGTACAGCTCTTTCTGCTCTTTTTGCTCAGCTTCGGTAAGTCCCTGTTCCTTTTTCTTTTTTGCAAGCTCATTAATTCTGTCAAGCATCTTTTTATCCATAAGTCAATCCTCCCGACCGTTATTTTGGTTTTGAGAGCAATCTGCTCCAAAGCTATGATATCACACAATCAGCCAAAGTGCAAATTTTCGATTTGTCGGTTGAAAACAAAAATTTTTTGTGCTATCATTCAATTAAAGCCGTTATACGGCAAATTTTTTCGGCGGTGAATTATGGAAAATTTCAGCTTATTGCACCCGACAAATTCAAATGCATCCTACAGAACTCTCAACAAAGAGGCGCTGAATGATTTGTCGGTTGATTATATATGTGACGCTCTCACAAAAGAGCAGTATGAACGCAACAGCATAAAGCAGCTGCTGATAAATATTACGGATGACGAGGAAGTTATAAAATATCGTTGCGATGTTTTTGAGGATTTTCTTCGTTTTCCGAAACTTCGTGATGATCTATCCGCACTCCTTGTAAAGCTGAACGATTTGCGTGAAATTGAGCGCTTTCAAAAGGATACCGAGGCATCTTCCTTGTGGCAGCTTGTAAACCGACTTCGTGAAATGGACGGCTATGTCGATTGCATTACAAGAATAAAAAACACGCTTGAAACAATTGAAGTAAAGTCGCAGGGCCTGCTTGAACTCAAGAAAAATGTTCAGTCAATTTACAATGACAGCGGTTTTCCCAAACTAAAAAAGGATATAATAGATACGCTTGCAAAGGCTCAAAAGCTCAAGAGCATTACACTCGGTGTGAATCTTGACGATTTGCTCCGCCCAAAGAGTGTGGGTGTAATCTCACTCAATGACAAAGAATTTACCGACAGCGGTATTCTCAAAAGATTTATGAAGTTTACAAACCGTGACAGCGAACTGCACCACGGCAACGATGTTTCGGGATTTTTAAGCTTTCATCCGTCCAATCCGTCAACCTCGCAGTTTGGGCTGGGACAGTTTGTTGTGGGCGCTCAGCAGGATGTAAACCGCACTATGAACAGCTCGCTGACCGGCGCAGATCCTATGTCTGACGCACTCAAAAATGTTGTGACCGATATCCTCCGCAGAACCGTAAATGACATAAAATCAATGCTCAACAGATATGTCAATGTCAACGGCTACTCGTTCGTTTCGCTTATGCCCGAAATAATTTTCTATATTCGTTTTGCAGAGCTTTGTGATAAGATGAAAAAGAAAAATCTTCCGCTGTGCAAGGCAGAAGTTTTGCCGAAAGAGGACAGAAATTGCTGTCTTAGAGATATTTACAACCTCAAACTCGGCATAAAATCGGCAAACGGTGAGAATTTGGATATTGTCACAAACGATATTGATTTTAACGATGACAGGCGAATTTACATTCTGACAGGTCCGAACCGTGGCGGTAAAACCACGATTACTCAGGCGGTCGGACTTGCGTTTCTGCTTGCTCAGAACGGGATATATGTTCCTGCAACGCAGATGAAATTCAGCCCGTGCGACAGCATTTTTACGCATTTTCCTGCCGATGAAAACGATACCGTTGACCTTGGCAGACTCGGTGAAGAAAGCAAAAGACTTGCCGAAATTTTCTCCTCGGCAAGCCGTTACAGCCTGCTTTTGCTCAACGAAAGCCTTGCAACAACCAATGTTGCCGAGGGCTTGTACATTGCCCGTGATGTTGTCAAATCAATGCGATATCTCGGCACAAGGGCGATTTTTAATACCCATATGCACGATTTGGCTCGCAATCTTGACGAGGTGAACACAACCGTAAAGGGCGACAGCAAGATTGAAAGTCTGGTAACAGGTGTCGAAAACGGACAGCGTTCGTTCAAGGTTTTCATCGCTCCGCCTCAAGGTGTAAGCTATGCCAAAGACATTGCCGAAAAATACGGTGTAACCTTTGACAAAATCAAAAAACAGATTGATCGGCAGCGTGTCGCTGCACCCGGTTCGGGAAGATAGTATGTAATAATAAAAACATATTATGCCCGAGCGGAAGTTTTTTTAAATTG
>UMKN01057375.1_pt1 | contig 13240 bp, 9 predicted proteins | sample 1966321 | NCBI WGS metagenome assembly UMKN01 (sample SAMEA4836177, study PRJEB28245) | human gut metagenome | biome: gut microbiome; material: fecal sample | place: Denmark | collected 2008
CTTAAGGATATATTCGAGAGGATATATCCTTTTTTCATTTTATAAACAATTTTAGATATGAGGGAAAATATGGTAGAAGAAGAAAAGAATCAGTTTGCAGTTCTGATCGATGCAGATAATATCAGTCCCAAGTATGCACCTATTATTTTTCAGGAACTTGAAGCATATGGATTTCCATCTTGCCGAAGAATCTATGGAAACTGGTCAAAGGCAAATGGGTGGAATGAAGAGTTATTATTAGAGTATTCCATTATTCCTGTACAGCAGTTCGCTTACACTTCAGGTAAGAATGCAACAGATATGGCAATGGTTATTGATGCAATGGACTTATTATATGGGAAGAAAGTGGATGGATTTTGCCTGGTAACTAGTGACAGTGATTTTACAAGGCTTGCGATGAGACTTCGAGAAGAGCATATGTACGTTATTGGTATGGGAGAATCCAAGACGCCGGTTGCATTGACAAGAGCATGTAATAAATTTATACATCTAAATCTTCTGTATGAAGCAGACAGGGATAAAGAAGATGAGATTGAAAATAATGAGATTGAAAATGTAACATCATTAGACGAAATTTCTTGCACAATTGCGGATATCATCAGTGAAAATGGAAATGCACCAGTTGATTTAGGGAGAATTGGAAACCGACTGAATGAGAAATATTCAGATTTTGATGTGCGAAATTATGGATATACAAAATTAAGTGTGTTGATCGATGAAGAGATGGATAATTTTGTGATCGTTCAGGAAGATACCAATTGTTATGTGGAATTTAAAGAATTGACAAGCAGAGAAACGATTGAAGAAGAAGTGATTCTTTTTGTAAAGAAAAATGGAGGTTCACTGGAGAATTTATCAGCCATAACATTAGAATTGAAAGATAAACACAGCGGATTTAATATAAAAGACTATGGGTACAGCCGTATGTCAAGTTTTTTACGAAGTATTCACTGCCTTGCAGTTAACGGAAATACAGTTAGATTAAAGAGACGAAGAGAGAAAGGGGAGAAACGATGATATTTGATACACATGCACATTACGATGATAAGCAGTTTGATCAGGATAGAGAAGAACTGTTGGTTTCTATGAAAGATAATGGGATCGGAACGATTGTTGATGTAGGATCTAACATGGAAACATCTGCATGGATCGTAGATGCAGTGAATCGATATCCGATGATGTATGGAGCTGTTGGAGTTCATCCAAGTGATACAGCTGATCTTACAGAGTCAGATATGGATACATTAAAGGAATACGCAGGCAAAGATAAGATTCTTGCAATCGGTGAAATTGGACTAGATTATTACTGGGATGAACCAGAACGTGAGATTCAGAAAAAATGGTTTGAAGCACAGATTGAGCTTGCCAGGGAAGTGAGATTACCAATTATTATTCACAGCAGGGATGCAGCAAAGGACACATATGATATAATGAAATCATTACATGCAGAAGACATCGGAGGAGTGGTTCATTGTTTTTCATATTCCAAAGAAATGGCAAGACAATTCCTTGATATGGGATTTTATATTGGAATTGGCGGGGTTGTGACATTTAAAAATGCAAAGACATTAAAAGAAGTTGCAGCGTATACACCATTAGACAGAATCGTATTAGAGACAGATTGCCCATATCTGTCACCAGAACCAAACAGAGGCAAGAGAAATTCTTCTCTGAACTTGAATTATGTAGCAGAAGCGCTCAGTCAGATCAAAGGGATTGATAAAGAGGAACTGATCGCAGTCACAGAAGAAAATGCAAGAAAATTGTATCGTATGAAAGAGGTATAAGAGTGAAACTTGGAAATCCAAAAAATACAATAGAAGTAATCCAAAAATATGACTTTGATTTTCAGAAGAAATTTGGGCAGAATTTCCTGATCGATGAACGTGTACTTGAGAAGATTATTTCCGCTGCCGAAGTAAATAAAGAAGATTTTGTATTGGAAATCGGACCAGGAATTGGAACTATGACACAGTATCTTGCTGAAAATGCAAGAGAAGTCATGGCAGTCGAGATTGATAAGAATCTGATTCCAATCTTATCAGATACATTAAGTGCATATGACAACGTGTCCATTTTAAATGCGGATATTTTGAAAGTTGATATCGCAAAGATTGTAGAAGAAAAGAACGGCGGTAAGCCTGTAAAAGTGGTTGCCAATCTTCCATATTACATTACAACACCGATCATTATGGGATTGTTTGAAAGTCATGTGCCAATCGACAGCATCACAGTTATGGTACAGAAAGAAGTTGCAGACCGCATGCAGTCAGGCCCTGGAACAAAGGACTATGGGGCATTATCGCTGGCAGTTCAGTATTATGCAGAACCATATGTGGTAGCAAATGTACCGCCAAACTGTTTTATGCCAAGACCGAAAGTAGGTTCAGCAGTTATTCGTCTGACAAAATATAAAGATGCACCGATCAAAGTTACAAATGAAAAGCTGTTATTCCAATTGATCCGTGCGTCTTTTAACCAGAGAAGAAAAACACTTCAGAACGGAATTAAGAATTTTGGTGGGCTAAACTTCTCCAAAGAACAGGTAGCACAGGCATTAGAAGAGATGGGATTACCAGCATCTGTCCGAGGAGAAGCCTTAACTTTGGAACAGTTTGCAACACTTGCAAACATATTAGATCGGTAAGATAAAATAGCCGAAATTACCAGTTTTATGAGGCTTTAAAGGAACTGTGATAAATGTTTTAAATCCAAATAAACGAGAGATAAAAGCTTTTTCGTTATCAAAGATTCCAGGAATTCCGAGATAACGCTGGCCGCTGTCAGCATCTTTTGCAAGCATCAGATGGCCGAAATTTCCATAATTTAAAAGAAGGAATCCATTTGCTTTTACGTTGTCATCAAGGTCAGGAATCTGATCAAGATCTTTTAGTGTGATCTTAATGCTAGGATCAAGGCTGTAAGAAAGAGGCATTGGCAAGGTGGGATACTCCTTCCAGTCAAAACCTTTAACAGGATCAGGATGCCGGATATTTTTGGCATCCTTTTCTAATTGAAGAGCTTCAATATACTCAGAAAGTCCGGAAGTTTTTGTCTCCGCGATCTCTTCTGTCTCTTCTATCTCTTCTATCTCTTCTGTTTCTTTAGTTTCCTCTGTTTTTTCTATCGTTTCTACTATTTCTGGTTTGGCATCCGGAATTTCCAAGGGCTTAAAACTCCGGATAATGATCGGAAGTTCTTTCCATTGTGACCCAAAGAAATGTTCATTTGAGTGATAGATCAGAAAACCATCCATTTCTTCAAAATTTTCAATTACAGGATAATTCTTTTTAAATTCGATGATTGCATCACTTCGTCTGATCGTATCAAGAAAAATTCCCTCCATTGTACCTTCATGAAAATGATAAAAATAAATTTTATATTCCAATGCCTGATCATTTGTCTTTACATGAAAATATACCCGCAGTTGATTCTGGCGATTTTCTATTTTGGCAAAACCAACATTAGAACCTTTAATTCCATGGTGATATTCATACAGATAGGATACAATACGCTGATAATCTGACAATCGTCTACTCTCTTTTTGATTCATTCTATGTTATAATAGAAAAAAATATGACATAGATATAAGGGGAACAGACGTGACACAAGAAGAAAAATACATGAAAGAAGCAATCCGGCAGGCAAAAAAAGCAGCAGCAGTCGGTGATGTACCAATTGGGTGTGTGATTGTTCATGAAGATAAGATCATAGCCAGAGCTTATAATCAGAGAAATAAAAAGAAAACAACGTTAGCACATGCAGAATTACTTGCAATCCAGAAAGCCAGCAAGAAGTTAGAGGATTGGAGACTTGAGGAATGTACAATGTATATTACACTTGAACCATGTCAGATGTGTGCAGGAGCGATTGTTCAGGCGAGAATTCCAAAGGTTGTTATTGGAGCAATGAATCCCAAGGCGGGATGTGCGGGATCTGTTTTGAACATTTTGCAGGTAGAACGGTTTAATCATCAGACAGAGATTGAACATGGAATTTTAGAAGAAGAATGCAGCCAGATGTTATCAGATTTTTTCAGGGAATTAAGAAGGAAGAAAAAGGAGGAAAAAAATGCACAGAATTAAGAAATTAACAGCAATACTGTTATGTGCAGGAATAATGTGTTTATCTTCAATTGAGGGAGTATTTGCAGCACAGAAACCAACAGGATATCATTCTATTCATTTAAATATAGAGTCACCGAAGGAAAGTCAGCAGAATAAAACTTATGCAAGATCATATGCCGGATATTATAATGCAGCAGAACAAGGTCTTGTCACATTAGTAAAGAATCAGGGGAATACAGAACTTTGTTGGGCATTTGGCTTGGCATCGCTGGGTGAAACATCATTAATTAAACAAAAGAAAGTAAAAAAGAATGTTGATTATTCAGAAAAACATTTAGGATATTTTATGTATAATCGAACAAATGATGCGCTGAATAACACAAAAGGAGATGCAACAAAAGTATCAGGAAACTGGAAATATTCAGGTGGAAATGCACAGCTTGCGATGATCACATTAACAGGATGGTATGGGCTGGCCAACGAGAGTACAGCTCCATTTAATACCAATAAATGGACATTATCAAGCAAGCTTGGGCAAAAAGATGCTGCGATTTTAAAAAATGGATTTTTCCTTGGAAATAATCCATCAATCAATGTAGTAAAATTTTACATAAAAAAATATGGATCAGTTGTTGTAGCATATCATGCACCAGAAACGACAGAGGAAGATGAAAAATTCTACGATAGATCACATAAATCTTATAATTGTACATTATCAGAGGATGCAGCAAATCATATCGTAACAATTGTTGGGTGGAATGATAATTACAGTAGAGATAAGTTTGGGGAGGCATCAAAACCAAAGAGAAATGGTACATGGATCATAAAAAACAGCTGGGGAAACAAGGAAGAAGACAAGGGATATACCTATATATCTTATGAAGATAGATCTATGTGTGAATTTTTGTCAGGTCAGTTTGTAAAGTCATCTACATATAAATACAACTATTTTTATGATGGATCAGCAAATCCATCTGCATACCGATTGAAGAAAGGTCAGCAGATCGCTAATATATACACAGCGAAAAAAGGAACAAAGAAGAAAAAAGAGACGCTAAAAGCAGTCAATGTAGTTACAATGAATCCAAATGTAAAATACAGCATTCAAATATATAAAAACCCGAAGAAAGGAAAACCGACATCAGGAAAGAAGCTGTTAAAACGTGCTATGACAGGAACGATCAAAGAAGCGGGAACACATACGATCGATCTGAAGCAGAAAGTCAGACTGGTCAAAGGAGAAAAGTTCTCTATAGTTATTAAGATAGGTTCAACAGCACTCATCGGATGCGATCACAGTGACAATTTTGGCTGGATCAGATTTGTGAATAAAACAGCAAAAGGACAGAGTTATGTCTGCTTGAAGGGAAATAAATGGTATGATATGTATTCTGCAAGACTTACAATGAGGATTAAAGCATACACAACAACATAACAGAAAAATAATAGAATTTATTAAAAAAGATAATAACTATTGACCTTGAGATAACTATTTAGTATAATCAAATATGCATCTTAAATCTAAGATGCCAAAGATAATCAAGTCATAAAGTTTCCGTGCTAGCCGGGGAGGTAGCGGCACCCTTTTTCTGCAATCCGCTATAGCAGAGGTGATGGTCTTGTTTCGGGTTGCCTTCTGTAGAGCTGCCCTCTACAAGTGGCGTTGATATCTGGGTCTCACGCAATAGGAATCCATGAACCGTGTCAGGTTGGGAACAAAGCAGCACTAAGTGGAACCTTCTATGTGCCGTGAGGGTGCCTGGGTTGAGTTAACTATAGAGGTAACGTCTGTGGAAGGCGACACAAGGCAGGCCGCACGGATTTTTTTATTATCATAGAAATTAAACTTATCATTTTTCATTTCATTTAACCTCAGTTTATAATTGAGAAGTCTAAGAAATTTCAGCAGATTGTACACTATTGAATACAAATCCAAACAGTGTTAAAATAGAAACAGCAAACAAGGTAAGGAGTGAGTAGACATGAGAGAATTAGAATTACCTGATGTACAAGATGTAATGCTTGAATATCGAAAGATTAAATTATTATATCGTTCTGCATTAAAAGAGATTAGAACAAAGTTAGAGATATTAAATGATGAGTTCCGTTTAGTACATCAGTACAATCCAATTGAACATATAGAATCAAGACTTAAGACAGATGAAAGCATCACTCGTAAGCTGATGAGAAAAGGAAAAGAGATTACCGTAGAGAATATTCAGAAATATATCGATGATATTGCAGGAGTAAGAGTCATCTGTTCATTTACACCCGATATTTATAGAATTGTTGATATGATCGCATCACAGGATGATATAGAAGTATTGAAGACAAAGGATTATATGCTGAATCCAAAGATCAATGGATACAGAAGTTATCATCTGATCGTAAGAGTGCCGATCTTTTTGTCTGATAAAGTTGTTCGTACGAAAGTAGAGATTCAGATCAGAACCGTAGCGATGGATTTCTGGGCATCTCTGGAACATAAGATTTATTATAAGTACGAAGGTAATACACCAGAGTACATTAAGCAGGAATTAAAAGAATGTGCAGATCTTGTGGCATTCTTAGACAGCAAGATGTTAGCAATCAATGAAGAAGTGAGAAGTATCAGAAAAGAAAATGGTGAATAAGACATGCATTTTTTCTCAAGAATATCATAAGATATGATTGATAGAGAAAAAGGAGCATAAAGATGGCGGATAGAGAAGGATTAGGGAATCTTCCAATATTTGATACAGAAATAAGAACAAGCAGAGAGCTGATAGCACAGGAACAGAGGCAGGAAGATGATTATCAATATATCATTCGGATGTATTCTGCACTGGCGAGAGAGATTCTAGATCAGATTGAGGATGCTTGTGATCAGATGGAATATGATGGAAGCAGAATGTTTGACGAATATATGGATCGGACAATGCTTCTTTCAATGGCAGATAAGATTTATGATAAGATGAATTACCAGGAGAAAGAAGACTGTCCTAAGCAGGAACGCAAGCTACATCAGATGATCGTAATTCTGATCGGAGGAGAGATCTATCACAGACGCTGTCGCTACCGTACAAAGAAAAATATGTTTCGATCATAGATTAATAAGGCCGGGAGAAATCCCGGCAATTGTTTTATTTACAGGATAAAAAGTCCTTTGCACATCTTAAACATTTCTTAAAATGGTTGTATAAATGTACAAAAAAAGATAAAATGAACAATAGAAAGCTTCACGGAATGAAAAAGGAGAATATAATGAAGCAAAATAAAGTGATACAGATTGCAATATTTGGGGTCATTTTTCTGATCTCATTATTTATATGGAATTATACATTAGTAGGAAGAAATAATCAGGGAGTGACAGAAACACAACAGCCGACATTCCCTTTATTAACAATATCTGTAGATGGAAAAGATATCAATGAATTACATGGTTATCAGGGAGATGTAGATGCATCACTGATCCGTGATAGTATCACACCGGTATATGAAAATCAGGTAAAAGTAATCCTAAAGGATGCAACAGAAGATATCAGTGTTGTATCATATAAGCTTTATGATACAGATAATAAGACTGTTTTGGGAAATGGTGATACAGCTTTTCATAAGGGAAAAGAAAAAAGTACTGCCAATATACAGATCAAAGAACGCTTGGAAAATGGAAAGACATATTTGATGGAGTTATCTGTAAAGCAGGATAATAAAACGATCCGTTACTTTACAAGAATTATCTATGGAACAAGTTTCCATCTTAAGGAATGTCTGAATTTTGCAGAGAAATTCCACAATGCGGCATTGACAGAAGGAAATACTGAATTTATCAGTCAGTATTTGGAAACAGCAGAAGGTACAACATCCAATAACCTTTCGAACGTAACATTGAAATCAACACAGGAAGCAGTTTCATACGCAACATTAAAACCTCAGGTAGAGAGTATTTATCCGGCAACAGTAAAAGAAATTTCAGATAATGTAACATCTGTTGAATTAAGATATATTCTTTCAGCTGAGAACAGTGACGGGACAAAACAGTATTATCAAGCAACAGAATATTTTAGGATTCGTTATGCAAAGGACAGAATGTATTTGTTAAATTATGAGCGCAATATGGAAGCTTATATGAGATATGATACGATTGACAGAAGTAATAATAGAATCTTACTCGGAATCGGAAGCAACCAGAAGCAGGTTGTCAGCAAAAAAGGCGGAAAGAAAGTCGCTTTTGTTGTACAGGACGAGCTTTGGTATTATGATTACCAGAAGTCTAATATGTACAAGGTATTTTCTTTTGAAGGAGAAGATTATCGAGACAGCCGTAATAATTATCAGAAGCATGATGTTCAGATCATGAAGATGAAATCTAATGGAGACATTTCGTTTGTGGTATACGGATATATGAATCGTGGAAAGCATGAAGGTAATAATGGTATTGCGGTATATCAGTTTAGTGCTTCAGACCAGAGGATAGAAGAATTAGCATTCATTCCAACAAAGATACAGTATGATATGATGAAGAATGATATCAAGAAAGGTGCGTTCTTAAGTGATGATGGAGATTTCTATTTCTATCTGGATGGTGCTGTATATCAAGTTGATGTTGAATCAGGAAAGAGTAAGATTCTCGCAAAAAATATTACAGATGATATGACAGTTATTTCTGACAATGGAATGCTGGCATTAAACCAGTTCAAAAATAAAATCAAGATCATAGATCTTGCAACACAAAAAACAGATAACATTTCTTGTGGCAAGAATGAAGTTTTAAGACCAATAGGATTTATAGGCAAAGATTTTATCTATGGAATTGGAGAAAAATCAGAAATCGTAAGACAAAAAGATGGTTCTTATCTGTATCCTTTAACAAAGGTATTTATCAGAAGTAATAAGAAGAATGTTAAGACATATGGAGAAGACGGAACTTATATTACGGATGCCAACGTAGATAGTACAACAATCTCATTGACACATTCACGAAAGAGTGGAAAAGGATATAAGAAAGTGAATGAAAGTTATATCCGTTACAAGGATAAGAAAGAAAATAAAGTTGTCTTGGAATATGGATATACAGGGACAAGATTAAATCAGCTTTACCTTGGATTCCCAGAGGATGTATATATTCAGACAAGACCAGATTATCTGTCCACAAATGTTGAAGAAGCAGACAATGATACAGAGATTACATTTGCAGAGAATGATAATAAATATAACGATGCATATGTATATACAGGTGGCAAGCTTTCAGGAATCTATAGCAATATGAAAGATGCTATTAAAGTTGCCGAACAAGGTGGCGGAGTTGTTGTAAATTATAATCAGATGTATTTATGGGAAAAAGGTATTGCACAGAATTATGGAAAAGCTTCTAATATTCCGATGATCAAAGCAGAGAATAAAGACGAAACAGATATTGCATGTATTCTGATGATGGCAAAGGCAGATGGAATTGATATCTCTTACAATAAGATTAAGAAGATGTCAGGAAGCACATATGACAAGTTAAATAAGGTATTTAAGCATAGAGCAGTAAACTATTCTGATTGCAGTATTGATGATATTGTTTATGTGATCAGTAAGGGTCGTTCATTTATGGCACAGAGAAAGGATGGAACATTCATCGTTGTTATGAGTTATAATCAAACAGACCTAAGATACTATGATCCATTGACAGGAAAATCTGTAAAGACAAACCGTAAGAAGCTTGAGAATGAATTTAAACAGGCAGGAAGTGTTTATTATGGATATGCGAATTAGTATATTTTGTCTTTAAAGTGCAAACTATGTCGAGACAAAAGTTTTAGTTATGATATATTTTATGTTAAAATTAAGATATATATCTGGAGATGATCCGGAACAAATGAGAACAGTAAAAACAAACGAAAGGTGAAAGGAATATGGCTGAAGAAACAAAGGAAACAAAAAAGATTATTCCCGAAAGCAAGAAAAAGAAGAAACGTAAAAAGAAAAAAGTTCTTTTAAAAGTTTCAGTGGTCTTTTTGTTGTTGGTCGTAATCGGCTGGTTTACTTTTGGGGCAAAGGTTATGAAGCTTAGAAGTGAAGCCAAGAAACTCGTTGCTCAGTCGAGTGAGGAGACATTTAAGGCATCACAGACAAGTATTGTATATGACACCAACGGAAAGCAGTTACTGAAGTTTAAAGGTGAGAAAGATGTATATTACCTGAAATACAAAGAACTTCCGGTTTATGTCATAGCTGCTGTAATTTCTGTGGAAGATAGGAATTTCTACAAACACAGTGGTGTAGACTATAAAGGAATTTCACGAGCTGCGGTAAGTTATGTCGTACACAAAGGAGCAATCACACAGGGTGGAAGTACCCTTACACAGCAGCTTGCAAAGACTGTATTTTTGAATCGACAGAAAACATGGAAGAGAAAAGTAAAAGAAATTTTCATGGCAGTAGAACTGGAGAAGAAATATTCAAAAGAACAGATTTTGGAATTTTATTTGAATAATGTTTATTATTCAAATGGATATTATGGAATTCAGGCAGCAAGCCAGGGATATTTCAGAAAAGATGCGAAGAATCTGACAATGTCAGAAGCAGCATTTTTATCTGCAATTCCAAACAATCCAACAATTTATGATCCACGTACAAATAAAGAAAATACGATCAAACGTAGAAATAAGATTTTGAAAGATATGTACGAACAGAATCTGGTCAAAAAAGATCAGTATGAAGAAGCGTTAAATGAAGATATTGATGTGAAGAAAGCACAGAAAACTAAGACAGAGAAGAAGAACTATATAGAGACCTATGTCATTCACTGTGCAACAAAAGAGATCATGAAACAGAAGGGATTTGAATTCAAGGATGATTTCAGTTCTAACTCTGAGAAGAAAAAGTATCAGGAAGAATATGATAAGATGTATGCAGAGTGTAAGAGAACATTATACAGTGCTGGATATCATATTTATACATCCATCGATCCTGATGTTCAGAAACAGCTGCAAAAAAGTGTAAATAATGCGTTATCTGGATATACAGAGAAAGATAAGAATGGTATTTATAAAGCACAGGCATCTGGTACATGTATTGACAATGATACTGGAAAAGTAGTTGCAATCGTTGGTGGACGTGAACAGAAGAATATCGGTTATACGTTAAACCGTGCATATCAGAGTCCTAGACAGCCAGGTAGTGCGATCAAACCATTACTTGTATATGCACCAGCATTAGAGCATGGATGGTCTGCTGGATCAACAGTAAATGATTCTCCGATGGCATCAAATGATAAGCATCGAGTAAGAAACTCACATGGTTCTTACTCTGGACAGATCTCTCTTAGAAGAGCAGTTCAGAAATCAAGTAACGTTGCAACTATGCGTATATATGAACAGTTGACACCGAAGACATGTTTAAAATATCTGGAAGAGATGAATTTTAAATATTTGGAACCTTCAGATTATAAATATTATACGACATGTATTGGTGGTTTCAGAAAAGGAACAACTGCTGAAGAAATGGCAGCAGGGTATGCAACTTTGAAGAACAATGGTGTATACAGAGAACCAACATGTATTACAAAAATTACAACTTCTGATGGAGATGAAGTAATGTCATCTTCTACAAAGAAGAGAAGAGTTTATTCAACAAGTGCAGCAAAACAGATGACAGATGTATTAAAGAGTGTAGTAACAGGCGGAACTGGAGTGGGAGCTAAAGTACCGAATGTTGATACCGCAGGTAAGACCGGTACAACAAATGATAACCGAGATGGGTGGTTCTGTGGATACACACCTTATTATACAACTGCAATCTGGGTAGGTAGAGATGATTATAAAATCATGCCAGCATTAAGCGGAGCATCTTATCCAAAAACTATATGGAGCAACTTTATGAATATGATACATTCAGAGTATTCATCTTCAGATGCATCAGGTACAATCACAGAAGATTATTCAAATTATGATGGAGGAGACTATCAGGCGACAACATCAACACAGGCTACAAGCACTGGAAGGGTAGAGACAACAACAGAAGCGCCAACAACGGCAGCACCAACAACGGCAGCACCAACAACAGAAGCGCCAACGACAGCTTCACAGTCTCAGGATAATAATTCGTCAAAGGAACAATAATATTGTACAATAAAGAAGCGTACGGGAAATCTTAATGATTCCTGTACGCTTTTTGTTTTTTTGATTCTTTTCATGTTATGAACAAAAGAAATTTAAATATAATAAAAAAGGATCTGCTGATAATAACAGATCCTTCTATATTACAAATTAAAGATTTTTCTTTTCAAGATATTCTTTGATACGTTCTGTTGGATTTAACAGATCACTGATTGATGCGTCATGATTTAATGTATCAATTAACAGTGCAACGTATTTAGATACATCAGAAGATGCATACCAGTCACGAGATAATAATTCAGGTGTCTGATAAGTAAGGTTTGTAGTGATAACCTTTTCAATGATACCTTCTTCAACAGCACGATCAAATACTTCTAATCCATTTGTGAATAAACCAAATGTAGATAAGCAGAAGACACGACGTGCATTTCTGCGTTTTAATTCTTTCGCTACATCGATCATACTTTCTCCAGAAGAGATCATATCATCAATGATCAGTACATCTTTACCATCTAATGAATCACCAAGGAATTCATGGGCAACGATTGGGTTACGGCCATCAATAACTGTAGAATAGTCACGACGTTTGTAGAACATACCAACATCAACACCAACAACGTTTGCCATGTAGATTGCACGTTGCATAGCTCCTTCATCTGGACTGATAACCATTAAGTGGTCTTTGTCGAAGTGAACGTCTTTACACTGTTCAACTAATGATTTTACAAACTGATAAGTAGGCTGAATATTATCGAATCCGCTGATAGGAATCGCATTCTGTACACGAGGATCATGTGCATCAAATGTCAGAATGTTATCAACACCAAGGTTTAATAATTCCTGAAGCATAACTGCACAGTCAAGGGATTCACGAGTACTTCTCTTATGCTGGCGGCTTTCATATAAGAAAGGCATGATAACATTTATGCTCTTAGCTTTACCAGCGGCAGCACTGATGATACGTTTTAAGTCAGCATAATGATCATCTGGAGACATATGGTTCACACGTCCACTTAAAGAGTAAGTAACGCTGTAATTTAATACGTCAACGATGATGTATAAATCCATGTCACGAACAGATTCGCGAAT
>UMKN01027991.1_pt1 | contig 13010 bp, 10 predicted proteins | sample 1966321 | NCBI WGS metagenome assembly UMKN01 (sample SAMEA4836177, study PRJEB28245) | human gut metagenome | biome: gut microbiome; material: fecal sample | place: Denmark | collected 2008
AGTGCCCTACCGGCGGGGACACCTCACCACCGTGCGTGCCCGTTTCCTCACCAACGAGATGCAGGGAGGCGTGGACATAGACGACGAATTTGAAGGAGATATAGACATTGACCTCGACGGTCTGCTACATTGATAAAACGAGTGAATTACCAATAAATTAAAATTTTAAATTACTGAACACATGAAAAAGTATCATCTTTACCTTTGGATTATCGCCCTCGTGGGGCTGATGACCTCGTGCAGTCAGGACGAAACCGACGCGCTGCCGACCGACACCAACGCCAACCGCGTGACCCTCACCGCCTCGCTGCCTGCCGACTTTGTGCAGCCGCAGCTCAAAAGCCGGGCACTGCCCGCGGCTCCCACCGACCACAAACTCCGCTGCATCCTCGAAGTATGGGACACGGAGGATACACCCGCGCTCAAAATCCGTCAGGAAATTTGCCCCAGTGCCGGAGACGCCGAAATCGACTTCTCGTTCGATCTGGCAACCGCCGGAACGTACAAGGCGCTGCTCTGGGCGGACTATATCCCGGCAAACCAAGAGAAATCATCTCAAGAGATAGCCGGATTAGCCGGTGTAGATTCTTATGGTAATAAGTATTACACCACTACAAACGGACTGAAAGAGGTGGAAATTAGCATCACCTTGCCAATATATCCCGAAGAGGGGGATGCATTCTTTGCCAGCGCAGAGTTCACCAAAGCCGAAAAGGCGCTGACCATTCCCACGGTCACGCTCACCCGTCCGTTTATGAAGCTGACCATTGCTGAAAAGAATGCGGAGCGTTTCGCTTCCTGCAAGCATGTTATAGTCCATTTTAACACCCTCTACAAGTTCGACGTTGCCACAGGCAACGCTACCGGAATAAAAAATTATGGACTGCCCGCTGCTAATGGCCACCGCAACTATGGCAACGACATCACCATCGGCGGCCAGACGTGCGAAACCCTGATTTGCCTCTACCTGTTCGCCAATGCTGAGGACGGCACGATGGGCGACATCAAGCTCGAATTCGCTTCCTCGGACCCGGACAAGTCACTGCCCACCGTCACCATCCCCGCCGGAATCCCCCTCAAGCGCAACTACTGCGTCAATGCCGCCGGAAACCTTATCGGCGAGCCCTCGTCCTCTACCGTCAACATGACCGTGGACATCGACAGCGACTGGACAACGCCGGGTGTGGACTATGATGTCAATGCGTTAGTGTGGGACGGCACCACCATCTCCAAGCCCGCAGACTACAACTCCGGCTCTCCCGGAGAGGTGAGCATCACCACCGCCGCCGAGCTGGCATGGCTAGCACAGCAAAGTGAAACATTTGTAAACTACACATTCAAGCTCACTGCCGACATCGACCTCAACAACTACGAATGGACACCCATCGGTTCCAAGTTTACTTTCAATGGAACCTTCGACGGACAGAATCACACCGTGAGCAACCTGAAGTGCACCAACTCAAAGAAGGGCGGATTGTTTGCAGAAATCATTAATGCTACCGTGAAGGATGTCACCGTCAGCGGCTCCGTCAGCTTCAATACTGATAATGAAAGCAGCATACTGGGCGGCATTGTCGCGCATGTAAAAGACAACAGCACCATCACGGGTTGCACCAACCGGTGCTCCATCAGCACTACGGGAGATGGAAACCAGGGGCGCGTCGGCGGCATTGCCGGGTACGTGGCTAATCAAGGCAACAACTGCAACTTCACAATCAGCAGTAACACGAACACCGGAAACGTGAGCACCAACGGACATGAATCTTCCTCCTTCGGCGGTATCATTGGAGCTGCCACAGCAATAAATTCCAGCAGCATCACCCTCACCGGAAACAGCTACAACGGCGGCACCCCGTCGGACGTTTGCATCGGGTATTGCGTTATAAACACCAGCACCATTACCATTGACGGAACCGGGGCCACGAACAGAAAGCCGTACCCCGTCCCGAAGTCGTGACGCACGGGGACGAGGTAAAGGTGTTATCCGTAATTGACAGGACGCACAGGGACGGGGCAAACGGGCCATCCCCGCCCGTCCCCGCATCCCGTCCCCATCGCATATACACCCAAGCCGGAACGATAACCGGCCACCAGCTATTCGGACAGCCATGCGTCAATGTCCAGGTGTCAAATCAGATAAGGCACTTCCCCGCCTCGCAGCGGGGAATAGCGCAAAAGTGAGAGATTCAACTAATTTATTAATCACAACAGCAAGACAAAAAGATACGCCATGACTGAGAATGAAACAATACCGGGAGCATTCAAAGCCCTCATAACAGGCTACGGCATCGTGGGATTCGATTATGCCTGTATCTCATCTTCGACCGGGCATTGTCCGGTAATGAAATCAACAGCCTGACTTCCGGTGAAGAAACATTGCAGCAAGAAAGCCTCGTCCGGTTCAATTTCAGCAAATACGGAAGAAAGAGCCAAAGTCCGAAAGGGATAAAAATAACAACGCCTGATTTACAATACGCTATCAAAAAAAGGGGGCTGTCTCGCTAAGTGAAGCAAGCAGCCCCTTTGAACTTATTGTTCTTTATTGATTATGCAATTCCATGAGCAGATACACTGCCGTCGATCTTCTTAACAAGACCTTGCAATACTGCGCCCGGACCACATTCCGTAAAGTCAGTGGCACCATCGGCAACCATGTTCTTTACCGTCTGTGTCCAACGTACGGAAGCTGTCAACTGAGCAACGAGGTTCTTTTTGATTTCGGCCGGATCAATATGGGGCAGAGCATCTACATTCTGATAAACCGGACATTTCGGAGCATGAACGTCAGTAGCGTTGATAGCAGCTTCCAACTCTACTTTGGCAGGATCCATGAGTGGAGAATGGAAAGCGCCGCCTACCTTCAAAGGCAAAGCACGCTTTGCACCGGCAGCCTTCATCAGTTCGCAGGCCTTGTTGATACCCTCGATAGAACCGGAGATAACGATTTGTCCCGGACAGTTATAATTGGCAGCAACACAAACCTCACCTTCCGCACTTACCTGTGCACAGATTTCTTCAACTTTTTCGTCCGGCAGAGCAATGATGGCGGCCATAGTGGAAGGCTGTGCTTCACAAGCCTTTTGCATAGCCATTGCACGAGCATAAACCAGCTTCAGGCCATCTTCAAAGCTCAATGCCCCGGCTGCCACCAATGCAGAAAACTCACCGAGTGAATGACCCGCAGTCATTTCGGGCTTGAAGTCATCTCCCATGCAAAGTGCAGAGATAACAGAGTGAAGGAATACGGCAGGCTGTGTTACTTTGGTCTGGCGCAGATCTTCATCCGTACCGTTGAACATGATATCTGTGATACGATATCCGAGAATATCATTTGCTTTTTCAAAAAGTTCTTTGGCTAAAGCCGAATTTTCGTACAGGTCTTTTCCCATTCCTACGAACTGAGCACCCTGACCCGGAAATACAAATGCTTTCATATTTACTTATTTTTAGTGTTTAATTAAAAAAGTGGTGCAAAGGTATAGGTTTTTTCCGGTAATCATCGCACAAACAGATGTTTTTTGTGCAAGGCGCTTCTTGACGTGTGTTTATAATACAATATGTAGCCCCTCGGAAAGAGTAGTGGGCAAATCGTAAAATCCTTATAAATTAAGGAGTTTATAGTTATTGTGCCTATTACAATTACAACAATGGAGCTCTGCTTAAATTACATATTGTATTTTGTACGATAACACAACAAGGTGATATTGTAAAAGATATGATATGTATTTGTCTGTAAAATAATGCTTTGTAACATATCAAAAATATTCTTTTCGCCTATTGCATATTCAAAAAACCTCATTATATTTGCAGCCGTTAAACATAAATATTATGCAAAACATGGAACATAACACGCCATTGGCAAACAATCATATTTCCGTAGATTGTGTGGTGATAGGTTTTGACGGAGAGCAGCTAAAGGTGTTGCTGATTAAACGGGCAGGAGAGGAAGAGGGAGAAGTCTTCCATGATATGAAACTTCCCGGCAGCCTGATTTATATGGATGAGGATTTGGATGAAGCAGCCCAAAGGGTGTTGAATGAATTGACCGGACTCAAAAATGTAAATCTGATGCAATTCAAAGCGTTCGGCTCCAAAAACCGTACCAAAGATCCCAAGGATGTGCATTGGTTGGAACGTGCTATGCAGTCCAAAGTTGAGCGCATTGTGACAATAGCATATCTTTCACTGGTGAAAATAGATAGAGCACTGAATCGTGATTTGGACAACTATATGGCTGATTGGGTGGCGCTGCCGAATATAAAAGCGTTGGCTTTCGATCATAACCTTATTATAAAAGAAGCGATAACTTATATCCGTCAATATATAGAGTTCAACCCGTCATCATTGTTTGATTTGCTTCCACGCAAATTTACTGCGTCACAACTTCGTACTTTGTATGAGTTGTTGTACGACAAACAGATTGATGTGCGTAACTTCCACAAAAAAATAGCCCTAATGGAATATGTAGTGCCTTTGGAAGAGAAACAGCAAGGCGTTGCCCACCGCGCAGCACGATATTATCGCTTTGACAAGAAGATTTATAATAAAGTGAGACGATAAAGAGATAATATGTGTGATAATAGGGTGGTAAATAAAGTAGTAGTACCTTTAATTTTTAATTCAATATGTATTTATTAGGTTATGACATCGGCAGCTCGTCCGTAAAAGCGAGTTTGGTAAACGCAGAAAGCGGTAAATGTGTATCTTCTGCATTCTTTCCGAAAACAGAAGCGGAGATTATTGCTGTAAAACCGGGTTGGGCGGAACAAAACCCGGAAAACTGGTGGGAAAATTTGAAACAGGCAACACAGGCTGTACTGGCAGAATCGCGCGTAGATGCAGCAGATATCAAAGCTATCGGCATCTCTTACCAAATGCATGGACTGGTATGCGTTGACAAAGACCAGAATGTATTGCGTCCGGCAATCATCTGGTGTGACTCCAGAGCAGTTCCCTATGGACAAAAAGCATTTGAAACACTGGGAGAAGAAACGTGCCTCTCTCATCTGCTGAATTCTCCGGGCAATTTTACTGCATCTAAGCTCGCGTGGATAAAGGAAAACGAACCGTCTATCTACGAGAAAATATACAAAATCATGTTACCGGGCGATTATATCGCAATGAAACTAAGCGGTACAATTTGCACCACTGTGTCAGGCTTGTCGGAAGGCATGTTTTGGGATTTCAAGAACAACCAAGTAGCAGATTTCCTGATGAAGTATTATGGCTTTGACCATTCACTGATAGCTGACATCAAACCAACCTTCTCCTTGCAAGGACTCGTTAATGCTGCCGCTGCGCAGGAACTGGGCCTGAAAGAAAGTACGCCTATAACATATCGTGCCGGTGACCAACCGAACAATGCCTTGTCACTGAATGTGTTTAACCCCGGTGAAATAGCATCTACGGCAGGTACATCGGGAGTTGTCTATGGCGTGAACGGTGAAGTGAATTATGATCCGAAGTCACGTGTCAACACCTTTGCGCACGTTAATCATACAACAGAACAAACTCGTTTAGGAGTTCTTTTATGCATCAACGGCACAGGCATCCTTAACTCATGGATGAAACGGACCGTTGCTCCTGAGGGTATCTCTTACAGCGATATGAATGTTCTTGCCGCCCAAGCTCCTATCGGAAGTGCAGGTCTCAGTATTCTGCCTTTCGGTAACGGCGCCGAACGTATGTTGGAAAACAAGGAAATAGGTTGCTCCATTCAAGGCATAAACTTCAATCAGCATGGCAAACAGCACATAATTCGGGCTGCCCAGGAAGGAATTGTGTTCTCCTTTAAATATGGTATTGATATAATGGAGCAAATGGGTATTCCTGTGCAAAAAATCCATGCAGGCAAGGCCAATATGTTCCTCAGCCCGTTGTTCCGCGAAACATTGGCGGGTGTAACAGGAGCGGTAATCGAGCTTTATGATACTGACGGTTCGGTGGGCGCAGCAAAAGGTGCAGGTATAGGCGCAGGCATCTATAAGGATAATAACGAAGCTTTTGCAACGTTGGAAAAATTGGAAATCATAGAACCGAAACAAGCCGACCGTCAAGCCTATGCAGATGCGTATGCACGCTGGAAGCACTGTTTGGACATGAACATGAAATAATAAATTATTAAATAGTGATATATTAACCCTTTAAATCAATTAGAATTATGGCAACAAAAGAGTATTTTCCCGGAATAGGAAAAATTAAATTCGAAGGTAAAGAAAGTAAGAACCCAATGGCTTTCCGCTACTATGATGCAGAAAAAGTCATCATGGGCAAGAAAATGAAAGACTGGTTGAAGTTTGCTATGGCATGGTGGCACACACTCTGCGCAGAAGGCGGCGACCAATTCGGTGGCGGTACCAAACAGTTCCCCTGGAATGGTGATGCTGATAAAGTACAGGCAGCCAAGAATAAGATGGACGCCGGATTCGAGTTCATGCAAAAAATGGGTATCGAATATTACTGCTTCCACGATGTTGACCTTTGCGAAGAAGCTGCTACTATTGAAGAATATGAAGCAAACCTGAAAGCAATCGTTGCTTATGCAAAGCAAAAACAAGCTGAAACCGGTATCAAACTGTTGTGGGGTACTGCTAACGTATTCAGTCACGCACGCTACATGAACGGTGCTGCTACCAATCCGGATTTTGATGTTGTAGCTCGTGCAGCTGTTCAAATTAAAAACGCTATTGATGCCACAATCGAACTTGGTGGTACGAATTATGTATTCTGGGGCGGACGTGAAGGTTACATGTCATTGCTGAATACCGATCAAAAACGCGAAAAAGAACATCTTGCACAAATGTTGACTCTGGCACGCGACTATGCTCGTGCACGCGGTTTCAAAGGTACATTCCTCATTGAACCGAAGCCAATGGAACCGTCCAAGCATCAATATGATGTAGATACGGAAACTGTAATCGGATTCCTGAAAGCTCATGGTTTGGATAAAGATTTCAAAGTGAACATCGAAGTGAACCATGCTACATTGGCCGGCCACACTTTTGAACATGAACTTGCAGTTGCAGTAGATAACGGCATGTTAGGTTCTATTGACGCTAATCGTGGTGACTACCAGAACGGCTGGGATACAGACCAATTCCCTATCGACAACTACGAACTGACACAAGCTATGATGCAGATTATCCGCAACGATGGTTTGGGCAACGGTGGTACTAACTTTGATGCCAAGACCCGTCGTAACTCCACCGATCTTGAAGATATCTTCATCGCTCATATTGCCGGTATGGATGCAATGGCACGTGCTTTGGAGAGCGCTGCAAAATTGCTCGAAGAATCTCCTTACAAGAAAATGCTTGCAGACCGTTATGCTTCTTTTGACAACGGTAAGGGTAAGGAATTTGAAGATGGCAAGTTGACACTGGAAGATGTCGTAGCTTATGCCAAAGCCAATGGCGAACCGAAACAAACCAGCGGCAAGCAAGAATTGTACGAAGCAATCGTAAATATGTATTGCTAATATCAATTAATTACGAATTACAAATTACAAAATTACCGGAATTGCGGCTTTGTAACAGTTGCATAGCCGCTGCCGGTAGATTGTAACTTGTAGTTCGTAATTTGTATTAATCCCCCTAATCTATTATATCATGAATTATACAGAAAAAGGTAGTAAGATCTATCTCTTCTCTATTGTACTTGTGGCTGTCATTGGCGGTCTGCTTTTTGGTTACGATACAGCGGTTATCTCCGGTGCCGAAAAGGGGCTTCAAGCTTTCTTCATGGGAGCCGATTTTGAATACACAGACGCAATACATGGCATAACATCATCCAGTGCACTGATCGGTTGTATCATCGGTAGTGCTATTTCAGGCTTTTTTGCTTCCAGACTGGGGCGCAAAAACTCTCTTTTTTTGGCGGGTATCTTGTTTTTTCTATCTGCATTAGGCTCATACTATCCGGAATTCCTGTTCTTTGAGCATGGAGTCCCTTCATATTCCCTTTTGGTTGCATTCAATTTCTACCGGGTTTTGGGCGGTGTAGGGGTTGGACTGGCGTCTGCCATCTGTCCGATGTATATCGCTGAAATCGCTCCGAGCAATATTCGAGGAACATTGGTTTCGTGGAATCAGTTTGCGATTATCTTCGGCCAATTGGTAGTCTACTTTGTGAACTTCCTGATTTTGGGCAGCCATGCCAATCCTGTTATTGATTTGGTTAACGGAGTGAATCAGATTATGAACCCTGAAGCTGCCGCATGGACAACCGAAACAGGCTGGCGCTTGATGTTTGTCAGTGAAGCTGTACCTGCCGGATTATTTGCTTTGCTGGTACTGTTGGTTCCTGAAACTCCACGTTATCTTGCCATGTGCGGTAAGGATGAAAAAGCATTGAACGTACTAAGCCGCATCAACGGTTCTTCACAAGCTAAAGTTATCTTGGCCGATATTAAGGCTACTACCGAAGAAAAGACAGAAAAACTTTTCACTTACGGTTGGATGGTTATTTTCATCGGTATCATGTTGAGCGTGTTCCAACAGGCTGTCGGTATTAATGCGGTGCTTTATTTTGCACCTCGTATATTTGAGACAATGGGCATGGCAAATCCGATGGTACAGACGGTTCTTATGGGGGTTGTCAATATACTGTTTACTCTATTGGCCGTATTTACCGTTGAAAAATGGGGACGTAAACCGTTGCTCATCTCCGGTTCCATCGGTATGGCAATAGGGGCTTTCGGTGTAGCTCTTTGCAACATAGTGACAGGCCTTCCTGCTATCATATCGGTCATCAGCATTATGATTTACAGCGCTTCATTTATGTTTAGCTGGGGACCTATCTGCTGGGTACTGATTTCTGAGATCTTCCCGAATACCATTCGTGGCGCAGCAGTGGCTATTGCAGTTGCCTTCCAATGGATCTTCAATTTCATTGTTTCATCCACTTTCCTGCCGATGTACAACATGCGTCTTGGAGAAATGGGTGACAAGTTCGGGCATATGTTCGCATACGCTCTTTACGGTATTATCTGTGTGGTGGCTGCTATCTTCGTATGGAAACTTGTTCCTGAAACGAAAGGTAAGACCCTGGAAGATATGACCAAACTTTGGAAAAAAAGGAAATAAGTTTGTAAGAATCTCATTCTACAAAATATGAAAGGTCGTGCAGTTCGAAATGAATTGCACGACCTTTTGCGTTTAAACCTTTCGGCTTTCGACGCCTACCACCGGATGGTACGGTTTGTACCAAAGCGTGGTACGGAGACTACCACCCGGTGGTACACCGAGTACCTTAGTATGGTACAGTCAGTACCAAAGCATGGAACAATTCGGTATCTGTATCTTATTGATTATAAGCACGCTATTGTCTACCATAATATATACTTGATTCGTTCGGACCGTCCGTCTGCGAGGATAAATAGTCTTTTGATGAGAAAGGTAAGAAAAAATCATTCCCACATAAGGATTAATGTATCAGTAAAACTGTAACTTTGCACCGTTTAAACTCAGGTATATAACACAAAGATTATGGACGAAATGAAAATCAATAAAGTGCAGATTCGTAATTTGCAGATAGAAGATTACGACCAGTTGGCACAATCATTCACGCGCGTTTATTCAGACGGGAGTGACGTTTTTTGGACACACAAGCAGATAGAAAAGCTGATTCGCATCTTTCCCGAAGGACAGATAGTGACAGTTGTTGATGAGAAAATTGTGGGATGTGCGCTCTCCATTATAGTGAATTATGACGATGTAAAGAATGATCATACCTATGCCCAAGTTACAGGTAAGGAAACTTTCAACACTCACAATCCTAAGGGAAATATTCTCTATGGCATCGAAGTCTTTATTCATCCTCAATATCGCGGACTGCGCTTGGCACGCCGTATGTACGAATATCGCAAGGAACTCTGCGAAACGCTAAACCTGAAAGCCATCATGTTTGGCGGGCGTATTCCTAATTACCACAAGTATGCTGACCAAATACGTCCGAAAGAGTACATTGACAAAGTAAAACAAAAAGAAATTTACGACCCTGTATTGACATTCCAGTTGAGTAACGACTTTCATGTGCGTAAAGTGATGCGCAACTATCTTCCGAACGATGAAGAATCCAAACACTACGCTTGCCTCTTGCAGTGGGATAATATTTATTATCAGCCGCCTACACAGGAGTATGTCAGTCCGAAAACGACAGTACGCGTCGGCTTGGTGCAATGGCAGATGCGTACTTACAAAACATTGGATGATTTATTTGAGCAGGTGGAATTCTTTGTAGATGCCGTCTCCGACTATAAAAGCGACTTTGTCCTTTTTCCTGAATACTTCAATGCGCCGTTGATGGCAAAATTCAACGATGAAGGAGAGTCTGAAGCCATTCGCGGATTGGCGGCCTATACCAATGAAATCAGAGAACGGTTTGTGAAGTTGGCTATCAGTTACAACATAAATATCATTACAGGTAGTATGCCGTTCATCAAGGAAGAAGACGGGCGCTTGTATAATGTAGGCTTCCTTTGCCGTCGCGACGGAACATACGAAATGTATGAAAAAATACATGTTACTCCCGATGAAATAAAAAGTTGGGGCCTGAGTGGCGGTAAATCTTTGCAAACATTCGATACCGATTGTGCTAAAATCGGTGTTCTGATATGTTATGATGTGGAGTTTCCCGAACTTTCACGTATTATGGCAGACCAGGGCATGCAGATATTGTTTGTTCCCTTCCTTACCGATACACAAAATGCCTATTCGCGCGTCAAAGTATGTGCCCATGCCCGCGCCATTGAAAACGAGTGTTTCGTTGTTATAGCGGGTAGTGTGGGTAACCTTCCTCGTGTACACAATATGGATATACAGTATGCCCAATCGGGTGTATTTACTCCTTGCGACTTTGCTTTCCCCACTGACGGGAAGCGTGCCGAAGCCACTCCAAACACTGAAATGATTCTTGTATCCGATGTGGATTTGGATTTATTGAACGAGTTGCACACCTATGGCAGCGTCCGTAACCTGAAAGACCGCAGAAATGATTTGTATGAAGTAAAAATGAAGAAATAAGAAATAATTTGCCACCGATTATGCAAATTATTGATACGGATTCTATCAATTATCCGTTTGTGCAAATTTGCGTAATCGGTGGCGTTTTTTTTATTTGGTACTCGCCAAAGCCTCTTGCAAGTCAATACCCAAAGCAGCTGCTACTCCCGTACCATATGCCGGATCTGCCTTGTAACAATTGCGTATGTGGCGTTGCTTGATGAACAATTCGGCATCTCCCATAGCACGAGCCGTATTTTCAAATAGAAGCAGTTGCTCTTCTGCCGGCATCAGTCGGAATAAATCACCCGGTTGGCTGTAATAGTCATCATCGTATTCACGTTCATTATAATTATAAACGTCGCCATGTATTTTCAAAGGCGGCTCTTTCTTCTCCGGTGAATCCTGCCATTCTCCATAACTGTTAGGCTCATACCCCTTGGCGGAACCATAGTTGCCATCTACGCGCATAGCGCCGTCGCGATGAAACGCATGGAACGGACAGCGAGGCTTGTTTACCGGAATCTGTTCCGCGTTCACCCCTAAACGATAACGCTGTGCATCCCCATAAGAGAACAGTCTGCCCTGTAACATCTTATCAGGCGAAAAACCGATTCCTTCTACGATATTCTGAGGATTGAAAGCAGCCTGTTCCACTTCGGCAAAATAGTTTTCCGGATTACGGTTCAGCTCCAGAATACCTACGTCTTGCAACGGGAAGTCTTTGTGCGACCACACTTTCGTTAGGTCAAAAGGGTTGATGCGATAATTGTCCGCTTCCTCTTCAGTCATCAGTTGAATCTGAAGTTTCCACTTCGGGAAATCTCCTTTTTCAATGCTCTCATATAGGTCTCTCTGATGCGACTCACGATCTTTGGCGATGATTGCTTCTGCTTCCTGATCAGTCAGGCATTTAATGCCTTGCATGGTCTTGAAATGGAATTTCACCCAGATACGTTCGTTGTTTGCATTGATAAAGCTGTATGTATGGCTGCCGTAGCCGTTCATGTGTCGATAAGAGTAGGGAATACCTCTGGTGCTCATGGTAATGGTTACCTGATGCAATGCTTCGGGCAATAATGTCCAAAAGTCCCAATTATTACTGGCGCTGCGCATGTTAGTACGCGGATCGCGTTTCACCGCATGATTTAAATCCGGGAACTTCAAAGGATCACGTAAAAAGAATACCGGAGTATTGTTTCCTACCAAATCCCAATTACCTTCTTCCGTATAAAATTTCATAGCAAATCCGCGAATATCGCGTTCGGCATCAGCTGCACCTCTTTCGCCGGCCACTGTTGAGAAACGGACGAAACATTCCGTTTTCTTTCCTACTTCGCTGAAGATTGCCGCGCGAGTATACTTTGTAATGTCATGCGTTACAGTAAATGTTCCATAAGCACCGGAGCCTTTGGCATGCATGCGTCTTTCGGGAATCACCTCACGATCAAAGTGGGCTAACTTCTCCAGAAACCAGGGATCCTGTAACACCATAGGACCTCGCTGACCTGCTGTCTGGCTGTTTTGGTTGTCTGCTATCGGACGACCGTTGGCTGCTGTGAGCTTCTTTTTTTCCATAAATACCATTTTAGAGTTAATAATAGGGACCTTGTATATTGCAAAGATAGTGACAGCATGCCGACACGACAACAGATTTTTTCTATGAGAACATTGCTTAAATCTATAACGTATCGCTCTATATTTTCCAAAGATAGGAATAATAATGAAATAACCTACGATTAAAACGAAAGTTTATAAATGGCATATTTTAAAATTATCTACTCAAAAATCTCTTTTCTCTAACTTTTTTGTAAATTTGCACCCTTAAAACAAAGAGGATAGTTCCAGATGCGCTGAAAAGACTCCTCGGGCTATCACTAAGAGTAGTAAATCGTAAATAGTCAAATCGTAAATATCAAGATGGGTAAGAAGTTTGCCGAATATTCAAAGTTTGACCTTTCGGAAGTAAACAAGGAAGTGTTGAAGAAATGGGACGAAAACCAGGTTTTC
>UMKN01038803.1_pt1 | contig 12981 bp, 9 predicted proteins | sample 1966321 | NCBI WGS metagenome assembly UMKN01 (sample SAMEA4836177, study PRJEB28245) | human gut metagenome | biome: gut microbiome; material: fecal sample | place: Denmark | collected 2008
AGATTTTTTCGATTTGGTAACATTAGAACGTTCCCTAATTTGGGGAATGCCTCGGCTTTCCCTTAGGAGGGATCCGTTATATCCGTTTAACTAAAGGAACATACTGTATTTTCGTCTCAAAGTACCTCGGAAACAACTTTTATTCTATCATAAAATCAAGCGATTCTCAATAGCAAAATTCATAGCATTTTACGATAGCATTTTCATGCACATTTTCATGTGCTTTCAGATGATAAATTCACCCTTTTATGTCACAAAATATGAGAAATACATTGAAATAATTCTGCTTTCCAGAAGTGTATTTATAATTTAATATTTATTATACTTGAATAAATCCGAAACAGCAAGAAACATGAAAAATGTAAGTATTCAAAAAGAAAATCTGAAAAAGAACTTATGAGGAGAAAAAAGAATGAAGAACAAAAGTAGAAAAAAGAAAGGTGCTGTTCCCAAGATCAATCCTTTGAAAGTACTCACTTCCATTCCAGGATTGATAAAAGGAGTTATAGGAATTATAGTGATCGTTCTGATCGTATTTGTTATAAAAAAAGGATTTTTTGATTCAAAAGAAGGAGAGGTAACAACGATCAGTCAGTCATCGATTGAAAAAATTTTAGATATCAGTGAACTGTCTACACTTGAGTATACGTATAATGCGGTAGCAGCCGGTTATGATGAAGACGGAAAGACGCTTCTTTATCATGTGGCATATGAGGGAACTGTGAGTGCGGGAATTGATTTTGATAAACTGAAAGTGAAAGTGAATCCGGATAAAAAGGAAATAAGGATTACTGTTCCAGAGGCAAAAATTCTGGACTGTAGTGTCAATGAAGGGTCATTGAAATATATTTTCGAGAAAGATGAATATAATACTGCAACAATTTCTGCTGATGCGTACAAAGTCAGCAAAGAAGATCTGAAAAAGAAAGCAAATGAAGAAACCCGGATTACGGAGCTTGCAAAAGAAAATGCGATTTCTGCAATTTCCGGTCTGATTGAACCATGGGTTGATCAGGTGGATGATGAATATACAGTTATAATTAAGTGAGGTGGATACAAATGAAAAAGAAGATCATAACCCTTTCCCTGATCGGAATCCTGCTGATCAGTCTGTTAAGTGGATGCGGAAAATCAGAAGACAAAGAGGCAGCAAAAAGTACAGAGCCGGATATTATGCAGGTCCGTTCCATCTGTAAACTTGCAACAGTAGAATGTTATTATCATAATGTGGCAAAATCCGAAAAGCCGGCAGGTACGGGAATCTGGCATTTTGGGGAAAAGGACCGGCAATTCTGGATTGAATATACCGGAACGGTGAAACTTGGCATTGATATGTCGAAAGTGCAGATGAAAGTAAATGGAACCGATGTAACGGTCACAATTCCTGAAGCTGAAGTACAACAGGTAAATGTAGATGATGATTCGTATAATTCTGACTCCTATATTTTCAGTGAAGACGGGATTAATAAAAATGAAATTACTGCGGAAGATGCAACCGGTGCGGTAGAAAATGCAAGAAATGAAATGATAAAAACAGCAGAAGAGAATACAGCACTTCTTGTAAATGCACAGGAGCGGGCAAAAAAGATGATTGAGAATTATATCATGCAGCTTGGAGAAACGACGGGAACAGAATATCAGATCACATGGAAATATGAATGAGAATCTGAAAAAACAGTCAGTAAAAATATGATAGAAAAAAATTAATTATACTGGATTTATGCAAAAAAGTGATGGGGAGTTTATGCCACAGCTTATCAGATAAAATGGACTTTAGAAACCATTTAAAAAGCAGTTTGGAAAATATTAAGGAATGAGAAAATTAAAAAAGAACAAGAGGAGGATTTGTATGAATTATTTAGTAATAGACTTAGAGATGTGTAAAGTACCAAAGGATTATAGAAATAAGAATTATAAATACGCCAGTGAAATTATTCAGATTGGAGCGGTTCTCCTTGATGAACGATACAGAAGACGGGATGAGATCTGCTTATATGTTCATCCTGAACATGGAGTGATTGATAACTTTATCGCAAATATGACTGGAATCAAGAATCGGCAGATCAAGAATGCACCGAAATTAAGAGAGCGTCTTTTAGAATTGACAGAGTGGATTGGAGATAGAGAGTATCAGGTGTTTGCATGGAGCAACAGTGATTTTTCACAGTTGTCACATGAGGTCAGATCTAAGAAACTGCAGGATGAAAAAATCCAAAGCTTTATGGCCCCGGAAAGATGGATCGATTATCAGGAAGTTTTTGGAAAGAAATACAGTTTTGAAAAAGCAGTCAGTCTTCAGGAGGCTTTGATGCTCTGTGATCTTACGCAGGACGGAAGGATGCATGACGGACTGGATGATGCACTGAATACTGCTAAGCTGATCCGGAAGTTGGAACTGAATCCGGAGTATCAGTTGATTTGCCGGCAGACGCTGACGGAGGAAGAATCTGATCCGCTGAATATATGTCTGGGAGATTTATTTGCAGGATTGCATATTGAGTGTGCCTGAGAGGGGGCTGAAGAGCAGCAGGAAAGAGCAGTTTCAGGCACGGATTCAGGTGTCAGAAATTCTCTGAATGATAAAAAACATCGTAGATAAAAAACATCGTAGTCAGAAAGAGTTGAAAAAGTAAGAGCCGAGATTTATAATAAAGAAGATTATCGGAGGAACTCTTTTATGATAAAGATAAAAAGATATGGCACGCTCTGTCTGTCCGCAATACTGGCAGCAGCGTTTGTTCTGACCCCGGCAGTAAAGATATTTGCTGAGGAGGGGGATACAGCGGCGGATCGTGAAACCCAGCGGCAGACTTGCTATGCAGAGCCGACGGATTCAAATGGACTGACGAACTGGCCGCAGGGACCGGCAGTTTATGCTGATTCAGCGATTGTGATGGATATGAACAGTGGAGCGATCCTATATGGAAAGCAGATCGATAAGCAGCATTATCCGGCAAGTATTACAAAGCTTCTGACTACACTTGTTGCACTGGATCATGCGAAACTGACAGATAAAGTAGAATTTTCACAGGACAGTATTTCTTTCCTGCAGTACGGAGATGCTCATATTGGGATGCGTGCAGGAGAGGAATTGACGCTGGAAGATTCTTTATATGCCGTGTTGCTTGCATCTGCCAATGAAGTGTCGTATGCAGTTGCAGAGAGCGTTGGAAAGCAGATGGGCGGAGACTACAATACCTTTATAGAGGCGATGAATGAAGAGTCAGATGCACTGGGATGTACCGGCTCACACTGGACGAATGCAAATGGACTTCATGATGAGCAACATTATACGACAGCTCATGATATGGCTCTGATTGGGGCAGCAGTATATCAGAAAGAAGCATTTCGGACGATCGCACAGTCACTGACGCATCAGATTCCACCGACCAATCTGGTGAATGAGGTGAGAACGGTCAATCAGAAGCATAAGATGCTCTGGCCACAAAATGCAAATTATTATGAGTATTGCAAAGGTGGAAAGACCGGTTATACAGATCAGGCAAGAACGACCCTGGTGACGATGGCGGATAACGGAGAGCTGCAGTTGGTTGCAGTGGTGCTATATGATTTCGGGTCAGATGCGTATACGGATACCAGAGCCATCTTTGATTATGGATTTAATAATTTCTCGAAAGTGATGCTGAAAGATCAGGAAAAAGCAGATGGAGTACGGTCATATAAAGATGAGGAAAATGCTTATGTAGTACTGCCCCCCAACGTGAAGTTTTCAGATCTGAAAGCGGAAGTTAAAGCAAAGGATGGTTCCGTCAATGAGGGAACCGTTACATATACCTATGAAGGACAGATCGTAGGGAAGGCAGATGTAACGCTGGATAATAAAAAGTCGGTAGAGAAACCGACAATAACAAAAGGAACAGAAAAGACTGGCACAACGACAGACAGGAAGGAGAAAGAGAGCAGGCCGGTGGTGCTTATCGCTGTGGTCGCAGTGGTTTTGGTACTTGTGACGGGAGCGGTTGCATGGATAAAATATAAGCAGGCAAAAAGCAGACGGCACAGGCGGAAAAGACATCGCAGAAAAAGAAAAAACCTTGACTAGCAGGCAGAATCTCTTTATAATAATTCTGTATGGAAGACTACAGGTTAAAGCGATGACGGAGAGAGTAGGATTTATCTGAACATCCCAGCGAGCCGGGGAAGGTGTAAGCCCGGTATCAGTAAGAGATTTCTGAAGATCACTCCAGAGCAGCAACCCCTGAAACGGAAGCATTTAACAGGCATATCGGTGATTCCGGTGAGACAGATTTCGAGGAGTAAGGGTTGACGTGAGTTCTGCGTTAAAGAATACCATATGCGGATCGGGAAGATCCAAGTATGCTGTAACAGGTGGTACAACGAAAGGAATTTCAGACCTTCGTCCTATTACGGACGGAGGTCTTTCTTTATTTTAGAAGATTCCTTTTCCAAAATATATTTTAAGAAAGGATCAAAGCTATGTATAAGAAAGTTTCAACAGACATGAATTTTGTTGAGCGTGAAAAAGAAGTTGAAAAATTCTGGGATGACGAAAATATCTTCCAGAAGAGTATGGATGAAAAAGAAGGATGCCCGGATTATATTTTCTATGACGGACCTCCGACAGCCAATGGCAAGCCGCATATCGGACACGTTCTGACCCGTGTTATCAAGGATATGATTCCGAGATACCGCACAATGAAAGGTTATATGGTTCCGAGAAAGGCAGGATGGGATACGCATGGTCTTCCGGTAGAGCTGGAAGTTGAGAAGATGCTCGGACTGGACGGAAAGGATCAGATCGAGAAATACGGTCTTGAACCATTCATCAAGAAATGTAAAGAAAGTGTATGGAAATACAAAGGAATGTGGGAAGACTTCTCCGGCACAGTTGGATTCTGGGCTGATATGGAGCATCCATATGTAACGTATGACAACAATTTCATCGAGTCTGAGTGGTGGGCTTTGAAGAAAATTTGGGATAAGGGACTCCTTTACAAAGGATTCAAGATTGTTCCTTACTGCCCTCGTTGTGGAACACCTCTTTCTGCACAGGAAGTTGCACAGGGATATAAGGATGTCAAGGAGCGTTCTGCAATCGTCCGCTTTAAAGTCAAAGATGAGGATGCGTATATTCTTGCATGGACAACAACACCATGGACACTTCCATCCAACCTTGCACTCTGCGTAAATCCAAAAGAGGATTATGCAAAGGTAAAGGCAGCAGACGGAAGAGTTTATTATATGGCATGTGCATTGCTTGATACCGTTCTTGGAAGACTTGCAGAAGAAGGAAAAGATGCTTACGAAGTACTTGCAACGTATAAGGGAACAGAACTGGAGGGCAAAGAATACGAGCCACTGTACCAGTGTGCGGCAGACGAGGCTGCAAAGCAGCGTAAGAAAGCATTTTACGTTGTATGTGATGAGTATGTAACTCTGACAGATGGTACCGGAGTTGTTCATATCGCACCGGCATTTGGTGAAGACGATGCCAACGTAGGAAGAAAGTATGATCTTCCATTTGTACAGCTTGTAGATGAAAAGGGTAACATGGCAGAGTCTACACCGTTTGCAGGACTGTTCGTAAAGAAAGCAGACCCGGAAGTATTAAAAGATCTGGATGCAAGGGGACTTCTCTACGATGCACCGAAGTTTGAGCATAGCTATCCTCACTGCTGGAGATGTGATACTCCGCTGATCTATTATGCACGTGAGTCCTGGTTCATCAAGATGACAGCAGTTCGTGATGACCTGATTGCAAATAATAATACAATTAACTGGATTCCGGAGAGTATCGGTAAGGGACGTTTCGGTGACTGGATTGAGAACGTTCAGGACTGGGGAATCAGTCGTAACCGTTACTGGGGAACTCCGCTGAATATCTGGCAGTGTGAGTGTGGATGTATGCATTCTGTCGGAAGTATTGAAGAACTGAAATCTATGTCCGATAACTGCCCGGATGATATTGAGCTGCACCGCCCATACATTGACGCAGTAACAATCAACTGCCCGGATTGTGGTAAAGAAATGCACAGAGTGCCGGAAGTTATCGACTGCTGGTTTGACAGTGGATCTATGCCGTTTGCACAGCACCATTATCCGTTTGAAAATCAGGAGCTGTTCGAGAAGCAGTTCCCGGCAGACTTTATTTCCGAGGCTGTTGACCAGACAAGAGGATGGTTCTACTCCCTGCTTGCCATCTCAACGCTGCTGTTCAATAAAGCACCGTATAAGAACGTTATCGTGCTTGGACACGTACAGGATGAGAATGGACAGAAGATGAGTAAGTCCAAAGGAAATGCGGTTGATCCGTTTGATGCACTGGAGAAATACGGAGCAGATGCGATCCGCTGGTACTTCTACATCAACAGTGCACCGTGGCTGCCGAACCGTTTCCACGGAAAAGCAGTACAGGAAGGACAGCGTAAGTTCATGGGAACTCTGTGGAATACTTATGCATTCTTTGTACTGTATGCAAATATCGACAATTTTGATGCTACAAAGTATACACTGGAATATGATAAACTTCCGGTTATGGATAAATGGATTCTTTCCAAGATGAATACCATGGTAAAAGATGTGGACAACAACCTTGGTAATTACAGAATCCCGGAGGCAGCACGTGTGCTTCAGGATTTCGTAGATGATTTAAGTAACTGGTATGTAAGAAGAAGCCGCGAGCGTTTCTGGGCAAAGGGAATGGAGCAGGATAAGATCAATGCTTACATGACTCTGTATACAGCCCTTGTTACGGTATCAAAGGCAGCAGCTCCGATGATTCCGTTCATGACAGAGCAGATCTATCAGAACCTGGTTCGCAGCATTGACAAGGATGCTCCGGAGAGTATCCACCTGTGTAGTTTTCCGGAAGTTCATGAAGAGCAGATTGACAAAGAGCTTGAGAATAATATGGAACACGTACTTGACCTTGTAGTAATGGGACGTGCATGCCGTAACGCATCCAATATCAAGAACCGTCAGCCGATCGGTCAGATGTTTGTAAAAGCAGACTTTGAGCTTTCTGAATTTTATCAGGAAATCGTAGCAGACGAGCTGAATGTTAAGAATATTAAATTTACAGATGATGTAAGAGACTTTACTTCTTATAGTTTTAAACCACAGTTGAAGACAGTTGGACCAAAGTATGGTAAAATGTTAGGTGGTATCAAAGCAGCACTCAATGACATCGATGGAAATGCAGCAATGGATGAGCTGAATACTACTGGCGTACTCAAACTGGATGTAAATGGTCAGGAGATCGAACTTTTCAAAGAAGACCTTCTGATTGATACAGCTCAGATTGAAGGATATGAATCTGTCAATGATAATGGAATCACAGTTGTACTGGATACGAATCTTACACCGGAACTTCTGGAAGAAGGATTTGTAAGAGAGATCATCAGCAAGATCCAGACGATGAGAAAAGAAGCTGATTTCGAGGTGATGGACAAGATCCGTGTTACGTACGAAGGCAGTGAAAAAGCAGAAGCTGTTTTTGAAAAGAACAGCACCCTGATCGGTGGAGAAGTACTTGCCACAGAAGTTGTAAAGGCAGAGCCTGCAGGCCATGTAAAAGAGTGGAAGATCAACGGTGAAGCAGTTACGATGGGTGTCGAGAAAAAAGGAGAATAAAAGGATGTTCAGTAAAAGATTTGAGAAGGCTGCATTTAAGACAGCAGTGAAAGAAAATGTAAAGACGCTTTACAGAAAGACGATTGATGAGGCTACACCTCAGCAGTTATTTCAGGCGGTTTCTTATGCAGTTAAGGATGTTATTATTGATGACTGGATCGAGACGCAGAAGCGTTACGATGAGACAGATGCAAAGACTGTTTACTATATGTCCATGGAGTTCCTGATGGGACGTGCATTAGGTAACAACCTCATCAATATGACAGCATATAAAGATGTAAAAGAAGCGTTGGAAGAGATGAATATTGACCTCAACGTGATCGAAGATGAAGAGCCGGATGCGGCTCTCGGAAATGGAGGACTCGGTCGTCTTGCAGCATGTTTCCTGGATTCTCTTGCGACATTGAATTATCCGGCATACGGCTGTGGAATCCGTTACCGTTACGGTATGTTCAAGCAGAAAATTGAAAATGGATATCAGGTAGAAGTACCGGATAACTGGCTGAAAGAAGGAAATCCGTTCGAGATCCGTCGTGAAGAGTATGCAAAGGAAGTACGTTTCGGAGGAAATATCCGTTTCGAGAAAGATCCTGTTACAGGAAAAGATAAATTTATTCAGGAAAATTATGAGTCTGTTATGGCAGTTCCGTATGATATGCCGGTTGTTGGATATGGCAACCACGTAGTAAATACACTGCGTGTATGGGATGCAAAGCCGATCACGGATTTCAAACTGGATGAGTTCGACAGAGGAAATTATCATAAGGCAGTAGAGCAGGAGAACCTTGCAAAACTGATCGTAGATGTTCTTTACCCGAATGATAATCATTATTCAGGAAAAGAGCTTCGTCTGAAGCAGCAGTACTTCTTCATTTCTGCAAGTCTTCAGGCACTGATCGCAAAATATAAAAAGAAGCATGGAGACATCAGAAAGCTGTATGAAAAAGTTGTCATTCAGATGAACGATACGCACCCGACGGTTGCTGTACCGGAGCTGATGCGTCTTCTGATTGATGTAGAGGGACTTAGCTGGGATGAGGCATGGGAAGTAACAAGCAAGACCTGTGCTTATACAAACCATACAATTATGGCAGAAGCACTTGAAAAATGGCCGATCGACCTGTTTTCAAAACTGCTTCCGCGTATTTATCAGATCGTACAGGAGATTGACCGCCGCTTCGTGATCCAGGTTCGTGAGACGTATCCGGGAAATGAAGAGAAAGTACGGAAAATGGCAATCCTTATGGATGGACAGGTTCGTATGGCAAATATGGCGATCATAGCAGGCTTCTCTGTTAATGGTGTTGCAAAGCTTCATACGGAGATCCTTGAGAAGCAGGAACTGAAAGATTTCTATCAGATGATGCCGGAGAAGTTCAACAATAAGACGAATGGTATCACGCAGAGACGTTTCCTGGCTCATGGAAATCCGCTGCTTGCAGACTGGATCACCAGTAAGATCGGTGATGGCTGGATTACAGATCTCTCTCAGATCTCCAAGCTGAAACCACTGGTTGAGGATGAAGAGGCAAGATGTGAGTTCATGGAGATCAAATACCAAAATAAAGTTCGCCTTGCAAAGTATATCAAGGAGCATAATGGAATTGATGTAGATCCGCGTTCTATCTTTGATATTCAGGTAAAACGTCTGCATGAGTACAAGCGTCAGCTTCTGAATATACTGCACATCATGTATCTGTATAATCAGATCAAAGAGCATCCTGAGATGTCCTTCTATCCGAGAACATTTATTTTCGGAGCTAAGGCAGCAGCAGGTTATCTTCGTGCAAAAGAGACGATCAAATTGATTAACTCCGTAGCAGATGTTGTAAATAACGACAGAAGTATCAATGGTAAGCTGAAAGTGGTATTTATTGAAGATTACAGAGTATCTAATGCAGAAATTCTTTTTGCGGCAGCAGATGTCAGCGAGCAGATTTCTACAGCTTCTAAAGAAGCTTCAGGAACAGGTAATATGAAATTTATGCTTAATGGTGCACCGACACTTGGAACAATGGATGGAGCGAATGTAGAGATCGTTCAGGAAGTTGGCGAGGAGAATGCATTTATCTTCGGATTAAGCTCACAGGAAGTTATCAACTATGAGAACAATGGTGGATACAATCCGGTTGACATTTACTTTAATGACTGGGAGATCAAGCGTGTAGTAGACCAGCTTATGGATGGAACTTACTCCAATGGTGACCACAATATGTATATCAATCTGTACAGCTCACTGTTAAATACACAGTGTACAGACAGAGCAGACACTTACTTCATTCTGAAAGATTTCCGTTCTTATGCAGATGCACAGAAGAGAGTTGAGGAAGCTTACAGAGATCAGCAGAAATGGTCTAAGATGGCAATGCTCAACACTGCATGCAGTGGTAAATTTACATCAGACAGAACGATTGAAGAGTATGTACGGGATATTTGGCATCTTGAAAAAGTAGAAGTACCTTCAGGACAGGATCTTTTTGATTAAGACAGGAGGAATGACAGATGGAATATGGAAATGATTTTGATTTTTCATACGGAGTTCCGGATGGTCCGACAATGAGCAGCAGTGGATCAGATATATTTTCAGTGATCATGACCGTTTATCTGTTGGTGATCGTGGCAGCCGTGATGATTGGTATTGTGAAATATGTATTTAAATCCATTGCACTTTACCGTCTGGCACAGAGAACAGGAAATGCAAATCCGTGGATGGCATGGGTACCGTTTGCGAGATCTTATCTTCAGGGAGATCTTGCAGGCAGTATGCCTTTAAAGAAAAGAAGACTTCAGAGTCCGGGACTCTGGAAAGTCCTTATTCCGTTGATCGGAACGGCTGTAATCGCAGGACTTTATTTCCTTTTCATTGTTGTGGCAGGAATTGGAACTGCATTGAGCTATTCCACCGGAATGGGTGCAGGAAGTCTGACACTGATCTGGGTGATAGTTTTCCTGCTGATTATTGCAGTAGTAGCACTTCAGGCGATTGAAGCGGTGCTGGATGTACTGGTGAACTTTCATATTTACCATAGACTGACATCCCATAATATGGCGATTATCCATAGTGTTCTTGGTATATTTATTCCAATGTACGAAGCAATCTGCTTATTTATTATGAGCAAGAAGCCGTATAACCCGGGAATGGAGCCAAATCTTCCACCGCAGGCACCAAATTTCGGTGGTAATCCGATTCCTCCGACGATGCCTGTATCACCGGCAGCATCAGAAACTCCGGCAGAATCTGTATCTCCGATGCCAGCAGAAGCACCGGTACAGCAGGTCCCGGTAACTCCGACAGAGTCATCGGCACAGAATCCGTATGTGAATCCGATGCAGGTTCAGGGAACAGAAAACCTGGCAAAAGATGCACAGAGTACAGAAGCAGAACCGACAGAAAATAGTGCAGAAAAATAAAGCGTAAAGGTAAAATTTCATACAGGTTCTAAAATAAGACAGCCCTTCATATAATAAAGTATGGAGGGCTGTCTTTATGAGCTTTTATTCAGCAAAAAAGAAAATAAAAAATATAGCTGCATTTCTGATCATCCTCATATTTCTTCCATATGTTGTCTCTATTTTTGTAAATGGAAAAGATGTGAATCTACAAAATGGGAGCGGTCATTTTACAATAAAAGTTGCAAGAACAGACCCAGATGGAACGGAACTGGATCTTGATCTGGACTGGGAAGAGTATCTGATCGGGGTTCTTGCATATGAAATGCCGGAGTCTTACGAATTGGAAGCGTTGAAAGCACAGGCCGTGGTGCTGCGTACAAGCCTGTGCAGAGAACTGGCAGAAAACGAGGAGAAGACGGCAACAGAGAAATATCTGACTCATGCAGAAATGAAACGGAAATGGGGAGCGGCCAATTTTGATACATATTTGAAAAAATATACCAAAGCAGTGGAAGATACAGAAGGAACAGTGGTCTGGTATAATGAGGCTTGTGCATGGACACCATATCATCAATCCAGTAACGGTGAGACACGGAACGCATCAGAAGTTCTTGGAACAGAAGATTATCCTTATATCTGTAAGAGAGAATGCCCGTTGGACAAAGCGGCTGAGGATGAAATTCAGGTAACAGTTTTTGACTATCAGGAAATACAACAGTTATGCAGAGATTTTCTGGTGGCAGAAGAAAATTCGGAGAGTGCAGAAAAAGGCTATAACTTTGCTGACTTTGAAATACTGGAAATGGATTCTTCCGGTTATGTGCGACAGATGAGGATGGGAGATACAGTCTGTACCGGGGATCAGTTTCGGGATGCATTGTCCCTGTCTTCCAGTGCATTTTCATTTTACGAGAGTATAAAAGGTTTGAAGATCACGACCATCGGAAAAGGACATGGACTGGGAATGAGTCAGTGGACAGCAAATGAAATGGCAAAGGAAAAGAAAAATTATGAAGAAATCCTGCAGTTCTTTTTTGAAGGAACAACATTAAATAAAGAATTTGACGAAAAAGAAGCGACAGGGAATTAAAATAGAATTCTTTCCGAATAGAAGTCACATATTCTGGCAATGCTATAGTCAGAGGTGATGATGAATGAATAAGAAAGAGAAGTTTTCCTTTTTAAAGGGAAAAGGAGCTTCTGTTGGAATCGTACTTTGCTTCGTGGCAGTCATTGCAATGGTGGGGACAGTTACATTCAGAAATTACAAAAAGAATATGAATGAGCAGATTGCAAAGGTTCAGCAGGAGACAGAAAAACTGACAAAAGAAAATGATGCAGCGGCAAATTCAAAAGATGTACTTCCAATGGAGGGAGAGGAAGATGCAACACCGTCACAGACAGATCATGCGGATCGTCAGGAACAAGAAGGAGCATCCTCCACAGACGGAACAGAGGCAGAAAATGGACAGCAGCAGGGTCAGGAGACGGATGAGACTGCGGCACAGGGAAGTTCCGGCGCATGGTTTACGGAAGCAAGCATACTGGAGTGGCCGGCAAGCGGGGCAACGCTGATCGGGTACAGTATGGATCAGACCGTTTATTTTCCTACTTTAGAAGAGTATAAGTACAATCCGGCAATGATCATCGGTGGTGAAGTCGGGGAAAGCATCAAGGCATCAGCGACAGGAACAGTGAGCAGTATTGAAGAGACAGCACAGACGGGAACAACCGTTACATTGGATATGGGAAATGGATATGCGGCTGTTTACGGCCAGTTAAAAGACCTGTCCGTATCAGAAGGAGATACTGTTGCAACAGGTGAGCCGATCGGTCTGTTGAATGAACCTACAAAATACTATAGCGTGGAAGGACCGAATCTCTATTTTAAGGTAATGAAAGATGGAGAGCCGGTAGATCCGATGAAATTTATGGAGTGAAATTTGTAGTTGTTGGGGTGATACGCTTGTAAAG
>UMKN01033448.1_pt1 | contig 12817 bp, 7 predicted proteins | sample 1966321 | NCBI WGS metagenome assembly UMKN01 (sample SAMEA4836177, study PRJEB28245) | human gut metagenome | biome: gut microbiome; material: fecal sample | place: Denmark | collected 2008
TTTGCCGGTGATGTGGGTTCGGTGAGCATTGCCTTCATCCTTCTTTTTTTGATAGGAAGACTTATCATTGGAACGGGTGATTTCAGCTGGATAGTTCTTTTGTCCGTTTATGGGGTAGACAGTGTATTGACTATCATTCACCGCCTGATGCTTCATGAGAATATCGGGCTACCGCATCGCAAGCATCTGTATCAGATTATGGCGAATGAGCTGAAGATTCCCCATATAATGGTTTCTTCTATTTACATGGCAGTGCAGGCAATCATCATCGTAGGATATATAATGTGTTTAGGTTACAGTTATTGGTATTTGGCAGGTATAATTCTTTTGCTTTGTTTTCTTTATATCTGTTTTATGAAGAAGTATTTCGGATTGCACCAGTCTACGTGAGTAATGCTGAAATGATGATTAGTAAAATAATGAAAGGCGATGGAGACTAAAATCTCCATCGCCTTTCGTCTTATTTTTGAAATATAAATCGTACCTTTGTCATACACCAATCAGGTTATAATAATAACATGGAACAGATACGTAAGCTGCCGATAGGCATACAGACTTTTGATAAACTACGTGAAGGCGGTTTTCTTTATGTAGATAAAACTGCTATGATTTATCAAATAGCATCTACTTCTACTCCTTATTTCCTAAGCCGTCCCCGTCGGTTTGGCAAGAGTCTGCTCATTTCCACTTTCGAAGCTTACTTTCAAGGACGCAAAGACTTGTTTCAGGGCTTGGCCATCGAACAGTTGGAAACGAAGTGGGAACAGTATCCTGTTCTACATCTTGACTTGAATGCCCGGAAATATGAAACTGCTGCTGACCTGACGGCTATGCTTAATCAATATCTGGAGAAATGGGAGCTGCTCTATGGTCAGGAGAAGGAAGACCGTAGTCCGGAGGAGCGTTTTGCTTACGTGATAGAGCGGGCATGCACGCTGACGGGAAAGCAGGTGGTTGTGCTGATTGATGAGTATGACAAGCCATTGCTTCAGGCGGTCTTGGACGAGAACTTGCTGGATGAGTATCGGAAAATATTGAAAGCGTTCTACGGTGTCTTGAAGAGCGCTGACCGTTATCTTCGTTTTGTTTTCCTGACCGGAGTGACCAAGTTTGCGCAAGTAAGTGTATTCAGTGACTTGAACCAGCTGAATGATATCAGCATGAAGTCTCCTTACGCTGCTTTGTGTGGTATTACCAAAGAGGAGTTGGTGAAAACCTTTCTGCCGGAACTTGAGAGACTGGCTAAACGAAGAGGGATATCTTTACAAGAAGTGATTGATTTGATGGAACGTCAATATGATGGTTATCATTTTCATCCGGAAGGTGTAGGAATGTTCAATCCGTTCAGTGTATTGAATGCTTTTGATGCAGAAGAGATGGGATATTATTGGTTTCAGACCGGCACACCTACTTACTTGGTTGACTTGCTGAAGCAGAGTGATTACGATATACGTCTATTGATAGATGGAGTGGAAGTGCTGGCTTCCGCTTTCTCTGAATATCGTGCGGAAACAAATAATCCTCTTCCGATGATTTATCAAAGTGGTTATTTGACCATAAAAGGGTATGATGATGATGTGAAGCTATACACTTTAGGCTTTCCAAATGATGAGGTTCGTTACGGCTTTCTGAATTTTCTGGTTCCTTTTTATACTAAAGTTACTGATGATGAGACTGGTTTCCACATCGCTAAATTCATGCGTGAATTGAAGAGTGGGGATGTGGAGGCGTTTATGGAGCGTCTTAAGATATTCTTCTCCGGTATTCCGTACGAGTTGAGTGATGATACGGAACGTCATTATCAGGTTATTTTTCATGTAGTGTTTACTTTGCTGGGACAGTTCATCCGGTCCGAGGTTCGCAGCAGCCGCGGCCGTGCGGACGCAGTAGTTCATACCCCTACCGCTATTTATGTTTTTGAGTTCAAACTGGACGGTACGGCCGACGCAGCTCTGAAGCAAATAGATGAGAAAGGTTATCTGATTCCTTATACCTTGGATGGCAGGAAATTAGTGAAAGTAGGTGTGAACTTCAGTAAAGAAACACGGAATATTGATGAATATATTGTCGTGGAGGAATAGGAACGAACAATCCTATATACGGAAAAGGCGATGGAGAATCAAATCTTCATCGCCTTTTCCATATTATAGTATTTCATTTTATTTCTTCATCCTCAGCACCCGTATTCCCGTCCACTTATTATTGTCTTTCAGCATTTGGGACAAGGGGACTTTGGAGACGACCACTTTCTTGTCGGTAGAGGAAGCGTGTACCAGCAGGAGTTTGCTATCCGCATAGAAAGCGATTCCCATGTGGGCTACGTCCAGCCCCGGAGTGTTGGTGGTGATGGCTATGATATCGCCGTCTTTAATCCACGGGAGACCATCGGCGGGAAGTTTGGCTTTGGGAAGATAGTGAATTTCCTTGCCGGACAAGGATTGTTCAATCTTCTTCATTTTGGCTATGTTCTCCGGAGAATTTGCCAGCTGCTTGTAGAGTTGGGGGTGGGAAGACATGTAGGAGATGGACAACCGTTCGGTGTCGGGACTCATGGCGCCCGTTACATCTTGAAGGAAGCCGTTGCGTACGCCATTGTTTATCCAGTCGGCAATATAATGCAGGCGGGAAGTGTACCCGTCGATTTTACCGTCACGGTAACGGATTTTTTGCAGGTTATCGGCGAAAGCGCTTTCCGAGATGTCTCCGTCGGCCAATTTGGGGGTGAGTGTCTCTGCCAGTACATATTCCACCAGCGTGGTACAGTCTACTTCATCGCAGTTGATGACGAGTTCTTCGGGACCATCAGCCTCCAGCGTATGGGCTACGTATGGCACATCCAGATACTTTATTCCATTGCTCAACATATCTTTCCCTCCCTGGGCAGAAACGGAAGTTACCATGGCTGCGGCGCAGAGGGCGCTGAACATAAATTTAGTCATTGTTTTCATTTTTCTTTCTTTTGATTATTATTGTTCTTGAACGTAAAAAGGATGCAGCAAATTTACTACATCCTTTTTATAAAAGCTTAATCCGGAGGGATTAAATTCAATATTGCCGGATTAAATATTTATAATCCTCCTTTTTATCGAACGGAACAAGGGAGAAACCGTATTCAATGGTGTTCTCTTTGCCCGGACGAATCAGATAGGGCTCATGGGCGGTTGCGCCCCAACTGTCGTCTCCACCGACACCCATCATGCGGTAATCAATGAACAAATCGACCATCTTTTCCGGCAGAGGGTCGGTGAGGTGGCGGTGATGGGTCTTTTCGGTACGCGGAGCGCCGTTGTCAATCGTATCGCCGCTGTCCATACTTTCCAGGGGATAGTTGGAGGCGTTCAGCTCAAAGGTGCGGTCGGCGATGAGCAGCAAACCACGTTGCGTCTTATCGGTAAGGGCGCACCAATAGATGTCCGTGCGATGGTTGTTCTCCTGTGGGCGGACATACGGCTCGTACATATCCTTGACCGGGATGGCGTACTCTCCGATGAACTGGGAGGTACGGCGGTCTCGGTAATTCTCTTTCGGACCGCGACCGTAGTAGGTCAAGTCTGTAAAGCTTTCCGGCAACTGCATCCGCAGGCCCACACGCGGTATCATCGGAGCTTGGTCTCCTTCGGCCACGAACCGGTTGTCTACCTTGATGACTCCGCTGGCATATATCTTATAGGTGATGTCCCAACGGGCATCTGTCTGTGGAAAACGGTAGGTCACCTTTATTGTCGTGGCATTGCTGCCCGGAGTCACTTGGAAACTTTCGGCTTTTGGTTCTTGATAGCTTGCCTCTTTCCAGGCTTTGAGGCGGACGGGGAGGTTGGCTCCATAATCATTGTCCGTCGGTGCACGCCAGAAGAATGGGCGGGGACCTTGACCGTTCAGTATGTACTCGTGCTTCTTGTATAAATAGGAGGTGAGCAGACCGCTTTGCTTGTCGAAGGTGGCTTTGAAGTCGGGACCGGAGAACGCCACCAAATTTCCCTCTTCCTTAGAAGTGGCGGGCTGCTGTGCCGTAGCCTCTTTCTTGTAGAAAGTATGGACGTAGGTCTGTTCGCGTGCGATGACCGTGCCGGCCGGGAGGAAAGGCTCTGCCGTCTTGATGGCTGCATAGAACTCGATACGCACATCTCCCGTTGTCTGTTTCTCTTTGGGTATGCCGTTCAGGAAGCCGGTGGTTACCGTCTTGCCCGGTGCGGCATGGATATTTTCAATCTTGCCACGGTAGACTTCCTTTCCGTGGTCGCGGATGATGTAGTAGAAGTCGTACTTGTCGAGATTGGTGAAGGAGAAATCATTGCGGATTTTCACGGTGGAAGTCTGCTTGTCGAAATCAAGGAACTTGATGTTCTGGTATACTTTTCCCATCTCTTCTGTCTGCGGCTTGACACTGCGGTCGGGGTATACCACGCCGTTGATGCAGAAATTGCCGTCGGAGGGCGTGCCGTTCTCGCCATAATCGCCGCCATAGGTCCAGTATTTACGGTCGTCGTCTGTCTTGGCGGCAAAGCCCTGGTCTACCCAGTCCCAGATACAGCCGCCCTGGAGGATAGGATATTTCTCGATGATGTCCCAGTAGTCCTGGAAGTTGCCGAGGCTGTTGCCCATGGCATGGGCATACTCGCAAAGAATGAGGGGACGCGTCATCTCCTTGTTCCGGGCATACTTTTCCAGATAGGAAGGGGAAGCGTACATCGGGCAGTAGATGTCCGTATTCCATTCCAACAGTGCGCGTTCATACTGGATGGGACGACTGTCGAGCGTCTTCAAGGTGTTGTAGGTAACGTAGAAATTCAATCCGTTTCCGGCTTCGTTGCCCAGCGACCAGATGATGACTGACGGATGGTTCTTGTCCCGTTCGTACATATTCATGGTACGGTCGAGGTGGGCATTCATGAAGAGCGGATTGTTTCCCAGCGTGCCGCCTACACGCAGGTCGTAACCCATGCCGTGGCTTTCGATATTGGCTTCGTCGATGACGTAGATACCATATTCGTCACAGAGTTCGTAGAAACGTTCCTGCTGGGGATAGTGACAGGTGCGGACGGTATTGACATTGTATCTCTTCCAAAGCTCGAAATCTTTCTTCATCAGTTCTTCGGAGACATAGTGACCGGTATTCTCGTTGTGTTCGTGATAGTTCACGCCTTTCACGAGGATAGGTTGTCCGTTTACCAACAGTTGCTTGTCCTTGATTTCCACTGTACGGAAACCTACTTTGCAGCTTGTCGCTTCAATCACATCTCCGTTCGGGCGCTTCAAGCTGACGACGAGGGTATAGAGGTTGGGCGTTTCGGCTGTCCATTGCAGGGGTTCCTGGATGGTCTTCTTGGTGAATTCCACTTCCGTTTGGTCACCGCTGACCTGGGTAGAGGACTGGGCTATCTGCTGGTCGTTCTTGTCCAGCAGGCGGTAACCAACGACAAATGGGGAATTTTGTCCGCTTTCATTGGTAAACTGCACCTTTACCTTGAGGATACCGTTCCGGTAGTTCTCATCCAAAGGAGACTCCACCTTGAAGTCCGTGAGATGGATTTGAGGCTGGGCATATAAGTAAATGTCCCGTTCGATACCACTGATGCGCCAGAAGTCCTGGCATTCCAGATAGTTGGCATCGGAAAAGCGGTGTATCTGAATGGCAATGACATTCTTCCCTTTCTTGGCAATGGCGCTGACGTTGAAACGCGCCGGAGTCTTTGCATCTTTACTCATGCCTACAAACTTGCCGTTAAGGTAGTAGAAGGCTGCCCCGCGTACACCGTCGGCACTCAGGAAAATCTCCTTATCGTCCCAGTCTCCCGGAAGAGTGAACTCGCGGCGGTAGGTGCCGGTGGGATTCCATTCTTGGGGAACGTACGGAGGGTTGGGCTTGTCCCAATAAGGAGGATAGCCCGAAGAACAGAACTCATAGGGATGGTTCACGTAGATGGGCGTGCCGAATCCTTGCAACTCCCAGTTTCCGGGTACATTGATGTCCGGCCAGCGGCTGGCGTCCACACGGTCCATCATGAAGTCCGTGGGGCGGTCGGCGAAGGTTTCCACATAATGGAATTTCCATTTCCCGTTAAGGGACAAGCGGAAGGTTCCGTTCTTGCGGTCATTGATGACGGCATCAGCCTCCGTGACGTAGGAGGTGAACGTGCTGCGGGCAGGCTCCCGGTTGATGCTTGTCAGCTTGGGGTTGGTAATCTCTTCGTAGCGATTGTTCTCCTGAGCAGTCAGGGCAAAGGGAAAAGCTGCGAGGCAAGTGAGTAAAAAATACTTTTTATTCATAATTGCTTTTATTTCTTTGTGGTAGGTTCAGAGACCGGGAATACGAGCCCTTCACGCAACCACTTCTCCAGTTCTTCCGTCCATTGACGCTTGTAGGTGAAGTTGTCCCGGAATCCCCAGCCATGTCCGCCGGTAGGGTAGGCATGCAGGCTGGCAGGCACTTTGTGGTCACGCAAGGCGAGGAAATAGCCAATGCCGTTGATGGGTGGCACTGCGTCGTCGTCCGAAGAAAGCATGATAAAAGCCTGCGGAGTGCGTGGGGACACTTGTCTTTCGAGGGAGTATTTTTGTTCCAGCTCCTGAGATGGATTTTCTCCGATAAGGTTCTTACGGGAACCTCCATGGGTAACGCCTTTCTGCATGGAAATCACCGGATAGAACAAGATCTGGAAGTCGGGACGGGTCTTGTCACTGCTGTATAGTGTGGCAAGCGAAGCTGCCAGATGGCCGCCGGCAGAAGCGCCCATGATGCCTACACGCTGAGGATTGACACCCCATTCGGCGGCATGTTCGCGTACCATGCGGATGGCTTGTTCGGCATCGGAAAGAGGCACTTCATGGTGCCCGTTGGGCATACGGTATTTCAGTACTGCATAGGTGATGCCTTGTGTGTTGAACCAGGGAGCCATGTCGTGTCCCTCGTGCTTCATGGCCAGCCCCCCGTAGCCGCCTCCCGGACACATGATGATGGCCATGCCGTTGGGGTGGGAGGCAGGGTACACCGTAAGGGTAGGGGTGGTGACATCGGACACCCATTCGTTGTTATGGTTCTGTCCGGAATTGGTCAGTTCGTTGTTATTGGGGGCACCGTTGGGCCATAGGGGCAGCTCAACGGGCTTTTGTGCAGATAACATGGTCGCTGCAAATAGAAAAGATAAAAGTAGAATCTTTTTCATGTTCTTGGTATTTAAAAGTTATTTGGTTTTCATGGAAGCTTTGATGAGGTAGAATATCAGAATGGCATAAGCACCCAGCGCCAGCACTTCGGACCAGGTGTTCTGCAACCATGCATCGTTTACGAGGTTGATTCCTCCGAAACGCATGGCAGCACTTGCCACACCCATCAATGCACCGCCGGCAATGAAACCGGAGGCAAGCAGGGTACCTTTCTCCCCGCGTTCGGCATTGAGAGCGGCATCCTTGCTGCGGCTGGTCACGTACCAGTTGATGGCACCGCCCACTACCAACGGAACATTCAGTTCCAATGGGATGAACATACCCAATGCAAATGCCAGTGCGGGAATCTTGCAGAAATTGAGGATGACGGCCAGCACTGCACCGATGCCGTAGAGCAGCCAAGGAGCACCCACACCGTTCATCAGAGGTTCGATAACGGCCGCCATGGCATTGGCTTGCGGAGCGGCCAGCTGTCCGCTGGTGAAACCGTATGTCTTGTTCAGGATAATCATTACACCACCTACGGTAGCGGCAGAAACGATGGTTCCGAGGAACTTCCAGGTCTCCTGCTTGGCAGGCGTGCTACCCAGCCAGTAACCGATTTTCAAGTCTGTGATGAAGCCTCCCGCCATGGACAGTGCCGTACATACAACACCGCCCATCACCAGTGCCGCAACCATCCCTTCGGGACCTTTCAGCCCTACGGCTACCATGACTACGGATGCCAGGATTAATGTCATCAGCGTCATTCCGGATACGGGGTTTGTGCCCACAATCGCAATGGCATTGGCTGCCACGGTGGTGAACAGGAAAGCGATACCTGCAACAAGCAGGATAGCTACAATGGTATGTGTCAAGTTGCCCTGCATCACATCGAAGTAGAAGAAGAGAACAACCAGCAGCAGCGTGATGATGGAACCGATGGCGATAATCTTCATAGAGATGTCCCGCTGTGTGCGTTTCACACTGGCTTCCACGTTGGACTTACCTCCCATTTCCTTGGCAGCCAGTCCTACGGCACTCTTGATGATGCCCCAAGACTTGATAATGCCGATGATACCTGCCATGGCAATGCCACCGATACCGATGCTCTTGGCATAGTATTTGAAGATTTCTTCCGGAGCCATAGCGCCTATGGTTGCCGTGATTTCGGGGTTCCATTGGTTCAGTACGGAATCTCCCCAAATCATGGACATACCGGGGATGATAATCCACCATACGGCCAGTGAGCCGGCACAGATGATGGACGCGTATTTCAGTCCCACAATATAACCCAGACCGAGCACGGCAGCACCCGTATTAACCTTGAATACCAGCTTGGCTTTCTCGGCCAGCATTTCGCCGAAGCCGCATACGCGGGTAGTGAAATTCTCGTTCCACCAGCCGAAGGTTGCCACGATGAAGTCGTATAGACCTCCGATAATACCAGCCATGAGTAATGGTTTTGCCTGGCTGCCGCCCTTTTCACCGGAGACGAGCACTTGTGTGGTGGCTGTCGCCTCGGGGAAGGGATACTTGCCGTGCATGTCGCTCACGAAATATTTGCGGAAGGGGATAAGGAAGAGAATACCCAGCACACCTCCCAGCAGGGAACTGATAAAGACTTGTGCAAAGGTGACGGTGATTTCTTTCGGATAGGTTTCTTGGAGAATATAGAGTGCCGGAAGGGTGAAGATGGCACCTGCCACGATGACGCCCGAGCTGGCACCGATAGACTGGATAATGACGTTTTCGCCCAATGCGTTTTTGCGTTTGGCGGCACCCGATACGCCGACGGCAATGATGGCGATGGGGATGGCGGCTTCGAATACTTGTCCCACCTTCAGCCCCAGATAGGCGGCTGCGGCCGAAAAGAGGATGGCCATCAGAATACCCCATGTCACCGACCAGGCATTTACTTCTGAATACTTCTTATCCGGGCTCATCAGAGGGTTGTACACTTCTCCCGGTTTCAATTCACGGAACGCATTTTCCGGTAGTCCGGTAATAGGTTCTTCTTCTTGTTTCATAGGTTTTGTAGTTTTATGTTTTTCTTTAATAGACTTCAAAGATAGTGCAAACCGAATGCAGGATAAAATGAGCAAGCTCATTATTATTCTGCTGAGGTGCAGCCTATCTTCGCATTTTAGGCAAAGAAAGCAAAAAAAAAGGAGATTTAAAAAAATCTCCTTAATTCTGTATGGTAAAATGCTTATTTGGCATCTTTAGCGGTCATGTCCCCTTCGATAAACAATCGCATGATTTCCGTTTTGGCATTGGTGCGCAGGGTAATGGATTTCTTGAAGTGTCCGGGGTATCTTCCGGTTCCATTATAAGTTACTTTCACTGTTCCAGTCTTTCCCGGTGCTATCGGTTCTTGTGAATATTCGGGAACGGTACATCCGCAGGAAGCTACAGCCTGATGGATGACAAGCGGAGCATCGCCTACGTTCGTAAACTTAAAGGTGTAGCTGACCACAGGACTGTTTTCGGAGAATGTGCCGAAGTTGTGGGTGGTCTGTTCGAATTTGATGTCTGCCTTTCCTTGTGCATAGGCATAACCGATGCTCATAACCAGCAGCATCATATAAAAAACGACTTTCTTCATGTTCTTATCTTTTTTATATTTCAACGGCGCAAAGGTAACCCATTTTCATTAAAATAATGCCTATGGCGTGCGAAATTGTATTAAATCGGGCTCAAAAGGTCTCTGTACGAATGATAAGCAGGGAAAAATAGGGGAAGCGGATGGTCGCTATCCGCTTGCTGTCATTGATATACTTCTCTTCCGGAGTGCCTACATTCTCAAAATAGTGATACCGGTATTCGGGATGCAGGCGGATGCAGCGGTGAATCTCATCGGTGCATCTGGACAGCTTCATGATGACAACCGCACTGTTTTCGCTTGTCAGTTTCTCTATCTCTTCTGTCGTAGTAATGCCGGGTATCACCGTCAGCCGCTCTTCCTGGCTGGCCACATGGAGCCCGCCCAGTGCGCCGGCGGCAATGAAGGCGGGGATACCGGGGATGTGCTTCACGGGGATGCCGTCTGCCTGCAATTTGTCATATACATAGTGTATGGAAGAGTAGAATCCGGCATCTCCTTCGGCAACGATGCAGACTTTCTTTCCTTGTTGCCGGAGGGTGGAGCTCTCCATATAGACCTCGTTGTAGGCGCTCAGGGCTTTTTCACGCAGTTTGCTCATGGGGAGTGGAAAGCGGCGTACCGTGTTTTCCGGGATGTCGAGTTGCGATAGGATGTCGGCTGCGCGTGAAACTCTGTTTCCATCCTTAGTCAGTGTTTCGGGACAGAATATACAGTCGGCTGTCTGCAGGGCTTTCAAGCCTTTTACGGTAATCAGTTCCGGTTCGCCGGGACCGAGAGATACAAATATGACGGGGAACATTTGCATGAAGACATTAAAGGTTAAAAATTAAAGAACAGCAAAACGGCTACAAAAGTGGGGAAATAATCAGTAGCAAACAAGATATTCGCTATCTTTGTTATTTACTAAAACAATCTGTTTTTTATGGATTATCAACTGAACACCCGCTTGAATGGCAACATAGCCATGACTTCCAGCTACCATGAGCGTGCGTCGCTGCAACGTGACAAGACTCTGTATAAATTCATTTGGGTACAGAGCGGTACGCTGACTCTGGAAATAGACCATATCCCCATGCGCCTGGAAAAGGATGAAATCGTGACCTTGACCCCGTTGCATCACCTGGAGGTAAAAGAGGTGGACGGTGAATACCTGACGTTTGTATTCAACAGCAATTTTTATTGCATCTATGGACATGACAACGAGGTCTCTTGCAATGGATTCCTTTTTTATGGCTCTTCCAAGGTGATGAAACTGGCACTTTCTGCCGGGCAGTCTTCCAACTTGCATGACATAGTCCGCATTTTCCGGCAGGAATCGGTCATCCATGACAATCTGCAGGAGGAGATGCTGCGGATTGTCTTGAAACGTTTCATCATTACCTGCACACGCATTGCGCGCCAGCGTTTCGGGGTGGGGCAGGAGAAGGAAAAGACGTTTGACATCATCCGGCAGTATTACGTATTAGTGGACCGGCATTTCAAGGAGAAGAAGCAAGTGCAGGATTATGCCGATATTCTTTGCCGTTCTCCCAAGACACTTTCCAATCTGTTCTCGACCTGCGGGTTGCCTTCCCCTTTACGGGTGATTCATGACCGCATTGAGGCAGAAGCCATGAGATTGCTGCTGTATACCCACAAAAGCGCTAAGGAAATCAGCTCCATTCTGGGCTTCGAAGACTTGTCCGCGTTCAGCCGTTTTTTCAAGAAAATGACCGGCGAGAGTGTCTCGGACTACCGGAAAAGAGTGAAACGGGAAGAATTGCCAACTGTTGCGGAATAATTGCCATTTCGTACGTGGTGGAAAACAAGGAACTTTGCAAAAACAAAAATCAAGTCATATTACTGAAACCATTTAAAAAGTAGAACAAAGATGAAAACGAAATTGCAAAACTTGTTTATGGCTGCGTTGACGCTGGCCGCTTCCACTCAAAAGTTGGGTGTTAATTTGATTCGTGTAGCCATCCTGGTTATTTTCGTATGGATTGGTGGGTTGAAATTCTGGAATTATGAGGCTGAAGGGATTGTCCCTTTTGTGGCGAACAGCCCGTTCATGAGCTTCTTTTATACAAAGAGTGCCCCGGAGTACAAGGAGTATAAGCTGAAAGAGGGCGAGTTCAATGAGGCGAAACATCAGTGGCACGTGGAGAACAATACGTATGGTTTCTCTCACGGTCTGGGCATTCTGATTATGACCATCGGCATTCTGACATTTCTGGGGATATTCTCTCCGAAAATCGGACTGGCGGGAGCTGCACTGGCCATTGTCATGACAATAGGTACCCTCTCTTTCCTGGTGACAACTCCTGAGGTGTGGGTGCCCGACTTGGGAAGCGGGGAGCACGGCTTTCCGTTGCTGACGGGGGCAGGGCGCTTGGTCATCAAGGATACGGCCATTCTTGCCGGTGCCATTGTCGTACTGTCTGACAGTGCAAAAAGAGTATTGAACCAATTAAGGAAATAGACGTATGAAACAGTATGATGTCATTATCATCGGATTCGGCAAAGGCGGAAAGACATTGGCTGCCGAGTTGGCAAAACGGAAGCTGGACGTTGCCGTAGTGGAGCGTTCGGAAAAGATGTATGGAGGGACATGTATCAATATTGGTTGCATTCCTACAAAAACATTGGTGCATGCGGCAAAGCAGGCGGACAAAGACGCTTCTTGGGAGGTCAAGAAGGCATACTATCGTCAGTCCATTGCAAGGAAGGAAGAGGTCGTCTCTTTCCTGCGTCAGAAGAACTATCACAATCTGGCCGACAATCCTCATATAACGGTCTATACGGGTATCGGCTCCTTTGCAGGTCCGGATGTGGTGGAAGTTGGGATGGCGGAAGGGACATTACAATTGCAAGCTCCCCGGATATTCATCAATACGGGTGCCGAAACCGTCATTCCACCGATAGAGGGGATACAAGGTAACCCACGGGTATATACCAGCACCTCCATTATGGAACTGACTGAGCTGCCGGTACAGCTCGTCATTGTAGGCGGGGGATACATCGGACTAGAATTTGCTTCCATGTATGCTTCATTCGGTTCGCAAGTGACGGTGCTCGAGGGCTCTT
>UMKN01033600.1_pt1 | contig 12499 bp, 9 predicted proteins | sample 1966321 | NCBI WGS metagenome assembly UMKN01 (sample SAMEA4836177, study PRJEB28245) | human gut metagenome | biome: gut microbiome; material: fecal sample | place: Denmark | collected 2008
TCTATTACAATTTTGTGGGTACTCTACAACCGAACCTCTTCACAGTTTTGGACCTGTAGTACGTCCACATTATATAATTCATTTTATATTAAATGGAAAAGGTATTTTTCAAATTCGCGAAAAAACATATCATTTAGAAACCGGACAAGGATTTTTGATTGAGCCAGATGAACTTACTTTTTATCAATCCGATGCACAAGAGCCTTGGGAGTATCTATGGATTGGATTTAATGGAAAAATGATTCCTGAATTTTTAAAGCAGATCGGTCTTTCATCGGCGCATCCAATTTTTCATTGTGACAAAAAAAAGGAATTGTATTGGTTAGTAAACGATATGTTAGTCCATTCAAAATCTAATTTTTCCTCTGATCTTCGCAGAACTGGATTATTATATGAATTTCTTTCTATTCTTGCCTTAAATCCTTTGGAATCCGATCAACAAGTTGATTCTGAATATATGTATATCAATCAGGCAATTGAATATATAAAAAATAATTACTGGGACGGAATCCATATTTATGATATTGCAAAATATCTTTGTATTGACCGTAGTTATCTTTATTTATTATTTCATAAATACTTAAAACAAAGCCCTCAAGACTATCTTGCTACATTTCGATTGACGAAAGCTTCTGAATTATTATCCACAACGACTCTTTCTATTGAAAGTATCAGTAATTCCTGCGGTTATGGTGATCCTGCTACATTTTCCAAAGCATTTAAGCGTTGGAAATCTATGTCTCCTTCGAAATATCGAAAGCAAAAGAGAGCTTCTGGAACTGTTCTTAGTAATTAATTTCATAACTAATCTCAATAAATCTTCCATATATCAGAAAAAAACTGCATGCTATTCACATGCAGTTTTTCCCAAGAAGGAGTAAAAAGTTAATAGGTAAAATTTATTTATGAAAATGGATTCTCAGTCTTATAAAGCATATTCTTTGGCTGATTAAATCCAATCTCATCGACATCAACACCAATGTATTTGAATACTTCATATAAAGTTTTTCCAAAATGACCAAAAGCAACAGCTCCATGGTGTGGGAAATTCTTTTCGATCAGTACATAGCGGTAAAATCTTCCCATTTCTGGGATAGCAAATACACCAATAGATCCGAAAGATCTTGTTGCTACTGGAAGGATTTCTCCTTGTGCAACGTACGCTCTTAATTTTGTATCTGCTGTACTTTGTAAACGGAAGAATGTAATATCTCCTGGTGCGATATCACCTTCTAATGTTCCCTGTGTCACTTCTTCCGGTAATGTTCTTGCCATGATCTTCTGATATTTCATCTCACAGAAAGATAATTTAGATTTTGCTGTGTTTCCACAATGGAATCCCATAAATGTATCTTTTTGTGTATAGTCATAGTTATCTTTAATTTCTTCATTATACATATCTGCTGGTACGGAGTTGTTGATATCTAATAATGTCACAGCATCCTGACTTACAACCGTTCCAATAAATTCGCTTAATGCACCATAGATATCTACTTCACAGGATACTGGAATTCCCTGTGCTGCCAAACGACTGTTTACATAACATGGTACAAATCCAAACTGAGTCTGGAATGCTGGCCAGCATTTTCCGGCAATTGTTACATATTTTCTGTAACCTTTATGATCCCTGATCCAGTCTTTTAATGTCAGTTCATACTGTGCAAGCTTGGAAAGAATCTCTGGTTTTTTATTTCCTGCACCCAGTTCTTCTTCCATTTCTTTTATGATTGCAGGAATTCTTTCATCCCCTTCATGCTGATTAAATGCTTCAAATAAATCTAATTCTGAGTTTTCTTCAATTTCGATTCCAAGATCATATAATGGTTTGATCGGTGCATTACATGCAAGGAAGTTCAGTGGTCTTGGTCCAAAACTTATGATCTTCAATTCACTTAATGCTTTTACTGTTCTTGCGATTGGCAAAAATTCATGGATCATATCTGCACATTCTTCTGCTGTTCCTACTGGATATTCAGGAATATATGCTTTTATATTTCTTAATTTCAGATTATAACTTGCATTTAACATTCCACAATATGCATCTCCTCTTCCATCTAAGAGGTTATCACCACTTTCCTCAGCTGCTGCCACAAACATCTTTGGTCCATCAAAGTGTTTTGCAAGAAGTGTTTCTGAGATTTCTGGTCCAAAGTTTCCAAGATAAACAACTAATGCATCACATCCTGCTTTTTTAATATCTTCTAATGCCTGTACCATGTGAATCTCACTCTCCACGATACAGACTGGACATTCATAAATGTCCTCAGGATCATATTTTTCTTTATATGCTTTTATCAATGCTTCTCTTCTTGTAACTGATAAACTTTCTGGGAAGCAGTCACGACTGACTGCTACGATCCCGATCTTTGTTTTTGGCATATTATTCATACTGTTTTCCTCCTTTAATACATCAACCAAATATAACTATCTACTTTTCATTACCTTGCGCAAGACGCTTCTCACGAATTGATTTAAATACACTCTGTAAAATTACGAAGAAGCAAAGAAGTAATGCAATCACGATTCTTGTCCACCAGGATGATAATGTTCCCTGGAATGTAATGATCGTTTCAATGATACCCTTGATCAGTGATCCAAATAGTGATCCTACGACAGTTCCAACACCTCCTGTTAAAAGTGTTCCACCAATAACTGCTGCTGCGATCGCATCCATCTCAAATCCTCTGGCCTGCTCTACGAATCCACCACAAGAGTTTAAGCAGAAAGCAAATCCAGCTAATGATGCTAAAAATCCATTTAACACATAAACTTTTAATTTTGTAACTTTAGGATTTAATCCCATTAATAATGCAGACTGTTCATTTCCACCTACTGCAAATACGGCACGTCCAAATTTTGTGTATCGAAGGATCACAAAGGAAATCGCTACAACCAATAATGCAATGACAACACTTAGGTAGATATAAGGATGCATTGCAACTCCTCGGTTGTTGTAATATGTAATAAATCCAAAATAAATTCGATAGTTTGCAAGACTTAAAAATGTTGGATTTTCAATACTGATCATATCGGAACTGATCAATGCTGTAAGACCTCTGGCAAAGAACATTCCTCCTAGTGTTACGATGAATGGCTGTATTTTTAAATAAGCTACTAAAAATCCTTGAACCAATCCGAAGATCACACCAAATGCTAATACCAGAATAATTGCAACGACTGCGCTCATATGCTTCACTTCCATCATCCATGCAAGCATCATACAAACAACACCGATGACGGAACCGATCGAAATATCGATTCCTCCTGTGATCAGTACAAATGTCATACCAACGGCTGCAATGATCAATCCAGCATTACTAATGAACAAGTTTAAAAACACCTGTGGGCTTGTAAAGTTTCGATCTCCGTAAAGGATCGCACCTGCAATATAGAGCACGAAGAATAATACGATCGTAACTGCAAGCAAAAATCCATTTCCTCTAAGTTTATTTTTAATTTTCTCTACCATTGCCATTATGCCACCTTCTCTCCAGCAGTTTTTGCTGCACGTTTTGCTTTAATACGATTTAAGTATTTCTTAAATTCTGGAGACTGTAATGTCACGATTATGATAACCACGATCGCTTTATAAAGTGGAAGCTGATCTCCAGTTACTTTCATTGCATATAATGTTGTAGATAATGCCTGGATCGTGATCGCTCCAATAACACTTCCTGCAACTGAGAATTTACCACCTGCAAGAGAGTTTCCTCCAAGTGCTACTGCTAAGATCGCATCTAATTCCATCAAGTTTCCTACGTTATTTGCATCAATGGATGTGATTCTTGATGTTGCGATCATTCCCGCGATTCCTGCACAAAGTCCGCAGGCTGCATATGTGATAAAGATGATCTTTGTAGAATTCAGTCCAAACAAACGACTGGCTCTTGGGTTGATACCTACACTTTCAATATACAATTTTGTTGCTGTCTTATTTAAGAATAATGTTGCTAAAATGACTACGATGATCGCTACCAAAATCGGTGTTGGAACTGGAATATGTGGCAGAAATCCTCCTAAATACTTAAAGCTGTCCACTTTGACATATAAGTTATTTCCACCTGTGATCAACTGTGCCATTCCTCGTCCTGCGGTAAATAAGATCAAGGTTGCTACCATTGGCTGGATCTTCATATTCGCAACTAAGAATCCGTTCCACATACCACATAATACAGATACCACAAGCCCGATCAGGATTGCTGCGATCCAAGGAATTGCATATGCTTCTCCACTTCCAAGAAGATAAACAGATACAGCTCCTGATAATGCCATGATCGCTCCAACAGAGATATCAGTTCCTGCACTGGATGCTACACAAAGTGTCATACCAACTGCTAAGATGATCAATTCACTGGATCGGTTGAAAATATCGACCAGATATCCATATAACACACCATTTTTAATTGAGATTTCAAAAAATGATGGGGATTTTATAAGGTTAAATAATAATACAAGTGCCAGACATACAATTGGCCAGAAGAGGCGATATGATGTCATCTTTTTTAATTTATCCATAATTATTTGTCACCTCCTGCGATTGCTTTCATTACATTTTCCTGTGATAATTCACTTTCTTCCAATTCTCCGACTTTCTCACCATCTCGTAAGATTCCCATGTGAGTCACGGTACGAAGCATTTCTTCTACTTCGGATGAAATAAATACAACAGACATTCCTTCATTTGCAAGTTTTACGACTAATTTCTGAATCTCTGTCTTTGTTCCAACATCAATACCTCTGGTTGGTTCATCAAGGATCAGGAAATCTGGTTCTGTCATCAGCCATCTTCCGAGGATTACTTTCTGCTGATTACCACCACTTAATGATTTGATCGGTGTTTCTCTGCTTGCTGTCTTAACCTGCAGCATCTTAATATACTTATCTGTCAACTCTTCCTGTTCTTTTCTGCTCATCAGTTTGAACATTCCTCGTTTTGCCTGAAGTGCCAAAATCATGTTTTCTCTTACAGAAAGATCTGCAATGATTCCTTCTACTTTACGATCTTCCGGACAATATGCCATTCCTTTATGCATTGCATCAATTGGTGCTTTGACATCTAATTTTTCTCCTTTGACATATAATTCTCCTCCATCTGGTTTATCTGCTCCATAAATCGCTCTTACAAGTTCGGAACGTCCAGATCCTAATAATCCAGATAATCCAACAACTTCTCCTTTATGGATCTTAATGTCAAATGGTTTGATCGTTCCTTTATGATAAAGACCTTTTGCTTCGATCACAACTTCGTCGCTTTGTTTCTTTGATGATGTTCCACTTCCTTTGATGTCTGCCAGATCATCAAATTCTTTTCCCATCATTGTTGCAACTAATTTAAATCTTGGAAGCTCTTCTGTCTTATATTCGCCTACAAAATGTCCATTTCTAAGTACTGTGATCCTGTCACAGACTGCATAGACCTGTTCCAAAAAGTGTGTTACGAATACGATCGCTGTTCCGCGTTTCTTTAGCATATTCATAACCTTAAATAATTTCTCAACTTCTCCTTCATCAAGACTTGATGTTGGTTCATCAAGGATCAATACTTTTGACTGAATGTCAACTGCTCTTGCGATCGCCACCATCTGCTGAATCGCTACGGAATAGTTTTCCAATTCCTGTGTGGCATCAATTTCTAATTCCAGATTATCAAGGATCTTCTGTGCTTGTGTATTCATCGTCTTCCAGTCGATCCTCCCCATTTTCATTGGTTCTCTTCCGATAAAGATATTTTCTGCTACCGTTAGATTCGGACACAGGTTTACTTCCTGATAAACGGTGCTGATTCCATTGTTTCCCGCTTCTTGAGGGGATGTGTTAATAATACTTTTTCCATCCATGATGATCTCACCTGTCTCAAATTCCTCAACTCCTGTAAGAACTTTGATCAGTGTAGATTTTCCTGCACCATTTTCTCCCATTAAGGCATGAATCTCTCCTTCTCTCAATGTAAGCTGTGCATCGGACAGTGCTTTCACTCCCGGGAATGTTTTATTAATATGTCGCATGGATAGAACTGTCTTCTTTTCATCACTCATGACAATTCTCCTTTCTTTTCATGATTTTTGAGCCGATTTTAATGAAAATGCCCTGATTTTTGGCATAAAAATTACAGGATAAGTCAGATTGTCCTGACCCAGAGCCTGCAATCTTTATTTGTAGTGCGATTGTTAATAGTTACATGTGTGTACTTAAGGGGATTTTCAACAATGTTTATTAATATGCACGTTTGTTAATAACTTCTTTTGTAGTATTATCTTTTGTAAATACCTGCTCATCTACATACTGGATCTTATCTACTTTTTCACCTTTCATGATTTTCTTAGCTAATTCAGCTACACGAGGTCCATGAAGTGGGTTACATTCAAATTCAGCATTGATCTCTCCAGACTGAACTTTCTTTAATGCTGCTTTGATCGCATCGAAAGAAATGATCGTTACGTCTTTACCAGGTGTTTTTCCTGCTGCTTTTAATGCATCGATTGCTCCGAATGCCATGTTATCATTCTGTGCTACTACAACATCAATGTCTTTGTTCTGTTTTAAGAAAGATTCCATAACTTCCTGACCTTTTGCCTGTGTAAATTCTCCTGTCTGAGAAGCAATGATCTTGAAGTTTTTCTGATCTTTGATTCCTTCTTTAAATCCTTTTGTACGTCCGATTTCTGCAGAAGAACCAATCGTTCCCTGTAATACAGCGATGTTTACGTCACCTTTTTCTTTTCCCTTTTCTTTAATTAACCATTCAGCCGCTTTCACACCTTCTTTTTTGAAGTCCGATCCAACCCATGCTGTGATCAGTGAATCATCAGAAGTTTTGATCTGACGGTCAACTGTGATAACTGGAATGTCAGCTTTCTTTGCTTCTTTTAAAACTGTTTCCCAACCTGTTTCTGTTACAGGTGCGATTGCGATCACATCAACACCCTGTGTGATAAATTCTCTGACCGCTTTTGTCTGATTTTCCTGTTTCTGCTGAGCATCTGCAAATGATAATTTAAATCCGTTCTTTGCTGTTAATGCAGATTTCATAGACTTTGTATTCGCTACACGCCAATCACTCTCAGCTCCAACCTGTGAAAATCCGATGTTGATCTCTGAAGTTTCCTTCTTTGAAGAACCACTGTCTTTCTTGTTTCCTCCACCACAACCAGTAAGCATTGTTCCAATCATCATTGTTGCAAGTAAACCTGCAGCCACCTTCTTAATACTTCTTCTCATTATGATTTCCTCCTTTTTCTTTTTTGATTTTTTCGTTTTCCTTAATTACAAGTTATATTTTACTTGAAATTGTATTTCTTTCAATGCAATTTCTTTTGCATTCGGTGGATTATTTTATGAAATTTTTATCTTGTCTGTTTAAAGTTTGATTTTTTTTGATAATGGTTTGAATTTTTTTGATTTTTGATTATTTTTTCTCTGCTTGTCTAGTCTTCGGTACAACTACGATCACCTTAGTTCCAATATCTGGTTCACTTTCAAGGATCAACCCATATTCTTCTCCATAATATAATTTAATCCGCCGATTTACATTTGCAATTCCAAACCCTGTTGTCCTGTTTACCCATATATCTTCATACATTTCTTTATTGATCTGAACTACCTGCTCAGGCTGCATACCAACTCCATTATCTTCAACAATCAAGAATATATTATTTTCATCATCTACACTGGAAATCTTTATCATTCCTTTTTCTCTTTGTTTTTTCAATCCATGATATAATGCATTTTCTACTAATGGCTGTAAAGTGATCTTTACAATATCATTTTTCTTGATCTCATCTGGGACATCAATAGAATATTCCATAATATCCCCGTATCTTAATTGTTGTATCTTTAAATAATTTTCAACATGCTCTAATTCTTCCCTGATCGATATCTTATCTTCTCCGTGACTTAAACTTGTACGGAAAAAGCCAGACAAGGCAGCTACCATTTCTACCACTTTGTCATCCTGATGATCAATGGCAAGCCACATGATCGTGTCCAATGTATTATAAAGGAAATGTGGATTAATCTGCTCTTGTAGTAACTGCAGCTCTTTTTTTCGAAGATTTTGTTGTTCTACTTTTACATCTTCGATCAATCTCTCTACCTTTTGTGCCATATGTTCGAAATTATTTGTTAAGATCTGCAGCTCTTCTGTTGTATTTTGAGGTCCATGTACATCAAAATTTCCCTGCGCCACTTCCTTTGTCATCTCACATAATTGTCTGACTGGATAACTAATGCTTTGCGAAATCAATTTCGATAATTTCCATGTTATCAGAGACAAAAACAGTACAGCGATCAATGTGATCGTGATCGTATGCATGATTTCTTTTTCCAGTTTTACACGCATACTCTCCATATTCCCAATCTCATAGTAAATGTATTCGGATACTTTTTCTTTAATGATTTCTGTAAATACATTCACATTTAATCTTAATCTCTGATTATTTTCCATATAATCGTTTTTTAGATCTGAGTGTTCAATTTCTTCAATGGAAATCTTCAGATTATCCAACAGTTTTCCTATCTGTCTCGTTCTTAATTTACTTTCATCTGTTACCGCATTTTTATTCAGTTCCTTTACCAGCTCCTTCGCTTCCTTAATCTCCTCATATGGTTTCATCGTATCAAAACTCTCTGCACCGATAACAATACGATACATTTTATAATCCATATCTTCTGAAAATGAGAAATTGAACTTGCTAGCTACTGATACGTTTTTTACCGCCTCATTATAGCTTTCATTAAAATTTATCATGATAACAAGAAGCGTGATAATCCCCACTAACGCAGGAATTATCACGACCATCCTTAACCATTTTAGTTTTTTTTCTATTGAGAACTGCCGAAATCGAGCAATAGATTCTCTCACATATTTTTTCATTACATCCTCCTTGATCTATATTCACTTGGAGTACATCCTTGCGTTTTTTTAAACAGGTAGCTAAAGTAATGTGGATCCTTATATCCCACTTCATAGCTGATCTGTGATGCCTTCATATCTGTAAAACAAAGCATTTCTTTTGCTTTATCCATTCTGACTGATGTCAAAAATTCCACAAAAGATTTCCCTGTTTCTTGTTTAAACGTTGTACTAAAATGACTGCTGCTTAATCCAACCTGATCTGCAACATCACTCAACGATAATGTTTCTTCTTGATAATTTTTCACAATAAATTCTTTTGCCTCCGTTATCAATGAAGAATGTTTCTTCCCTAATCTTTCATTTCGCATTCTGATCGCTTGTATGATAAGTTCTTCGATATACTCCGCTGCTTTCTCTCCTGTTGAAACTGCAGCGATCTGTTGTTTGTAATCCTTAAACGTGCGATCGATATTTGCTTTCTCAACTCCCATTTTCTCAACGAATTTCATAACACCTACCTGTATATTGATCAGCATATACTGACAAAACATAAAGGAATCCATATTAGATTTTCCTAATGTCTTGGTATACTCCTCTACAAATAAATGTACAGCTTCTTCTTTTCCATTTCTCAAAAACTCTTCCAGCGATTCTGAATTTACTTTGGTAAAATCTACTTGCTGCAGATCTTCTGCTCTTTCTATCTTTTCATTATCTAATTTATCAAAAAACACCGCTTCATTCCCAGAAGACTGATACTGGTATGCAAAAGCCTTGCTTGCACTGTCGTAAGATTCCGAAAGGTTATGTAATCGTTCCACTGCATGTCCAATCCCTGCAAACCATTGTAGTTCTTTCTCTTTTTTCATACGCTTTGTCAATGCTGCAACATAATCTTTTGCCACTTGTATGGTTTCCTCTGTATTCTGTGCCTTGATCATTAAAATATAGCCCTCTGTTACACGGTGAAAAACAATCATATTTTCAAACTGGCTGCTTACTTCTTCTACGATCGCATCTTCTTTGGTACGAAGATCATATACTGCCTCTGTATCATTCTCATTCTTTGAAAATATTTTAAATAACATAAAATTGTATGCCGGTGCCATAAGATCTATTCCAAGTTCATTCCCTTGTTCCATTAATTTAGATACAGATATCTTTCCGCGGATCAGATTCCCGAAAAATTGATATCTCATATTTTTCATTTGTGTTTTTATATTTTTTTGTAATTTTTTTATATCTTCTTCCTGTCTTTTTTTCTTATCAAGCTTTTGTTTTACTTTATTTAGTGCTTCTAATAACTGCTCACCAGTTACTGGTTTGGTCAGATAATCTGTTACACCGATCTTGATCGCTTCTTTTGCATAGTCAAACTCCCCATATCCAGAAAGTATGATGATCTGTATTTTTGGCATTTTTTTCTTTAAGATATCACTTAATTCAAGTCCATCCATAAATGGCATCTTGATATCTGTGATCACGATATCTGGATGTAGTTTTTCGATCATTGGAAGAGCCATCTCACCATCTGGTGCTTCTCCCGCAAATTCAAAACCATTTTCTTCCCATTTTACGTTATTCTTTATACTCTTACGAATGATCTTTTCATCTTCTACTAAAAATACTTTGATCATATTACCTTCCTCTTTCCTAAAATATTATTATACTCTCTTATAGAATTATATTCCAGAAATAAACAAGAATATATCCATACAAATAAAAAGGGGAAGGGGATATTGTATGGATATGATTCTTATTTTTTAATTTCAATCTATATTATTCTGTTTCAAATCGGTATGTTGTCACTGCTTCATACTCTTCGCCTTTTCTTAAGATAACTCTTGGCTTTTTCTCTATATTCATAGAATTAGGCAAAAATTGTGGTTCTAATGCAACACCATCTCTGTTCTCATATGGTTTTCCAAATTTACCATCACTTCCTCCTGCCAGAAAGTTTCCTGCATATAACTGCATGCATGGAAGTGTTGTTGTGATCGTTAATTTTCGTCCACTTTCTTTATCATATAAGACTGCCTGATCTTTCTCATCCTTTAACATAAAACAATGATCATAGCCTCCAACGAATCTCAACTGTTCATCATCATCATGAATCCGTTCTCCAATCTCATGAAAACTTTTAAAATCAAATGGTGTATTCTCTACATCCAAAAACTCACCTGTTGGAAGACCATTCTCATCTGCATATGCAATCTGATCTGATTTGATCATCAATTGATGATCATAGATCTTACTGTCTTTTGCTGAAAGATTAAAATAGGAATGATTGGCTATATTGATCAGTGTGTCTTGATCTGTCATTGCTTCATATTCCATCTTTAATTCATTTCCAGATAGACGATATACTATCTTTAAACAAAGACTTCCTGGAAATCCTTCTTCCATATCTGGAGAAAGATAGATAAAACGGATTCCATCTTCTAAAATCTCATAGTTAAAAATCTTCTGATTAAATCCATTTATACCTCCATGAAGCGTATTCGGTCCGGAATTTACTGCAAGTTTATAGGTCTTTCCATTCAACTGAAACTCTCCATTTGCAATTCTGTTTGCAACACGTCCGATGATACATCCTAAAAATTTATCATCTTTATGACAATCTTCCACATCTTGATATCCAAGAACGACATCTCCATAATTTCCATCTCTGTCTTTTGTGAACACAGATAAAATATGACAACCAAGGTTACTCGTGATCACTTTTATCTCATCATTTTGTAATTCAAATAAGCAGACTCCATTTTGTCTTTTTTCGATCATTTTTACTTTCATCATTTTACAACACTTTCTTTTAAATTTTATCTGATATCTTTATTGATCCATTTTCATTATTTGCCTTGGCCATAGTAAGCATTTGCCCCATGTTTTCTGAAGAAATGTTTATCCTGCAGATATTGTGGTGCTGGCTTTGCTTCTGGATTTAAATGCTCGCAACGGTATGCCATCTTTGCGACTTCTTCTAAGACAACGGCATTATGAACTGCCTCGGCTGCATCAGCTCCCCATGTAAATGGTCCATGATTTGTACAAAGCACTCCTGGAACATAAACTGGATTTTTATCTTTAAATGTCTCAATGATCACCAATCCTGTATTCTTCTCATAGGCTTCTTCAATTTCTTCTTTTGTGAGGCTTCTTGCACATGGAATTTCTCCATAGAAGTAATCTGCATGTGTTGTTCCATAGCATGGAATACTTCTCCCCGCCTGTGCCCATGATGTTGCCCATGGGGAATGTGTATGTACAATTCCTCCTAAATCTTTGAATGCTTTATATAATTCAATATGCGTTGGTGTATCAGAAGATGGATTTAAATCTCCTTCCACTCTGTTTCCATCAAGATCCATGACAACCATATCTTCTGGAGAAAGTTTATCATAATCCACACCACTTGGTTTAATAACAAATAAACCACTTTCTCTATCAATTCCACTGACATTTCCCCATGTATATGTGATCAGACCTCTTTTAGGAAGTTCCATATTTGCTTCATAAACTTCTTTTTTTAACTGTTCTAACATTGTTTCTCTCCTTTATTTACATGGCATCTACTGCTGCACGTTCAATTGCAAGACCTTTCTGATACTGCTTGATAAATTCATCAAATCCTTCCACATCTTTTTC
>UMKN01001138.1_pt1 | contig 12476 bp, 10 predicted proteins | sample 1966321 | NCBI WGS metagenome assembly UMKN01 (sample SAMEA4836177, study PRJEB28245) | human gut metagenome | biome: gut microbiome; material: fecal sample | place: Denmark | collected 2008
TTACTACATCTACAATCCAAGGACGCAGACTTATGATCGAATTTACCCTACCGTACGGCAACGTGCGCTTAGCATTCTGCGCCAGCTTTTTATCGGTATGGGACTTGGAGCAGGGTGCTTCATCATTTTACTTTTGGTGTTCGGATCGCCTTCGGAGAAGGAGTTGCGAATCGAAAACAGTCGTCTTTTGGCACAATATAACGTACTTTCCCGCCGTCTGGATGATGCGATGGGGGTGCTTCAGGATATTCAGCAGCGTGATGATAACCTGTATCGGGTGATTCTGCAGGCTGATCCTGTTTCACCGGCTATCCGTCAGGCTGGTTTTGGAGGCACAAACCGTTATGAAGAACTGATGGATCTGGCAAACTCCAAGCTGGTCGTAAATACGACTCAAAAGCTGGATGTATTATCGAAACAAATTTATATCCAGTCCAAGTCTTTTGACGATGTGATAGATATGTGCAAGAACCATGATGAAATGTTGAAGTGTATTCCCGCTATTCAGCCTATTTCCAATAAAGACCTTCGTAAGACTGCTTCCGGATACGGGACACGTATTGATCCGATATATGGCACCACAAAATTCCATTCGGGAATGGATTTCTCCGCTCATCCGGGGACAGATGTTTATGCGACCGGAGACGGGACGGTGGTGAAAGTGGGATGGGAAACAGGATATGGCAATACAATTGAGATCGACCATGGTTTCGGTTATCTGACTCGTTACGCTCACTTGCAAGGCTACAATACGAAAGTCGGGAAAAAAGTGGTGCGTGGTGAAGTGATCGGAAAGGTGGGAAGTACAGGAAAGAGTACGGGTCCTCATCTTCACTATGAGGTGCATGTGAAAGGAAAGGTTGTGAATCCTGTTAACTATTATTTCATGGATTTGAGTGCGGAAGATTATGAGAAGATGATCCAGTTAGCTGCCAACCATGGTAAGGTGTTCGATTAATCTCTTAAAACAACGGTTTCTATGCTAAATACAGACAAAGAGCTAAAATTATACTACTCCATAGCCGAAGTGGCTGAGATGTTTGGAGTCAATGCTTCCTTGCTTCGTTTTTGGGAGAAGGAGTTTCCTCAGATTTCTCCCAGAACCACAGGAAGGGGAATACGTCAGTATCGTAAAGAGGATGTGGAGACAATTGGCCTGATCTATCATTTGGTGAAGGAGAAAGGTATGACACTTCCCGGTGCCCGTCAGCGTTTGAAGGATAATAAGGAGGCTACGGTCCGCAATTACGAGATTGTGAATCGGTTGAAAGGTATTAAGGAAGAGCTTCTGGCTATCAAGAAAGAACTGGACGGACGAGATTAAGTCTCAGGGAAGAGTAGATATAAATGAAGAATGATGAATGAAGAATTACTTTGCAGCGTGATAGCGCAGCCAATTCTTCATTCATCATTCTTCATTTATAACCTAAGCGTTGGTGATGTTTGGGTGGATTTATTCTTCTACTCGGTTCACCTGTTTGATATTTTGAATCTTCTTCAGGTTATTGCAGATTGTTTTTACATCTTCCACATCATGTACCCACAACTGGATTTTTCCTTCGAATATCCCGTCGTTTGTTTCAATGGCAAGTTTACGGATATTTACGTTAAGTTGTCTGGAGATGACTTGAGTCACTTCGTTCAGAAGTCCCATACTGTCTATACCTCTTAAATAGATATATACGAGGAAAGAAAGTTCTTTGTGAGTATCCCATTCGGTCGCTAATATGCGGTTGCCATAGCTGCTTTTCAGCTTCGCGGCAACAGGACACTGGCGTTTATGAATGATAATCCGGTCGTTCTCATCAACGTACCCCAAAACATCATCACCGGGAATCGGGTGACAACATTCAGCCATGATGTATTTCTTTTGCAGACTTTCTTCTGTCAGTCTAAGAATCTCTTTCGGATTGATCTTTTCTTTTTCCTGAGGTTCTTTCTCTTCCGTTTTCTCCTTGTTGCTGTTTCCGAAGGAGAAAGTAAGGTATTTTTTCCAGTTACTGGTTTGTTTTTCTCTTAGTTCGTTCTTGTCCGTTTCTCCCAGAATGATGGCTTTGCTGCCGATAGCAGCCAATAATTCTTCTTCGTTCTTGAAGTTGTGTAATTTACGCAATTTCTCGACGACAGCCTCTTCCGGACGTATTTCTTCTTTTTTCAGAAACTCACTGAGCAACTCTTCACCAATTTTTTGGTTCGCCTTACGTTCTTTACGAAGAATCGCTGCAATCTTGGCACGGGCACGGGCGGTCGTAGCGAATACTTCCCATTGTGGTTGTACACGTTGCGATTTGGAGGTTAGTATTTCAACCTGGTCGCCGCTTTGTAGTTTATGGCTTAGTGGTACCAGCTTATGATTGACTTTGGCACCGATACAATGACTGCCGATATCTGTGTGTAATGAAAAGGCAAAATCCAGCGCCGTAGAGTTCTGAGGCATTGTTTTCAGTTCTCCTTTCGGAGTGAATACAAAGATTTCGGAAGCAAACAGATTCAGTTTGATTGTATCCAGAAAGTCGATTGCATCCGGTTGTGGATCGTCTAGTATCTCTTTAATAGTTTTCAGCCATTTCTCCAGTTCGCCTTCGTCTTCGCTGCCTCCTCCTTCTTTATATTTCCAGTGAGCGGCAAAACCTTGTTCTGCTACATCATTCATCCGTTCGCTACGAATCTGCACTTCAATCCATTGCCCGTTGTTTCCCATCAGGGTGACGTGCAATGCCTGATAACCATTTGCTTTAGGGTGACTTACCCAGTCACGCAGGCGGTCGGGATGAGGTTTGTATATCTTGGAAATGGAAACATAGATATCGAAGCAGTCATTGAGCTCTTCCTCTACGTTACGTGGTTCGAAGATAATTCGGACAGCGAGTAAGTCATAAATCTCCTCGAACGGGACGTGTTTGGTCTGCATTTTGTTCCAGATGGAGTAGATCGATTTTACACGTGCCAGAATCCGGTATTTCAGCCCCATCTTGTCCAGTTGAGTACGGATCGGAGCTGTGAAGTCGTTGAATACTTTATCGCGTTCGGCAGCGGTAGCATTCAGCTTTTCTTCTATTTCGGCATATTCTTCGGGATGTTCATATTTGAAACTGAGGTTTTCAAGTTCTGTTTTTATCTTGTACAAACCCAGCCGGTTGGCTAACGGAGCATAGATGTAGAGAGTTTCTCCTGCTATCTTATATTGTTTATTGGGCAACATGGAGCCTAATGTACGCATGTTGTGCAGGCGGTCAGCTATTTTAATCAGGATAACCCGGATATCGTTCGACATGGTGAGCAGTAACTTTTTAAAGTTTTCTGCCTGTGCTGAGGCGCGGTCTCCGAAGATTCCACCGGAGATTTTGGTCAGTCCGTCTACAATCTGGGCTATCTTCGGTCCAAAAATATTTTCGATGTCTTCCACCGTATAGTCAGTGTCTTCTACTACGTCATGCAGCAACGCTGCACAGATCGAGGTAGACCCTAGACCGATTTCGTTGCATACTATCTGTGCAACGGCAATCGGGTGCATGATATAAGGTTCGCCGGAGCGGCGTTTGATTCCTTTGTGTGCCTGATTAGCAAAGTTGAAAGCTTTCGTGATGATTTCAACTCGTTTGCGATGTTTAGTATGGAGATAATCATTCAGAAGTTCCTGGAACGCCTGATTGATCATCTCTTCATCTGCTATTTCTTTGGGGGTTATATTATCCATATTCGTTATCCTTTCATTCGCTTATTTTTGCAAAAATAAGCAAATTTCCGAATGGAGCAAGCGGGAAGTCATTTATTTGTAGATTTTCAATTGTTTTCCTGCTGAAATTCTAGTGTTGGACATCCCGTTCCATTGCTGTATATCTCTGACACGTACGCCTAACTTTTCGGCAATTGATGAGAGAGTGTCTCCACTTTTTATCTTGTAGTAAGTCAATTTACCTTTGCCGGCGATAGCACTTGTCTGTCGGCGGGTGGCCGGAGTTATCTCTTTTACGGCAACAGTTTTCCGGTTACGGAATAACTCGTCGGCACGGTGTGCATAGATGGTATCCTGCTTATCGATAAATGCGCTGATAGCTCCTTGTGGTAAACGTAATGTACAAGGCTTGGTTGTTCCGGGAATAATTTGTTTCTTATATTGAGGATTCAGGCTTTTCACTTCATCCAGCGGAACATTACAAAGTTCGGCAATTTGCTCAAAATGCAGATTTTGGGTAACTTGCACTGTATCTGTACTTGCCGGAATATTGGTTTCCATCGGGCAGATGTTATGGTCACAATAATAAGTCATCACATAGTTGGCGGCAATGAAAGCAGGTACGTATCCGCGTGTTTCTTTAGGTAACAGATTATATATTTTCCAATAGTCCGTTTCTCCTCCGGCACGGCGGATTGCCTTGTTGATGGTACCCGGACCACAGTTATAGGCTGCGATAACCAGATTCCAGTCTCCATAAATATCGTACATCTCTTTCAGATAGCGGGCGGCAGCCCAAGTTGCTTTGATCGGGTCGCGGCGTTCATCTATCAGGCTGTTGGATTCCAGGCCATAAATCTTGCCCGTTCCAATCATAAATTGCCACAATCCTGAAGCACCGGCACGTGATACCGCTGAAGGATTCAGTGCGGATTCGATAATTGGCAAGTATTTTAGTTCCAGAGGAAGTCCGTAAGCATCCAGTGCTTCCTCAAAAATAGGCATGTAGAAATTGCAGGCACTCAGCATGAATGAAACCTGATTGCGCAGACGTCCTGCATACATATCGATAAATTTACGTACAATGTCATTGTAAGGCATTTCCATGACAGCCGGAATACGTGAAAGGCGGTCGATATAAACAGAATCACTGAATAAAGGGTTCACTTCCGCGGTACTGCAATCTTTGCCTAAATCAATATAGTTTTTAGCTTTCCAGTCGTTCAGCAGGCTGTCGAGCGGGTAAGTCATACTCTTTGGAAGATCGATGCTTTCTTTGCGTTCGGTTCCGTTTTCACGAATAACTACATCTACACTTTGAGCTTTTACCTGTGTGGTTGCCAACAGGAAAAGGAAAATAATCGAACAATAGTTTTCTAATTTCTTCATGCTTTAATAATAAATTCAATCTAAATTGTGTTCTTTTAAAATCGTAGTACGCATTGCAATCCTACCGACTTGTTCTTGTAACTGTTGGAACGGAACTGGCTGTTGTTGTCAATGACCGTCGGTTCCAGTTTCATACTCAAGTCCGGTGATATATCGAAGTTGGATAATTCTGCATCGACATAAGCGTCAATGATAGAAATAAGGTATACTCCGATAAATGCAAATATACTAAGGTCCCGAAAACGACGGAATGAGTCCTTCCTTCGTTTCAGGGTGTTTTTCAGTTGCTCTTCATTGTACTGGGCGTTCGGAGGAAGCAAATCTTCGTAGCTTTTGGTATTCGGATTGCTGTCCATGATGTCCAGATAAGCCTGTGAATAGTCTTTATACATCTTTCCGTTCCAGCTGAGGGCGTATGCGCAACCCGCAAATCCTCCGTATATAATAGGCAGTTTCCAGTATTTACGGTTATAAATCTGTCCTCCACCGGGGAATACGACTGCGAGCCATGTTGCTTTGGTCGGATTAGGAACAAACAGCTTCTTGTTGAGGTCCTGTACAGGAGGGGGGACCGTATCGGTTTTCACCACAATAGGCGTCGGCTGTTCTATTTTCTTTAGTTCTTTTTTGTTGGCTGCGTCAAGGCTGTCAGCTATCTGTATTTTAGCGGCAGACAGACTGTCGGTTGCTTGCAGACGTTCCGGATGCAATATCTTGATTGAATCCTTTCTTAGCGAATCCGTCACCTGGGCAGGGTCGCGATGCCTTCGTGCATGTGCTTTCGGTGCTTCCCGACTCTGAATAGTACTGTCTTTTTGTACCGGAGTCACAGGCTCCTGTGCATACACATCAATCCCTGCCACCTGTAGAAAACAGAGAAGCAGGGTGATGATGAGTAACTGATATTTCTTACTTTTTCTTGTCATTTACTTTTTTAGCGTATCGAAGATTTCCATGATACGTTCCAGTTCCTCCTCGTTGCTGAAAGGAATGCTGATTTTTCCTTTCCCTTTTTCGGAGCAAGTCAGTTGTACCTTGGTGTTGAAGAATCCCGTGAGTTGTTGCTTCAGTAAGTTGAACTCTTCCGGTAGTTTGCTGCGTTTCGGAGTGATTTTCCGTGTGCCGCTTTTCACAGCTTCTCCTTCGCTCAGCGATTTGACAATCTCTTCTACTTTGCGAACAGAATATCCGTGTTCTTGTATCTCTTCGAATATTTTTACTTGAAGTTTAGGGTCGCCTAATGAAATCAATGCACGTGCATGTCCCATATCGATCTGTTTGTTTTGCAGAGCCATCTGTATAGGAGCCGGTAGCTTGAGCAGACGCAGGTAGTTGGCGATAGTTGTCCGGTTCTTGCCGATACGTTCGCTCAGGCGTTCCTGTGTCAGTTCGTACTGGTCCAGCAGATGTTGATAAGCCAATGCTATTTCCACCGCATTCAGGTCTTCACGCTGGATATTTTCAATCAGCGCCATTTCCATCATGTTCTCGTCGTCAGCGGTGCGGATGTAGGCGGGGATGGTTGTCAGTCCCGCTTTTTGTGAAGCACGGTAACGGCGTTCTCCTGCGATGATCTGATATTCATCGTCTGAGAGTTTGCGTAGAGTGATAGGCTGTATGATACCGATTTCCGCAATTGAATCAGCCAGTTCCTGTAAGGCCGTCTGATCGAATTCGCGGCGAGGCTGATTGGGGTTGACGGTAATCTTCGCCAACTCTATTTCATTAATGGAAGAAGAGCCTTCGGTTTTCACATCATCCATCGAGAGCAGGGCGTCAAGTCCGCGTCCTAATGCATTTCTTTTTTGTGTTGCCATATCTTCTTCGTTTATTTATTTCTGTTGATAATCTCTTTGGCAAGGGCGAGGTGGTTTTTGGCACCGGTAGAGTCCGCGTCATAAAGAATAGTCGGAATACCGTAGCTGGGAGCCTCGCTCAGTTTTACGTTTCGTTGGATCACGCTGTTGAATACTAGTTCCTGGAAGTGTTTTTTTACTTCGTCATAAATTTGGTTTGCCTGACGCAGACGTGAGTCGTACATGGTCAGCAGGAAACCTTCGATTTCCAGCGCAGGGTTCAGTTTCGACTTGATGATCTTGATTGTATTCAGCAGTTTGCTGATGCCTTCGAGAGCAAAATATTCAGCTTGCACGGGGATGATCACGGAGTCGGCTGCTGTCAGGGCATTGATGGTGATCAGGCCGAGTGAAGGAGAACAGTCTATCAAGATATAGTCATATTCTTTCTTCAAGGGTGTGAGTACTTCTTTCAGTATCTTTTCGCGGTTTGGGAGGTTTAGCATTTCAATCTCTGCTCCTACAAGATTGATGTGCGAAGAGATTACTTTTAAAGAATCGATTTCTGTGTCAAGGATAGCGTCCTGTACATTGGCTCTGTCAATAATGCATTCATAGATAGTACATTCCGACTGCTTGATGTCCACTCCCAGACCGGAAGAGGCATTTGCTTGCGGGTCGGCATCTACTACGAGTACTTTCTTTTCGAGTGTAGCAAGTGACGCTGCGAGATTAATCGTAGTCGTGGTCTTTCCTACACCCCCTTTTTGATTGGCCAAAGCAATTATTTTTCCCATATACTCTAAATTTATTGGCAGCGAAATAAGTGATAATTCCTTAGAGCGCCTACGAAAAAAGAGAAACTTTGCATTTTCTGTTGATAAGTCACCTGTTTTGTTAATAACTGCCGGACGAAACAGTTCTGAAACCTGGCTGATTTTATCATCAAACTTCCTCTATTCGAGCGTGCAAATATACATATTTATATTGGATATCTCTTTCTTTTTTTACTCGCTTGCAGAAGATTAAGATTTGTAAACGGGTGTATATTCGCCAGATAGCGATGTAATTAATGGATATTCGAAGATATCCGGTTGGCGGTACGGTTACTTTTTGCTACTTTTGTGCGAACATAAAAAGGAAAGGATTGAATATATGGAAAGTAAGAAGCCGTTGATCCTCGTTTCAAATGACGATGGTGTTATGGCTAAAGGTATTAGTGAACTGGTGAAGTTTCTTCGTCCGTTGGGGGAAATTGTAGTAATGGCACCCGATTCTCCGCGCTCCGGTAGTGGCAGTGCACTGACAGTAACTCATCCGGTTCATTATCAGCTGGTCAAAAAAGAAGTGGGTCTGACTGTATATAAATGTACGGGGACACCAACCGATTGTATTAAACTGGCATTGGGGGCTGTACTCGACCGAAAACCGGACCTGGTAGTAGGCGGTATCAATCATGGAGATAATTCTGCTATTAACGTACATTATTCGGGAACGATGGGAGTCGTGATCGAAGGTTGTCTGAAAGGGATTCCTTCTATCGGCTTTTCTCTGTGTAATCATCAGCCTGATGCTGATTTTGAACCTGCGGGTCTTTATATACGCAAGATAGCTGCCATGATATTGGAAAAAGGCTTGCCTCCGTTGACTTGCCTCAATGTGAACTTCCCGGATACTCCTCATCTGAAAGGGGTGAAGGTTTGTGAACAGGCGAAAGGGTGTTGGGAGAACGAATGGGTGACTTGTCCCCGTCTGGACGACCATCATTATTTTTGGCTGACCGGTTCATTTACTGATCATGAACTTGAAAACGAGAATAATGACCATTGGGCACTGGAAAACGGATATGTGGCTATCACGCCAACGACAGTTGATATGACTGCCTACGGCTTTATCGATGAACTGAATGACTATTGTAAACAAATAGAATTCTGATATATACGGCATTTTGCTGATTTCGAAATTCAAAACTCCTAATTCAAAATTCCCATGAAGTATTATCTGATTGTCGGTGAAGCTTCCGGAGACTTACACGCGTCTCATCTGATGACTGCCTTGAAGGCGGAAGATCCTCAAGCTGATTTCCGTTTTTTCGGTGGAGATCTGATGGCTGCCGTCGGAGGGACGATGGTGAAGCATTATAAAGAACTGGCATATATGGGATTTATCCCCGTGCTGCTTCATTTGCGTACGATCTTTGCGAATATGAAACGTTGCAAGGAGGATATTGTTGGCTGGAATCCTGATGTCGTGATTCTGGTAGACTATCCCGGTTTCAATCTTAACATAGCTAAGTTTGTACATGCCAGGACTCAGATTCCTGTTTTCTACTATATTTCTCCGAAGATATGGGCATGGAAGGAGTATCGCATCAAGAATATCAAACGCGATGTGGATGAACTCTTCTCCATACTTCCCTTTGAAGTGGAGTTTTTTGAAGCGAAACATCAGTATCCTATACATTATGTAGGAAATCCTACGGTAGATGAAGTGACTGCTTATCAGAAAGCCCATCCCCAAAATATGGAAGCATTTATTGCGGATAATAAACTGGAAGATCGGCCTGTAATTGCATTATTGGCAGGAAGCAGGAAGCAGGAGATTAAAGATAATCTGCCGGATATGCTGAAGGCGGCTTCTGCATTTCCCGCTTATCAGCTGGTGCTGGCTGGTGCTCCCGGTATTGCTCCGGAGTACTACGAGCAATATGTAGGACAGGCTAAAGTAAAAATAATCTTTGACCAGACTTATCGCTTGTTGCAACATGCGGAGGCGGCTTTGGTAACGTCGGGTACGGCAACCTTGGAGACAGCCTTGTTCCGTGTTCCTCAGGTGGTCTGCTATTATACTCCGGTTGGAAAGTTCGTTTCGTTTTTGCGCCGCCATATTCTGAAAGTGAAATTTATCTCGCTGGTTAATCTGATTGCAGACCGTGAGGTAGTGAAGGAGCTAGTGGCAGATACAATGACTGTCGGAAATATGCAGGAGGAACTAAGCAAACTTCTTGAAAATAAGGAATATAAAAACCGGATGCTTGCAGGGTATGAGTATATGGCAGATCGGTTGGGACCCGCGGGTGCCCCACAGCATGCTGCTCATGAAATGCTGGAACTGTTGAAAAAATAACTTTCTTTTTCTGAATAAACGTAAAGCCGGTGCAGTAAATGCCCGGCTTTTTTATTTATATAGCAGAAGAATTAAAAAGAGAGGAACAGATATGAAAAAATTTAATTGGTTTTTAGTAATGTTATTGCTCGCATTGGTACCCGCACTGCAATCATGTGACGACGATGGGTATTCAATTGGAGACTTGGGATGGGATTGGGCCACGGTTCATGCAACCGGTGGCGGAGGTTATTATCTGGAAGGTGATCGCTGGGGAGTGATTGATCCGGTTGCCAGCTCTATTCCTTGGTACAAACCGGTAGACGGTGAACGTGTAGTTGCTTTTTTCAACCCTTTGGCTGATACGGATAATGGTGCTCAGGTAAAGATAGAAGGCATCCAGGAAGTGTTGACGAAAGAGGTGGAAGATATGACTGCTGAAAATGAAGAAGAATTCGGAAATGATCCTATCGTGATTTATCAGGGAGATATGTGGCTGGGAGGAAAGTTCCTGAATATAATCTTCCATCAGTATTTACCTCATACTGAAAAGCATCGCATTAGTCTTGTGCAGAATAAGATAGAACCGGAAACTCCGGAGACACCGGAAACATTGAATGTGGATGAAGACGGTTATATACATCTGGAATTGCGTTACAATACGTATGATGATGTAACTAAATACCGGGGATGGGGACGAGTTTCTTATAATCTGGAAGAGTTCTATCCGTCAGCAAAAGACGCGGAAACAGAATGGAAAGGATTCAAGGTGACAATCAATTCAGAGGAGAATGGAGAAGGAAGAGTGATCGTTCTCGATTTGGACCATCCGGTAGGCGTTCCGGAGAAAGCGAAGGACGTACATTCTACTTCTTTTATTAAATAGCCAAACTTTTATGAAGACTAAACCTTGACGAACACTGTGTGTGAAAAAAAGGTCGGAATTGCATCAAAGCAGCTTCCGACCTTTTTGTTTATTTTGTCTCCATTAGAACCAAGTCAGTGCATACAGATAAAAGACTGCTGCCGGTATGGCCATCAAAGCGCTGTCAAAGCGGTCAAGCATACCTCCGTGTCCCGGAAGAATCGTTCCCGAATCTTTAACGTGTAATTGGCGTTTCAGTAATGACTCTGTCAGGTCACCCCATGTTCCGAATATGACAACAACCAAAGCCAGACCTGCCCATTCCCACATCGACATAATCGTGAAATAATGTGCCAGAATAAAAGAAGCTCCGATAGCTACCACTCCGCCACCGATGGAACCTTCCCAGGATTTCTTGGGAGAGATACGTTCGAACAAGCGGTGTTTACCTATTAATGAGCCGACGCAATATGCACCCGTGTCACTCAGCCAAAGGAATATGAAGATAGACAATGGCAGAATCGGATTATAGCTTACGCTGCTATATTCCGGATCATTATGGAATGCCAGTACATTGAGCAATGCAAACGGCAGCCCTATGTAGAGCTGGCTAAGCATGGAATATGCCCAGTTGAGCATCGGATTTGCTTTTTTCAGATACAACTCACTGATCATTAAATAGAGCAGCAACAGCAAATAAGGAATGAAAATCTTAGAGTCGGCTGCGTCAATGCAGAATCCCATTACTGCGAGGAATAAATAAGCTCCTCCCAGCATAATAATAGTCTTGTTTACATTAGCACCTTCTGCACGGCTGTTGATCAACTGTCCGAATTCGTAGATAGTCAATGCGCTGATCGCCATGAACAGAATGCCGAAACTGAAAGAATTGTAAAGTATACATCCTACCAGAATGGCTACGAAGAGTATACCCGTAATGGCCCGTTTTATAAAATTACTAATCACGATCTTCGTGTTTTAATTAGTTGGATTCGGTAGTTTGTCCTTTCTCATTGGATTTGGCTTCTATAGTCACTTTTCCTTCTACGGTCACTTTTTTTCCTTCCGCAGTGATTTTCGTTTCTGTAGTTGCTTCTTCCTGAGCAGTATTCTCAGCTTCCTCCTCCTTGATTTCCTGTTCTTCTGATTTCAGTTTTTCGGCTAATGCTCTCTCTGCTTTGGCAGCATCCTGGCTTTCTTTGGCAGCCATGATTTCTTCCGAGCGCGATGCCCAGGGACGCTTACCGAAAATACGTTCAACGTCTTCGGCAAAGATTACTTCTTTGTCGATCAGCAGTTGAGCTAATTCATTGTGTCCTTTCATGTGTTCAGACAGAATTTTCTTAGCACGTTCATATTGCTCGTTCACCATCCGCTTCACTTCCTCGTCGATTAGTTCGGCTGTCTTTTCGCTATAAGGACGGTTGAAAGAATATTCTTCATTATTATAATAGCACAGGTTGGGCAATTTGTCACTCATACCTAGATAAGCGATCATGCCGTATGCCTGTTTGGTCACTCTTTCGAGGTCGTTCATGGCTCCGGTGGAGATACGTCCGATGAACAGGTCTTCAGCTGCCCGTCCTCCTAGAGTAGCACACATTTCGTCAAGCATCTGCTCTTTGGTAGTGATCTGACGTTCTTC
>UMKN01062234.1_pt1 | contig 12043 bp, 9 predicted proteins | sample 1966321 | NCBI WGS metagenome assembly UMKN01 (sample SAMEA4836177, study PRJEB28245) | human gut metagenome | biome: gut microbiome; material: fecal sample | place: Denmark | collected 2008
TCAGAGACAACAAAATCTAGAAATCACTAAAAACGTAAATGCGGCAAGGCAATTTCTATAGATCCCTTATGGCAGAATTCAGTCTCTGGGAACTGCAAGATGTATAGCAGCTTTTGACATAATAAGCAATATGTGGTTAGAACATAACAGTGGGTATGCGAAGTTTGGGGGTGAGATTCGTAAAATGTTATGTTTGCTCTTGACATTTTGGCAGAATGATACTAATATATTTTTTAGATGTTGTTAGCAGTCATAAGGGTAGAGTGCTAACAAGGACGGACGCATCTGGCGGTGATGCGGCGGATCAGTGTCTCGGCGCACTTGACACAGGGTTCGTTTTTTATAGGAAAGTGTGCAGAAACGAGGATTATTATGCAGAGCAGAACAGGTAGCTTATCAATTGAATCTGAAAATATGTTTCCAATCATTAAGAAATGGTTGTATTCTGACCATGACATTTTTCTTCGTGAGTTAGTCTCCAATGGCTGCGACGCCATTACTAAGTTGAAGAAGTTAGAAATTATGGGCGAATATGATATGCCGGAGGATTACAAGGCACAAATACAGGTCGTTGTTGATCCGGATGCTAAGACAATTTCTCTGACAGATACCGGTCTTGGTATGACGGCAGATGAAGTGGACGAGTACATCAATCAGGTTGCTTTTTCCGGTGCAACGGATTTCTTAGAGAAATACAAGGACAAAACGAACGAAGAGCAGATCATAGGTCACTTTGGACTGGGATTTTATTCTGCGTTTATGGTATCTGACAAAGTTACGATCGACACGTTGTCTTGGCAGAAGGATGCTACACCGGTTCGCTGGGAATCGGAAGGCGGTATCAATTTTGAAATGTCAGACGGCACAAAAGATACTGTTGGTACAACGATCACCCTGTACCTTTCCGAGGACAGCTTAGAGTTTGCGAATGAGTATCGTGTCAGAGAGATTTTGGACAAATATTGTTCCTTTATGCCGGTTGAGATCTTCCTTTCTAAAGCAAACGCAGAGCAGGAATATGAAACGATCGATGCAGCCGATGTTCGTGAAGATGATGTTGTTGTAGAGACGATTGTAGAGGAAGCGAAGACGGAAGAACGCGAAAATGAAAATGGCGAGAAAGAGATGGTCGAGGTCAGCCCTCGTAAAGAAAAGGCAAAGATCAATAAACGTCCGGTTTCTATTAGCGATACGAACCCACTTTGGATGAAACATCCAAATGAGTGCACCGATGACGAGTACAAGGACTTTTACCGCAAGGTATTTAACGATTACAAGGAGCCGTTGTTCTGGATTCATTTAAATATGGATTATCCATTTAACCTCAAAGGTATTTTGTACTTCCCGAAGGTTAATACAGAATATGATAATTTAGAGGGTGTTATCAAGCTTTACAACAATCAGGTATTTATTGCAGATAATATTAAGGAAGTGATCCCGGAGTTTTTGATGCTTCTCAAAGGTGTGATCGATTGTCCGGATCTGCCGCTTAATGTATCCAGAAGTGCATTGCAGAATGACGGATTTGTAAAGAAGATTTCGGATTATATTACGAAGAAAGTAGCCGATAAGTTGTCCGGTATGTTCAAAGTAGACCGTGAGAATTATGAGAAATATTGGGATGATATCAGCCCATTTATCAAGTATGGCTGCTTAAAAGATCAGAAATTCCGCGAAAAAATGACGGATTATCTGATATTTAAGGATTTGGACGGTAAGTACATCACCTTGCCGGATTATATCGAAGAGGCTAAGAAAAACGAGCCTGCAAAAGAAGAGACAGAGAGTACAGAAGCAAAGAGCGATGAAACAGCAGATGCCGAGAATGGTGCGGATGCTGATAATGCAGACAAGGAAGAAGAACCGACAACGGTATACTACGCAACAGATCTGCAGCAGCAGAGCCAGTATGTCAATCTGTTCAAGGAGCAGGGATTGAATGCGGTCGTATTAACACATACGATCGATCAGCCGTTTATTTCACAGTTAGAACAGGGAGATCTGAAGGTGAAATTCCAGCGTATTGATGCAGATCTGACGGATACGATGAAAGATGAGGAAGACGAGGATACATTAAAAGCGCAGACGGATGCGTTGTCTGAAATCTTCAAAAGAGCATTGGGTAAGGATCAGCTTGAAGTAAAAGTACAAAAACTCAAGAATGAAAAGATCTCCTCAATGATCACATTGTCAGAAGAAATGCGTCGTATGCAGGATATGATGAAAATGTACAGCATGGGCGGCATGGACATGGGCATGGGTGGCCTCGGAGGAGGAGAGACATTAGTGCTCAATTCATCGAATGCTTTAGTGCAGTATATTTTGGAGCACAAAGATGGCGAGAATGTGGATATGTTCTGCAAACAGTTGTATGATCTGGCGATGTTAGCGCATAAGCCGCTTGCAGCAGATGAAATGACAGAATTTGTAGCACGCAGCAACGAGATCATGATGCTGCTTGCTAAATAAAAGGGACCATGATGTTGGTCGGCAACTAATAGAAGAATGTAGTAACAATGGGGATGGCGTGTATGCGTTGTCCCTTTTTTACTTTATAGGAAACTTCTCGTTTCCTATAAAGTAAAAAACGCTCCGCGAGGATGCTTTGCCACCTTACTTCTAAAATCTAAAATATTTATAAATTTAAAATAAAAAGATTGACTACTGGTCATTTTTGTAGTAGTATACAGCAAGAGTTAAAAATGACTGTCAGTCATTTTTGATATTTATTCTCAATAAGGACCGGATTGTCATGGTATCCAGATGCTTTTGACAGCTTGGTTCATTAAGATTTAGGAGGGATTGGATGATTAACATTGGCAAGTGGATCACAAAACACAAGAATATCATTCTTGTTATTGCGTTTATCCTGCTGATTCCGGCTGGGATCGGATATGTCAGTACACGTGTGAATTATGATGTACTTAGTTATCTGCCGGAGCGCTTGGAGACGATCAAGGGACAGGATATTCTGGTGGATGAGTTCGGTATGGGAGCGTTTTCCATGGTAGTCGTGGAAGATATGCCGATGAAAGATGCAGCAAAGTTAGAGAAACAATTAGAAAGTATCGATCATGTCAAAGATGTCTTATGGTATGACGATGCAGTGGATATTTCGGTGCCGACCGAAATGATTCCGGAAGATCTGCAAAAAGCATTCTTTAACGGAAAAGCGACGATGATGATCGCGTTGTTTGACGATACGACATCAGCAGATGATACGATGGATGCGATCACGCAGATACGTAAAGTCGTAGGCAAGAATGTTTATGCAAGCGGAATGTCCGGTGTAGTTACTGATATTAAGAACCTGGCATTGCAGGAAATGCCGATCTACGTCGTGATTGCAGGTTTGCTGTCACTGGTAGTCTTGTTCTTGACAATGACTTCCTTTGTGACACCATTGATCTTCTTGTTGAATATAGGAATGGCAATCGTATTTAACTTAGGAAGTAATGTTTTCTTAGGAGAAATATCCTATATCACGCAGGCGTTAGCTGCGGTGCTTCAGTTGGCGGTGACGATGGATTATTCCATCTTCCTGTTAGAGAGTTACGAAGCGAACAAGGAACGATATGAAGGCGACAAGAAACGCGCCATGGCACATGCGATCAGCAATACGTTTACATCGATCACGGCAAGTTCGATCACAACGGTTGCAGGATTCGTAGCACTTTGTTTTATGACGTTTAAGCTTGGCACTAATATCGGTATTGTAATGTCTAAGGGTGTTGTTATTGGTGTGCTTACTTGTGTAACGGTACTTCCGGCAATGATCCTTACCTGTGATAAAGCGATCGAGAAGACGACGCACAGATCACTGATCCCATCCTTGGATAAACTATCACATGGCATTGTCAAGGGACGTTATGTAGCATTGCTGTTGTTCCTGATCGTGTTAGTACCGGCAATACACGGTAATAATAATTACAAGATTTACTATAATATTGATCAGTCTTTGCCGAAGAACATTCCAAGTAATGAGGCGAATGAGAAATTAAAGAAGGAGTTTAATATGAGTAACATGCATATGATCCTTCTGAAAGATGGTCTTTCTGCTAAAGAAAAGAGTGCGATGAGCAAGGAAATTGAAAAGGTAGACGGTGTGAAATGGGTGATCGGTTTGAACTCGTTAGTAGGTTCCAATGTACCGGAGTCTATGATACCGAACGATATCAAGAAGATGCTCAAGACAGACAATTATGAACTGGAATTTGTAAGCTCTGATTACAGTTCTGCTACTGATGAGGTAAATTCTCAATTAGCAAAGATTGACAAGATTGTCAAAAAATACCAAAATGATGGTATGGTGATCGGCGAGGCGCCAATGATGAAAGATTTGCAGGATGTAACGGATGTCGATCTCAAGACAGTAAATAATATTTCCATCTTGGCGATCTTTGTTATCATCTTGATCACGTTTAAGTCGATTTCCATTCCGGTGATCTTGATCTCGGTCATCGAATTTGCGATTGCATGTAATATGGCAGTACCGTTTTATACGAATACGTCGCTTCCGTTTGTGGCGAGTATCGTTATCGGTACGATTCAGCTTGGAGCGACCGTAGATTATGCGATTTTGATGACAAGTCGATATCATAAAGAGCGAACAGAACGTGGACAGAGTAAGAAGGATGCAATCCGCATTGCGCATGAGACATCGATCAAGTCGATCCTTACCAGTGGATTGTGCTTCTTTGCCGCAACCTTTGGCGTGTCGGTATATTCGCAGGTAGATATGATCGGATCGATCTGTACACTGCTTTCACGTGGTGCAATCATCAGTATGATCGTTGTTATCTGTGTTCTGCCGGCAATGCTTTGGATCTTTGATGGTGTGATCAAACGCACATCTTGGAACATGATCAAGGCAAATGTAGCAAAGAGAGATGCAGAGAAGAAATGATGGAAACAGATATCAGACATTTTGGAATGAATGATATCGAGATGCAGGAAAATGCAAACAGCAAATAAGGAGGAGCATTATGCGACAAATGAGTGGAAAGAAACGTGTAGTAATGACAGGAATCAGTAGTTTATTGGTTGCCGGGCTGGTTGTCGGAAATATAGAATATGCGACACATACGTATCGATACGACAGCAAAGTGCAGGCAATGGCTGCTAACAATAAAGTAGTAGAGCAGACAGCAAGTTTTGCTTCATCGAAGAAAAAGAGTACCGTTAGCAAAGAGGAAACCGTATACGCAACCTTGGATGCAAACGGTGGTGTGACGGATGTCATTGTATCCGACTGGCTCAAAAATTCCGGACAGGTAGATAGCGTCAAAGATAGTTCTACATTGAAGGATATTACAAATACAAAGGGTAATGAGAAGTTTACACAGAGTGGTGACAGCCTTACATGGGACACTTCAAAAAGCGACATTTATTATCAGGGAACAGCAGAAAAAAGCGAGCTTCCGGTTGGTATGCAGATCACGTACAAACTGGATGGTGAGGAAGTATCTCCAAAAGATATCGTTGGCAAGAGCGGTAAGTTAGAGATGACGATCAAGTATTCTAACACCTCTAAGAAACAGGTTACGGTAGCAGGTGAGAAGAAAGATATTTACACACCATTTTTGATGGCAACCGGTATGATCCTTCCGGTCGATAAATTCGACAATATTGATATTGACAATGGTAAGGTATTATCTGAGGGAGAAAACAACATCGTGATCGCATATGGTATGCCGGGTCTGTCTGAGAGCTTGGACTTGAAAAATGTTGATCTTGGAGATGATGTGGATGTCGATACCGATGAGTTAAACGACAAGATTACGGACTCTGTTAAGATCACAGCCGATGTCAAAGATTTCTCTATGAGCCAGACTTATACGGTAGCAACGGCAGACTTATTTAAGGATATCGATATTGACCGTGTGGACGATCTTGATAAATTGGATGACAAGATCGATGACATGAAAGATGCCGGCGAGCAGCTGGTAGATGGCACTAAGTCTTTGAAAGACGGATTAAATACATTGAATAAGAACTTTGCAACGTATGCGAAGGGGATTAAGTCTGCCAATAAGGGAGCAAAGGCATTGAACAAAGGTGCTAAATCTTTGAAGAAAGGAACCAATGCATATACAAAAGGAACCGATCAGTTGTTAAAGGGGGTCAACTCTTATGTGAAAGGTGCTAAGTCACTTGGTCAGGGTGTAAATTCCTATGCCGACGGTGCAAAACAGATTGCCGATGGATTAAATACACTGGACAAATCAACCAAGACATTTCCGAAACAGTACAAGACATTCGGTGATGGCGTACAGACCTTCGTTGGTGCAGTAAGCAAGCTGATGACCGAGGAAAACATGAAGCAGCTTACCGATGGAACTGCAGCATTAAAAGCCGGTGTGAAATCTGTGGATGATGGTGTAGGGCAGTTACAGGCGGGCATGAAACAGGTGAATGGACTGGTAGAGAATGCATTGCAGCAGCAAAATGAGCTGAAAGCACTTCTTGCTAATGACAGCCTGACAGCAGAGCAGAAAGCAGCGGTCAAAGAAGCACTCACAGCATTGAGCAGCGTAGATATCGTCACAAATGGTAAAGCAGATGGCGAATATGATAAAGATGGCAAAGCAGATCTTGCAGCCGGTCTTGCAAGTATCAAGGCTGCTACAGACACAAAATCCAAGGAGCAGAACCTATACAACGGTGCAGCAGCATTAGATACAACAGCACAGACGATGTCCGGATATGCTGCACAGCTTAGAGGAAGTGCAACACAGCTTTTGGATGGTGAGAAAACTGTCCGTGACGCAATTACTCAGATCAGCACCAATATTACAAAGCTTTCAAAGGGTGGCAAGACACTTACAGCGAACAACAAGAAGTTAAAGAGTGGTGCAGCTGCGATCGTAAAGAATTCATCAACGATCACGACGAACAGCAAGAAATTAACGAAGAACAGTTCTGTATTGCGCAAGGGTGTCAAACAATTGGCAGCAGGAACCAAATCCTTATTTGCAGGCACAAAGCAGCTTGACAAGGCTACAGGAACGGTATCAAGTGGTATTTCCAAGCTGTATAAAGGTTCTGATAAATTGAATGACGGAATGAATACCTTCAAGAAAGATGCCATTGATAAGTTGGCAACAACGATCACGGATGTAACAGATGGACTGGACGGAACAATTGACCGTATAAAAGGTATTCAGAAAGCTTCTGAGGATTACCAGAGTTTCTCCGGAATCGACAACGACATGAACGGAAGTGTTAAGTTTGTATTGTCAACACAGGAAGTTAAGAAAGATGAGTAATATATTAAGGGGGTGGACGCATGAGTAAGATCGATCAAAAAAAGCGAGAGAAGAAAGAAGCACTTCTGCTCTCTGCATTTGAATTGTTCACAGAAAAAGGAATTCAAAATACGTCCATCTCTGAAATTGTAAAACGGGCAAAGATGGCGAAGGGTACTTTTTATCTTTATTTCAAAGATAAATTTGACATTCGCGATCAGTTGATCGCAAGACAGGCAAGTGCATTGTTTGACCGAGCTAATGAAGAACTCAAATTGAATGATGAGTCCAATTGGGTCAGCTTAGAGGAGTGTATTGTAGCACTTGCAACACATATTGTTGATCAGCTCAATGAGAGCCCTGTATTATTACGATTTATTTCTAAAAACTTAAGCTGGGGTGTTTTTTCAAATATTCGTATTGCCGGTATGTCCAATCGGAACTGCATGGATATCTTCGAGGAGCTGCTAGAGCAGTCCGGGCGCAAATTTCGACAGCAGAATTTAATGATCTTTATGATTGTTGAATTGGTAAATGCAACCTGTTATAATGTTATTCTACAGAAGCAACCGGTCACCCTGGAAGAGTTAAAGCCGGAGTTAAATACGGCGATCTGTGGCATTATCAGCCAATTTGAGATCGCGGATACGGAACAGGAGTAGTGGCTCCTTAGAATAAAGTGGTATTGTATTTGGCGAGGCACTGGAAATGGAGAAAATAATGGGCGAGATAATGCAGGAGCATGTAGATCGTCTGATGATGCTTGGAACGTTATCAGCAGACGAATTTACAGAACTGTTGCGATATCGCAATGCGGAGACAACCGAGTATCTGTTTCAAAAGGCAGAAGAGGTTCGAAAACAGCAATTTGATAAGGAAGTCTATCTGTGGGGTAGACTTCCTTTTTCTAATTACTGCAAAAATGATTGCAACTACTGTGGGTTAAGACGCAGTAATCGTTTTGTGAAGCGGTATCGTATGAATATGAAAGAAATATTACAGTATTGTCACGAGGGTTATAGGCAGGGAATTCGCAATTTTTTGCTGGAAAGTGGGACAGATTTTTATTTTTCGGAGGCAAATTTTGCAGAAATTGTGGATGCGGTACATAAGCATTTCCCAGACTGTACGATCATATTGAATGTGGGGGATCATACCAAAGCGGCATATTTACATTGGATGCATTTAGGTGCCGGAGCAGCTATGCTTAGCCATGATGCCTCGAATGAATTACAATTCAAGAGGCTGCACTCTGCTAATATGTCATTATTGCGGCGCAAGCAGGGAATGTGGGAACTGCAGGAGATGGGATATCATACAGGAACAGGATTTTTGGTTGGAACACCTTATCAGACGATAGAGAATGTATCTGAAGATCTGCTGTTTATGAAGCAGTTTATGCCACAGATGATACAGATCGCACCATTTTTGGCAGCAAAACATACGCCATTTGAACGGGAACGCGGTGGTAATGCGGATATGGTATTATACTTGATGGCAATTGCAAGATTGATGTTTCGGGGAAGTATTCTTATTGCAGATCCGAGTTTGGAACAGGCGATGCACGATGGACGGAAGAAGGCACTGCAGGCGGGGGCTAACGCTGTTGTTGTTGATATTGTTGACGAGGCATTGCGCGGTGCATACGCCGTTTATGATGAGCACACTATTCATCGTCAGCAGGAGACGATCAAGTCTTTCGAACAGCAGATACGGGAAAAAGGTTATGAAGTCGTCCGAAAGGCCATCATGTAATTCCCAAAAGTAAGGTAGAAGACAGCAGCGAGTGAAGAACGAAGATGGAAACATCTAGTGTCAATTATCGAAAATATAAGAAACAGATCGTGGGTGAGAGAAAAATATGAGAAAGAGAAAGATGATTGTTTGCGCATTAGAGGAAGAGTGGATCGCAAGATTGTTGGAGCGATTGAGCCAGGAAGAATGGCAGACTCAGATGATCGATCATGCAGAGACGTTATGGGAGGTGCAGGCTCCGTGCTCGGCCATTATGATACAGGAAGAAGAGTTGACGGAGGCGTATCGATGGAGAACGAAAGATGTAGGTGACAGTATATGTCTGCAGGCTTTTCGAGAATTTGCGGAATGGCAGAAGGTACCAATTATCGTGATTTTACAGCAAAGAGATGATCGGTTGGAAGAACAGCTTTTGCGAGCCGGAGCGGCAGAATGTGTCTGCCCGGAGCAGTCGACTGATCTGGCAGCCTGTCGTATAGCACGGGCGGTGTCGAAAAATGTCGTATCAGATGTCCCGATGACGGAATGGGAACGTGTTATAGTGGATAGCGAGGGTGGACAAGTTCAGATAGACGGGTATCCTATTCATATGTCGAGAGAGGAATGTATATTGTTGAAGCGGTTGCTGCAGGCAGAGGGAGCTGTGGTATATCGGGATGAATTGGTGGAGAATTTATGGAGCGAAGTATCTGTGCACAGCCGGAGAAGATTGGATGGTGTTGTGCAGCGGGTGCGCAAACGTTTATATGGAACAAGGCTTTTTATTGTGTCCAAATATGGAAAAGGGTATTATCTGCAGTATCATAAAGAGGAAAATGGTTCTTGTTTTGTATGATTTCAGAGTCGCGTTAAGTATCGTATCTATTGTGGATGATTTGATGAGAACAGCTTAAAGCATACAAAGGGCATGATTGACGGATTTTTTGAGAAGGAGTAAAATAGATGATATCAGGAGGAATAGGATCATGAATATATTGACTTGGGATGGTCTTGCTGACATTGATTCGTTCCATGGAGAAAGAGTTATGATCATTGATGACAATGAAATTAATCTGGAAGTCATGCAGACAATATTTAATGATTTTGGATTGCATACAGATGCGTTTGTGAGTGGACAGAAAGCATTAGAAAGCTATCAGAATAGTGAACCGTTTTCATATCAGTTTATATTGATCGATCTGAATCTATACGGTATGGATGGTTATGATATAGCAAAATTCATTCGTAATGCAGACAGGCAAGATAGTAAAGAGATTCCAATATATGCTGTTACCGCTAATTTACTTCCCTCAGCGAAAATGAAAGCAACTGAATGTGAGATGAATGGATATGTTGACAAACCGGTAAATTATGCAGCGTTGTTAGAGATGATCCATAGCGTGTTGGGCGTATAAATTTACTCACACTTCGCACATCCAAAGATGCTGTCGGATCATATATTGCTTACGATATCAAGGAATATTGAGGATTTGGAGGACAAATAAAAAGTGAGAAAAACTGGACCCTTACGTGTGATTATTGATGTCAAAGGAATGGCAGAGGTGGATGAGGAAGATCTGAAGCAGCAAATTGTCGTACTGCAGGAGCATTTTCTATTTAATACGTTAAATGCGATCAAAGGGGCTGCGATATTAGAGAAGGTATTGCTGCCGGAGCTGCTGGATGGTTTTGCGGACTGCCTGCGTTATCAGTTTCAATGTTTTCGCGTCAATAAAACAGTATCTTTTCGTGAGGAAAGAAAGTTCATGCGAACGTATTTGTCTATGGAAAACTATCGGTTTCAAGGGATGACGGTATTGTGGGATGTTGGTGACTGCGATCTGAAAGTGCCGCCGATGGGGATTGCATTATATGCGTCGCGTGCTGTCAATGAGTGTATGTCGACCAGAAGACGTCAAATTAAAATTCTTGGTGGGGTTTGTCAAAATAAGTATATTCTTACCATTCGCAACTCGTATGAGGAGTTATCCAAAAAGGAAGCGGACGAAGGTGAGCTGATACGTCAAAAATTGAGAATATGGTGGAGCTTTTCGGTAGAAGGAGATATTAGCTGGGAGATCGAAGGTGATGAAATGGTTGTTACATTTGCATTACCGATAGAGGCGGAAGGTCAGAATACCTAAACATCTCGGATCGATGGATCTTGATTAAAATTTGATGGAAGGAATGTAGGGATGGTATGAAAACGATCATTGTCGATGATGAGATCATGGCGATCAAATTAGTGCGTAACTATTTAGAGCGTGACAAGCGTGTAGAGATTGTCGGAGAGTGTCTTGATGCAGGGGAGGCACTGCAGTGTGTTCGGGAGCGTGCCGTCGAGGCGGCATTCTTAGATATATGTATACATGGTTGTATGGATGGTGTTGAATTGGGTAAAAAGTTAAAGGAGCTCAATCCTCAGATCGTGTTGATCTATACAACAGGTAATGCGCAGTACGTTGACAATGCAATTGATGTAGAAGCGGACTTTTATTTGATGAAGCCATTAAATGCGGCAGAACTCACCTTTGTCGTCAAGAAGGCGAATGAACTTGCTTTACAGAGAAATAAAAGAATCTTTGCAAGAACGTTTGGACATTTTGATCTGTATATTGATGGGAGTCCGGTTATGTTTCGCAGTGCGAAAGCAAAAGAGCTGTTGGCTCTTTTGGTGGATCGAGAAGGAGGTACTGTGACGACAGATCAGATCATTGGAACATTGTGGGAGAACCGTCCGAACGATGAAGCAACGCAGAGCTTATGCAGCAAGATCGGTAAAACATTGATCAATGAATTAAAAAAGTATGGTGTAGAGGATATTATCGTGTCAGGAAGAGGCATCAAACGTCTTAATACGGATCTGCTGGAATGCGATCTGTACCGTCTATTACAGCGTGAAAAGGATGCGCAGGACGCATTTGCGGGAGATTATATGCTGGAATATAGCTGGGCAGAAGATCGAATGGCATCATTAAGCCGATTTTTACAAAATTAAATATCCCAACTTCCCATACCTCAAATCCTACACAACCACATATTGCTTATTATGTCGATGGTTT
>UMKN01057845.1_pt1 | contig 11993 bp, 10 predicted proteins | sample 1966321 | NCBI WGS metagenome assembly UMKN01 (sample SAMEA4836177, study PRJEB28245) | human gut metagenome | biome: gut microbiome; material: fecal sample | place: Denmark | collected 2008
GGCTCCCCTGTAAGAGAACCGGCGCGGAATGAGCCGAGACTGAGGGGTTTGTTTCGCTTCGCTCAAAGTAATAAGTAAAAGTGAATAGTGAAAAAGTGCGCAATGCGGGCAGATATAATCGCCCGCGAAATCTGTACAATTTTATTGGCGCGGAATTTGTAGGGTGCGGCGACTCGACGCACCGATGCCGCGAAAGCGGCACGAAATCTTTATAAACATTTATCCTACCACATAGTGACGAATATCATAACCTGCAAAATTCGCACGGACTTATTGGTACACAGCCCCGCACCCAAAATTCAATATGGAAAACGCCTGCGCGGCATGATATAATCGATATGTAAAAGCATTTTGACACGGAAAATGCGCAGATGTAAAACGCTTTTGATAGACACACGACTGTTTTTTGCGTAAACTGAAAGCGAAAAAAGGAGGCGCGGCAGATGGATATCGGGAAGAAGCTCAGGGACGCGAGAAACGCGGCTAAATTGACTCAGGAGAGCGCGGCGGAGTCGCTCGGCGTGAGCCGCCAGACCGTATCGAATTGGGAGACGGGCAAGACCTATCCCGATATAGTGAGCGTCATAAGAATGAGCGGCCTCTATTCCGTCAGCCTCGACTGCCTGCTGAAGGAGGAAAAAACCGTGTCAAACGATCTCAACTATCTCAACTATCTTGAAGAGAGCACAAACGTCGTCAAGAGCCGCCGCAGACTCGGAGAGCTCGTGCTCGTCGCCGCATATCTCGTCATATGGGCGGTGTCGGTCGCGTTTTTCTGGCTCGCCGTCTCCGGGTCGGACGCGGGCGCGTATGCCGTGCTCGTTATCTGGGGCGCAATCCCGCTGACCACATTCGTCATCTCGCTGCTCATAGGCGCAAACGGCTATTGGGGCAGAAGAAAATGGTGGGCGGTGCCTATCCTCGCTCTTATGTACACTCTCATTCCGTTTCTGACCTTCACCCTCGCCAACGCCGCTTCGACGGGCGTCTCCGCAGGCGATATAGCGGTGCACCTCGACGATTTAAACACCCTGCCTATAGGTGCGGTCGTCTCCGCCGCCGGTCTTGCGATTGGCACGGGCATAGAGAAACTTCAGAAGAGAAAGCTGAAAAGAAAGAATAATATCCTGACACAAGAGAGCACAAAAAGTCAGGAATAAAAGATTCCTTTGCTCTATAATGTTCTTGCACAGGGAGAAAAAGCATGGACTGGATAACAGGGATAAGCAAAGCGATAGACTATATTGAGGAGCACATCACGGAGCCCACGGATTACGCGCGGGCGGCGAAAGATTATCTGCCGCCGCAGAGAGTTCACAAAACCCGGTGATGACTACACGAACAGGGAGATACCCGAATTCTAGAACAAGTGCGGACGCGGCGGGAGCATTCAAAAGCTCTGCGGGTATATCAAAGACAGCGCGCAGTTCAAGGGACTTCTCGGCGTGTGCTTCTCGACCGAGATGACGGACAGCGGCTTTCCCTACGGCATCGGTGCGGAGTATGACAGTGAATCCGACCCGCAGGATTTCGAAATCGTGGAGATACCCGCCTATACCTACGCGGTGTTCACCGTGCGCGGCAGGATGCCAGACGCGTTCAGGGAGACCTATAGAAAGATATGCACCGAATTCTTCCCGCAGAGCGGATATGAATACGGCAACGGCGTTGAGATTGAGGTCTATCCCTCGGCGGACGTGCAGAACCCTGACTATACCTGCGAGATATGGATCGCAGTCAAACCGAAAAAGTAAATATTTTTTCGCCGGAGCTCGTTTGGGCTCCGGTTCTTTTTGTCTTGAGGAAAGGCGGAAAGAATGTTATACTTATTGAAGAAAGCAATATTGAAAGGAAAACGCAATGAGAAGATTCTTGAAATTCTTTGCACGTCTATTTGTGCTTTTACTCGGGCTTTCGCTGTGCATCTCGCCGCTCGAGGGCTTTGCCGCCTATGATTTTGAATATGAGCAGGCGGTCGGCAATCCGCTCAAAGGCTTCATGCCGTTTTATAAACAGGGCGGAGCCGCCGACAGCGTGCCTTACAGTATGGAGTGGTTCTATGTTCCGCTCTCCGCGCTCATGTCCGACAGCGGCGAATACACTATCCGCGAGGGGCTTGAGCCGTATCTTGAAGAGATATCGGCGCGCGGGAATCAGGCGGTTTTCAGAGTCTATCTCGACTATCCCGGATCGGGTATCGGCGAAAAAGCTGTGCCGCGGTTCATCTGGGATATGGGTATAAAAAAAGAGCACTACGACGAATACGGCGGAGGCTGGTGCCCCGACTATTCGGACGGCAGGCTCATTGATATCCTCTGCGATTTCGTGCGCGAGCTGGCACGCGAATACGACGGCGACCGCCGCATAGCCTATATCACAACGGGGCTTCTTGGCCACTGGGGCGAGTGGCATGTCTGCCTGCCGGAGCTCGAAGCTTCAAAAGAGCAGAAAGCAAAAATTATCTCCGCATTTGCGGAAAATTTCAAGACTATGCGCATTCTGACCCGCTATCCCGGGACTCCCGGCACTACGCGCGGCGGCAATGTCGGCTTCCACGACGATTCTTTCACCCACTCGACACTCTACGGCGAGAGCTGGTATTTTATGTCCAAGATGAAAAAGGCGCATCAGACCGGGGCCTGGAAAAATCAGCCAATCGGCGGCGAGTTCCGCCCGGAGGGGCAGTCGGCGTTCTTGTCCGGCGCGCCGCTCGACGGATATCAGGACTACTCCGAGTGCGTCAATGTGACCCACTGCTCGTGGCTGATGATGGCGGGCGCGTTTGAAGAAAATCTCGGCGCGGACGAAATCGAGCGCGCCAAAACAGCTTCGGCGGCTCTCGGCTATGATTTTACTGTCACAGACGCGAGAGTGATGAAAATTTTCGGCAGAACCTATGCTTTTGTCACGATAAAAAATACGGGCGTCGCCCCGATATACTATGATCTCGGCGTGTCTTTCGGCGTCGGAAACGAGAAAAATGCGCAGTGGACTAAAGCGGAAAATCAAAAGCTCTGCCGCCTCATGCCCGGAAAGAGCGCAGTATTCTCGGCGCAGATAAGCATAGACGACGGGCAGTCGCTCTTTGTCCGCATAGAAACGCCGCTCGAAAACGGCAAGCCGATACGCTTCTCCAACTCGTCCGAGCTGCAGCGCGCCGACGGGTCGCTCGAGCTCGGGAACATGATGAGGTTTTGATATGGAGAAAAAATACAAGGTCTTTTATCAGGGCTCGCTATACGGCCACTTCGGTCGCGACCGCGCGGGAAAAGAAATTGCAGTCAACAAAAGCTTCACTTGGGGCGGTGAAGAATGGCTCGTGCCGTCTGTATATTTTTGCGGCAAGGGACTTGTTGCAGATATATTCAAGAAAGTGAGCGTTGACAGCTTTCGTGAGTTTATAGAAAAATTCGGAATCGATGAAAACAGCGATTGTGACGGCTTTTCAGACGAACAGCAGGCTGAAATAGAAGCTGAAAATCCGCTGAACAGCGATATCTTCGCCTCAATTCAGTTCGGCGGCAGAAAAAGCGACATGGAGTTTTCAAGCTCCGACTGCTGGAATCCGCTTTTCCCCGACAGCGGTGATGCGGCGGAAACTCTGCTCGACAGATACGGGCTCGATAAATCTTTTTGCTGGCTTGCAGTGAGGATGAGTATCCCGTGGCGCGGCAGAAAACCGAAAAAATCAGATTCCCTGACCCTGCAACTTCGCGCGGAAAAGATACCCGTCCCGGGAGCGCATTTCAAGGCGAATCGCCCCGGCGACAAGACAGAATTTATAAATCCCGTGACCGGAAAAAAGCATACGCTGACGGTTACGGCTGTCGAACAGCAGAAGTTTTCAAAGCTGCGGCATATCGGCGAAAAAGAACCGCCGCTGTGTACAATAATGAATTATGACATCTCACCGGAAATTCCGAGGGATGAGATATCCGTGAATGGCCGCTCGGAGCCGGAAAAACCGCGCGGGATTATCGCTCCATGCGGCAAAGCGGCGTCGGCAATAGGCATTATCGGCGGCGCGGACGGACCGACCGTCATCGTCACATCATCGGCGAGCGGGCGAACTGCTTGCTCGTCACTGTATTATGAGCCAGAATATGAGCCGGATTGGTGTATGGTGTATTATAAGAAGCCGAAAGATGATATTGAATTTGAACTGATATAAAAAAACGGGACTGCTATCCGCAGTCCCGTTAAGTTTATTCCGGAAGTGAGTCCATGTAGTTCTTGTAGTGAGCAAAGACGATGCCCGGCTCCTGAAGGTCGGGGTTCCAGCGCTTGACCCACTCGAGGGAGAAGAAGCCGTCGAAGCCGGCTCTGTCGAGCAGCGTCACAGCGTCTATGACGGGCACGTCGCCGTAGCCCATCATACGGTATTCGACTCTTGAGCCGCGCATGACGGAGTCTTTCAAGTGAACATGCTTGACATAAGTGCCGAGAGCCGCAAAAGTCTCTACAGGGCTCTCGCTGCCGAAGCGCACCGTGTGGTGGACATCCCAGAGCACGCCGCAGTTGTCGCTTCCGGCTCTGTCGAGGAAAGCGAGCATCGCCTTTGAGCTCGAGAGGTCACCGTTGGTCTCGATAAGCGGAGTGACACCCCTTTTTGCGCCGTATTCGCACAGCTGGCGGTAGAGCCCTGCGCCGAGCGTGAAATCGCCGACGGTGATGTGTGGCTCGCCAGTGCCCATGACGCGGACATATTTTACTCCGAGCTTTCTCGCAAGGTCAATGTAGCCGCACGCCTCAAAGAACGAGTCCTGCGCCCTGTCGCGCACGGCGAGCGCTGCGCCCGAGGTCAGAGAGGGAATGACAAGCCCAGTCTGAGCGATTTTTTCTTTCGTTTGCTCGATTTCGGCGTCCGAAAACTCGGGGATTTCGAGCGCGTTTATCTTGTCGCCTATGCCTCTTATTTCCACGCCGCCGAAGCCTAAATCCTTAGCCGTTGCAACGACCTCTTTGAGCGTCCAGCGCGGACAGCCGAGGGTTGAAAATGATAGTTTCATCGTAACAGATCCTTTCGTAATATTCTTTTACGCAGTTTCTATTGAGTCGTCGCTCTGAAGCGAATATTTTTCGACCGCCATGTCGCGCAGAACGAATTTCTGGATTTTTCCGCTCGCGGTCATCGGGAATTCGTCCATTATCCAGACATATTTAGGTATCTTGAAGAACGCGACGTTCTCCTTGTAGTAAGCCTTGATCTCATCTTCGGTCATATCCTCACCCTCTTTGAGGATGACGCAGGCGCAGACCTCTTCGCCGTATTTCTTGCTCGGCACGCCGATGACCTGAACATCCTTGACGCGGTCATTATGATAGAGGCACTCCTCGAGCTCCTTGGGATAGATGTTCTCGCCGCCGCGGATTATCATATCCTTGAGCCTGCCCGTGACTTTGTAATAGCCGTTCTCGTCGCAGACGGCGAGGTCGCCGAAGTGGAGCCAGCCGTCCTTGTCTATCGCCTGAGCGGTGGCTTCGGGCATCTTGTAATAGCCCTTCATTATGTTGTAACCGCGCGCGCAGAATTCGCCTATCTCGCCCGCGGGCAGAGTCTCGCCCGTGTTCGGGTCAACTATCTTGCACTCGACGCCGGGGAACGCCTTGCCGACTGTGGCGCAGCGTGTCTCGAGGGAATCCTCCGTCGTTGTCATCGTGCAGCCGGGCGCCGCCTCGGTCTGACCGAAAACGATGACGATATCATGCATATTCATCTTCTCGCTGACATCGTACATAGTCTTTATCGGGCAGGGCGAGCCCGCCATGATGCCCGTGCGCATATGAGAGAAATCATATTTGTCGAAGTCCGGGTGCTCGAGCATAGCGATGAACATCGTCGGCACGCCGTGGACTGCGGTGCAGTTCTTTGTCACAAGCGCGTCCATGACCTTTTTGGCGTTGAACATATCAATCGGCACAAAGGGCGTTCCGTGGGATATGCAGGACATGAGCGCGAGCACCATTCCGAAGCAGTGGAAGAACGGAACGGTGATGCACAGTCTGTCCTCGTGGGTGAACTTCATGCCGTCGCCTATCGTCTGGCCATTGTTGAGAATGTTGTAGTGGGTGAGCATAACGCCCTTGGGGAATCCCGTCGTGCCGGAGGTGTACTGGATATTGACGACCTCGTGGCAGTCGCACGAGTCGCGCACCGCCTCGAACTCCTCGACCGGAGTCTGCTCGGCGAGAGTATAGAGATCTTTCCAGTCGACCATGCCCGCCGGGCATTCACCCTCACCCGCGTAGATAACGCTCTTTAAAAGAGGCAGTCTGCGGCTCTTGAGCTTGCCGGGCTCGCAGGATTCGAGCTCGGGACAAAGCTCGTTTATTATATCAATATAGCTCGTGCCCTTGTAGCCGTCAATGAGGACAATAGCCTCGGAGTCGGACTGCTTGAGCTGATAATCGAGCTCGAAAACTTTATAGCTGGTGTTGACGGTAACAAGAATACCGCCCATTTTTGCACTTCCGAAAAAGGTTAGCAGCCATGCGGGCACGTTTGTGCCCCAGATGGAAATGTGTGAACCCTTTTTAAGGCCTAGTGCCATGAAGCCTCTGGCTATCGTCTCACACTCGTCGTTGAACTCTTTCCATGTTCTGGAGTAGTCCCTGTCAGTGTAGTCGATCATGTTGTCGTCCGGGTACTTTGCCGCCATATCGGTGATCTGCTGTCCCAGAGTCTTTTCAAGAAACTTCTGCTGCATTGAAATCGATCCTTTCTTCAAAAATTCGGCTCGTGCCGTTAAGTATATTTCAACCGCTCAAGCGGCGATTGGCTCAATAGGTGTGGTCGCAGATTTCGTTTATCTTGTCGCGCAGGGCAATAAAATCCTCGAACGCCGCGGGCTTCTGATTGGGATTGCGGAGCAGCGCCGCCGGATGGAAAGTGCCCATATAGAGTATACCGTTGCGGTCATAGAAGAGTCCGTGCTCTTTTGTGACGCGAAAGTCCTTCGAGATATATCTCTGTGCGGATATCCTGCCGACGCAGACGATTATCTTCGGACGCATCAGGGCTATCTGGCTGTCGAGCCATGCGGAGCATGCCTCCTGCTCCTCGGGCAGGGGATCGCGGTTCTGCGGCGGGCGGCACTTGACGGTGTTCGCGATATAGATATTCCTGTCCCTGAACAGGTCAACGGTCGCCATTAATTTGTCGAGCAGCTGACCGCTGCGCCCGACGAACGGCTCGCCTTTGAGATCCTCCTGCTGACCGGGTCCTTCGCCGATAAACATGACCTCAGCATCCTCTTTTCCGACGCCGAAAACAACATTCGTGCGCGTCTGGCACAGACTGCATTTGCGGCAGTTCAGGCACTCCTGCCTGAGCTCCTCCCAGGTAGACATTGGCAAGCCTCCGTTTCATGTGATTATTTAGTAATTATAACGTAGATTGTGCGGAATTAATATTTATACGGGAATAATTCTTCTTTTAAAGCCAAACAAGTATAAATTTTTTCTTTCGCATTGCAACATCCCGCGCGGATTTGTGGAAAAAATCGCAGACGAAAAGCAGATATTCACCGCAAATCGGGTCTGAAAAACACGGGCTCTCGGCAACAGACGCCGATAATTTCTCAAAAAATGCAAAAAATTCACAAATTCATGCTATACTGACCGTCGGGAGGGATGTCCGATGACTGCAAAAAAGAAAAAGCCGATAATCGCCCTCGCGGTTGTCTCGGCTCTGCTTACGGCGTTGATTATTTGGATAATTTGGGGCAACACGGCTCTGCAGCTCAACAAATACACGGTTTCGAGCGAGCGGCTGCCCCGAGCGTTTGACGGCTGCAAAATCGCGCATATTTCGGATCTGCACAACACCGAAATCGGCAAAAACAATGAAACTCTTCTTAATATGCTGAGAGAGGCGAAGCCCGATATTATTGCTATAACGGGAGATTTGATAGATTCCCGAAAAACCGACGTTGCCGCGGCACTGCACTTTGCGGGCGAAGCGGTCAAAATCGCGCCCTGCTATTATGTCACCGGCAATCACGAGGCGAGGGCATCGGAATATGACGCTTTAAAGACCGGTTTAATAAAGCTCGGTGTAACCGTGCTCGAAAACGAGAAGACGGAATTGGAGAGAGATGGCGAAAAAATCACTCTTATCGGCGTAAAGGACCCGAGCTTCAGCTCCGACTACTTATTCCATGACGAAGAGGCGATAATGGAAGCGCAGCTGAAAGCGCTTGTTGACAAGGATGACGGCTTTACTTTATTGCTTTCCCACCGACCGGAGCTGTTTGAGATTTACGTAACCTGCAATGCGGATCTTGTCCTGAGCGGCCATGCGCACGGCGGTCAGTTCCGCCTGCCGTTTATAGGAGGTCTGGCGGCTCCGAATCAGGGGCTGTTTCCGAAATATGACGCGGGACTGTTTTCCGAGGGAAAAACGAAAATGCTTGTCAGCCGCGGCATAGGCAACAGCATTTTCCCGTTTCGCGTCAACAACAGGCCGGAGATTATTTTAATAGAATTGCAGACGGACGGAGCTTGACTTTGTCCGTTTTTTTGCCGAGCTTTTTGCAGAGCACGACAACCCGCCGCGCAACATACGGCGCGGTTTTGTGGAAAAATATTGAAGTTAGATGGGACTTTATGAGATTGTTTTAACTGACCTCGGAGGCAAATTTATTATGTTCCCACCGAGTAATGGAGTCGGCTAAGTTTGCTTCAAACACTCCGCGGAGAGCCTTTTCCCACTTGACAACCGGCAAAGCGGTTATATAATTAGACTGTTCGTTTTTTGTACGCATGGGGGTAATTAAATGGAAAAAGATAAATCGTTTCTCGGCACTCAGCCGGTCGGCAAGCTGCTTTTCAAGCTCTCGCTTCCGACGGTCATAGCGCAGATAGTCAATATGCTCTACAATATCGTCGACCGCATATATATCGGTCATATGCCCGTCGACGGCAGCCTTGCGCTGACGGGAGTCGGCGTTTGCCTGCCGATAATCATGATAATCTCGGCTTTCGCCGCATTTGTCAGCGCGGGCGGCGCGCCAAGAGCGTCCATATCCATGGGCAAGGGCAACAACGACTCGGCGGAAAAAATACTCGGCGGCTGCTTCTCCATGCAGATAGTCATATCCGTCGTTTTGACCGCGCTGCTGCTTATCTTTGACCGCGATCTGCTCCTCGCGTTCGGCGCGAGCGAGAACACTATCGAATATGCAGTCGATTATATGAATATTTACGCCATAGGCACTGTTTTTGTTCAGCTGACGCTCGGTATGAACGCGTTTATAACGGCGCAGGGCTTCGCGAATATCGGCATGGTGACCGTTATGATAGGCGCTGTGTCGAATATTGTGCTCGACCCAATATTTATCTTTGGACTGAATATGGGAGTCAGGGGCGCCGCACTCGCGACGATTATATCGCAGTGTATCTCCTGCGTATGGGTCGTGGCGTTCCTCTTCGGCAAAAAGACAATATTACGTCTGAAGGCGAAGAATTTCTTCGTATCGCCTAAAATTATCCTGCCGTGCATTACGCTCGGGCTGGCGACATTTATCATGCAGTCGAGCGAGAGCGTTATCTCGGTCTGCTTCAACTCGTCTTTGCTCAAATACGGCGGCGATATCGCCGTCGGTGCGATGACGATACTGACGAGCGTCATGCAGTTTGCCATGCTGCCACTCAACGGAATTTCACAGGGCTCTCAGCCGATTCTCAGCTACAACTACGGCGCGGGAAACAGCGAGCGTGTCAGAAAGACTTTCAAGCTGCTCCTTGCCGTGTGCCTCATTTATTCGTTCCTGCTCTGGGGGCTTATCGAGCTGTTCCCGCAGGGCTTTGCAAGGATGTTCAGCTCCGACGCCGCGCTTATTGATTTCACCGCGCACGCCCTGCGCATCTACTGCGCCGTGCTCTGCCTGTTTGGCATACAGATGTCGTGCCAGATGGCGTTCGTGTCGATAGGCAGCGCGCTGTGCTCTATATCGGTCGCGGTCGTTAGAAAATTTGTGCTGCTCCTGCCGCTTATTTATATCATGCCGACGTTCGTCGCAGACAAGACGATGGGTGTCTATATGGCGGAACCCGTGGCGGATGTTATTGCGATAACCTTCACGTCCATACTCTTTACTATTCAGTTTGGAAAAGCAATGAAGAAGCTTGAAGCGCAGAAAAAAGGGGAGGCAAAATAAAATGGCTGATGAAATAAAAATCCGCGCGGCAACGCCCTACGATGCGTCTGCGCTGCTCAAAATATATGCGCCTTATGTAAAAAACACCTCGATAACATACGAATACGATGTGCCGAGCGAAGAGAAATTCCGCAGGAGAATCGAATCGACGCTCAAAAAATACCCGTATCTCGTGCTCGAAAGGAACGGCGATATCCTCGGCTATGCCTATGCGGGTCCGCTTCATTTGCGCCCGGCGTATGACTGGGCGGTCGAGACATCGATCTATCTCGACCAAAATGCGCGCGGCGGAGGGCTCGGAAGGAAGCTCCATGACGCGCTCGAAGCCGTGCTGCGCGAGCAGGGTTTTCTCAACATGAACGCCTGCATAGCTTATCCAGAAGTTGAGGACGAATATCTGACGAAAAACAGCGCAGAGTTCCATGCGCATCTCGGCTACCGAATGGTCGGCGGCTTCACAAAATGCGGATACAAGTTCCACCGCTGGTACGGCATGGTCTGGATGGAGAAGCTTATCGGCGAGCATCTTGAAAATCAGCCGCCGGTCATCCCGTTCCCGCAGATAAGAGATGCTATCCGCGAGAAGTACGGAATAGATTAAAAAAATATACACGCCCCGAAAGAACTGTGCACTGTCTTTCGGGGCGCATATTTTTATGGGTTGCAGTTTCCCTTATTCTCAGCCTTGATTACCCTCAGGCCGATTGTAAAAAAATCTTATTTGATCTTTATCTGCCAGTATGCGATGTAGTCTCTCTCGTAGGTGTAGGTGATGTGGATGGTGTCACCCTTGACGACGACTGCGGGATACGAATACTCGGCCAAACCCCTTTCAAAGGTCTTTATCTTGGTGAAGGTCTTACCGTCGTCGGTAGAAACGGAGAGAACAAGAGGAGTACGGATGCCGGGGATACCTACGGGATTGTAGGCCAGGAATATCCTACCGCTGTCATCGGTGTCAAGATCTATACCGCTGTTGTTGTTCGGCAGGTTGGTTGCATATGCTCTGCACCAGGTCTTGCCGCCGTCAAGGGAGTCGCTTCTGTATATTTTACCGAGCTTTGTTCTGGTGAGCATATGGACGGAGCCGTCCTTGGACTCCCAAAGCGTGGGCTGAATCATCGGAACCTTGAAAAAGCCTAAAAAGCTGGAATCGATAACGGAGGTTTTGCTCCAGGTTTTGCCGTCATCGGTCGATATGTCGACAAAAGCCTTCCATTTGCCGTCTATCTCGGTCGAAGCGGGGGCGAGAACAGTGCCGTTTTTGAGTCTTATGGGCTTGTTCTTGACGGGGCCTCTGCCGCCGCTGTTGTCGCCGGGAACAAGCTCCTTGGGAGTGCTCCAGCTTCTGCCGTCGGTCGAGGTTGCATAATAGGTCTGCCAATAATCGGTATCCTTGCCGACCTTGAAGTAAAGAATGACGGTGCCGTCCTCCTTCTGGAACAGAACGGGGTTCCAGTGGGCTATTTCGGCGGCCGCAGAAACAACTATAGGCTTGCTCCAGCCGTCTTTCTCGGTGCGCACCGAGGTGTAGATGTTGACGTCGTTCTCCTTTTCGGACGAGCCGCCGAACCACGCTGCGATAACGGAGCCGTCATCGAGGGGCAGAACGGTGGAGGCGTGGCAGGAATCGGTAATTTTCTCGGTGAATATCCACTCTTTTTCTGCCGAGACGATAATCTTCTTGGGGTCGGTTTCGACCTCGACGGGTGTATTGTCCGTTTTCGGGGGCGTAACGGTCGAACTGCCGCCGGCTGAGGGCTTTGCCGTGCCGGCAGGCTTAATGATTATGTTTATGTTATTGTTTCTGTCTGCGGGCGCGGGAGAGGCGGT
>UMKN01012983.1_pt1 | contig 11931 bp, 12 predicted proteins | sample 1966321 | NCBI WGS metagenome assembly UMKN01 (sample SAMEA4836177, study PRJEB28245) | human gut metagenome | biome: gut microbiome; material: fecal sample | place: Denmark | collected 2008
AACGAATGCTCCTGCCACCATTCGGGGGCACGTTGGTAAGTGCCGGCAAAGAAGTCGAATACGGCACCGATAGTTCCCACATGGCAATGAATGTCCAGTTTATTCCAATGAGTATAAGTCCATTTTTCTTGCTTGGGAGCCGTCATCCCTATCCAAAGCAAATCAGGGTTCGCACGGTTGATGGCCTCGATAATAGCGCGGTTATCCTCCTTGCTGAACTCCGGCTTGTAGGGAGGTGAATACGTTTCCACCGCGATGTTGGGATAATCCACAGCGGCCCTTTCTTTTATCAGGTTCAGCACTTTCGGGCTGCTTCCCATGAAGAAACATTTCCCGCCCTTATTGTTCAGTTTGTTCATTTCGAATACGAACAAATCCCATCCGGCAATCCTTTCTTCCGGCCGCGATTTTGCCTTGAGCCATTTGCATGCCTTTACGATGCTTGCCCCATCGGGAATCAGCACGTCGCCTTTCATCAGTGCCTCGGCAAATGCCTTGTCTTTCAAGGCTGTGTTGTAAGAATGCGCGTTGATGGTGTTTATTAGAAGTTTGCCTTCAGGCAACACTGAAAGAGCCTCCTTGCTTTCAAGGATGCTTAATGTTTTTAGTTTTAACATTTGTTTGGAGAAGCTGTTTTAAGGTCGGTTTATAGCGTTATTTATAATGTCTTTCATTCTTTTTTCGAACCGTTCGAGTACAAATTCTCTCTTGAATTTTTCCCGTCCTCGTTCGCCCATGGCATTACGTTCTTCATGGTGTAATATCAGGTATTCAATTTTTTCAGCTAATGCCGTTGCATCATTTTGAGGAATGATATATCCTGTCTTTCCATCTTCAATAATATTGGCTATCCCACCCTCATTGGTGCTAATACATGGTAGGGAATATTCCATTGCTTCGAGTAGTACGAGGGGAAAACATTCGTTGGGATATGATGTGGGGAATACGAATATGTCTGAATTTTTGAAAAATTGGCTTTTGTTTTTTCCATATTTTTTCCCTCTATATGAAGCAATCTTATCCAATCCCCGTTTCCGTACATTCTCGTTGAAACTCCATGCGTCTATTTCGGTTGTTTCTCCCCCAATGAAATCGCATGTAAAAGAAAAACCTTTTTCTTTCAGAATCTTACAGGCATCGAGAAGTAACAGGATACCCTTGCTGATTAATAGGTTTGAGAGGAATAGTAAATGGATTTCATTGTTGTGCCGCTCTGTAGGCATTTCTTTCATTAATGTTTCGGGTATGCCGTTGGGGCAGATAAACACATCCTTGAAATCTACGTATTTACACACGTCCTTATACAGGTTCTTACTTAGCAATATCACTTTTATTTCTTTGAAGAAATACTTGTAAAGCAGATTGTCAAGCCAATGGTCTTGTCGTGTAGACACTCCTTTGTTATGGTAATGTGTTATAACTTTATGTCTGAACAATTTTAATAACTGTACGACTATAAAATCTTTGTAAAAGGCTCCTCCACAAGCATTAGGTGTCACGTATACAAGTTGTGGCTTGAATGTAATTGTGTTTTTGATAATTTTGGTTAATAAACGAATGAACGTCCAAAGCTTGTTTATACTATTCTTTCCAATATCTTGTAACGATTTGGCTGTAGTAAGGTTTATATACTTGCATTCAAAAGTTTCGTTTATTAATTTGCTGTCATGTAGATATTTCCCCATCATGGATGCTCCATGTACAGGTGGTGGAAGATGAAGGATGAAAAGGATTTTAAACATTTTTAGTCCATTTACAATTTCCAAGAGCCTATTTTTTTTAAGCTTTTAGCCGGAACTCCGGCTATTATGCTATTTTCTTCAAAGTTTTTACCCGAGACGCAACTGCATGCGCCAATGACGCATCCGTTGGGGATTATGGAGCCTTTTAATATTGTACAGCGGCAACCAATCCAAATTTTATTGCCAAAAACAATTTCTCTGTCATCATTTACACGTTTGCCTCTTTCATCATAGATATTGTGAGTGTCGGAATCCATCACAAGGCAATCCCATGAAAATTGGATGTCTCGTCCAAAGGATATTGATTTATAACAATTAATCTGTGACGATGCGGAAATGGAGAAATTATCCCCGAGAGTTAGGGTTGCACCATCCTGTACATGGATTTTAGTTCCTTTTCCAATATGTGCAGTTCCTTTAAATATAATAGAACCATATCCATTCACGACGGTCTTACTTTTCGGCTCCATTATTGGAACCTCATGGAATCCTATTCTAATTGCTGCAAATTTATATGTCGTACATTTTATTTTTTTTACTTTTATTTTGCAATTTGGCGCAATCCAAATTGGTAAATGTATTGCCTGTATGAATGGAAGATAACGAAAGTTGAACCAAATCGTTTTTGGAACAGCAAGTAATATTTTTAACATAAATAGATATTTTGATGTTTGTTTATGAAATTAAATACATTATTCTACTCCAAATCCTAATAAATATGCTGCTATAAGCCAAAACGGAGTGGGTGATGGTTGGGTTTTGTTCTATCATTATGGGGTATGAGAATACTTTTGAACCGGTGGTGTCGAAAACAAAATTAAACCGGCTATATCGTTTGCAATTCGTACCTTCACCGTCAAAACCCTCATTATTCACTTTGCTCATGATAGGGAACAGCGAAAGTTTGTCTTGTAGGAATTGTGTGAAACAAAATCGGATAGCCCACGACTTGTTCTTCCCGTTATGCCAATTACGGAGCATTTTCCAACAGTCTGAACCTCCCCATCTGTTAAATTCTTTAGCCTTTTGATGATATGATTTGAAATCTTTTAACTCCCAATCAACACTGTTCCAACGGTCTGCCCATGTGGCCCATCCCCACGAACTGCTGCGAGTGCAAAAATAGGTGTCATAAGTGTAGTCTTTTGGCACTTTCACTTTATTGGAATAACCACAGATAGAGAAAATTTTCTGTTCATCCTTATACCGTTGAAGTCCTTCGTTCATAAAAGCGAGGAAATTCGGTGCGAGTACAAGATCATCTTCAATTATAATAGCTGTGCCGTATTGGTTGATGACTGTAGATACTCCATGGATGATAGAATTTCCCAACCCTTGGTTCTCTTTCGCGAAAGCATAATGTAAGGAACGAAAACCTGTAATAGTCTTTACATATTCTCTCACAGACTTTATCTTTTCTTGTTCTCCTTGTATATTTGGCCTTACTCCATCTACAAAAACGAACAAGTCGCTATCTTTTGTTTCTGTATTTTTTTGGAGCGAAGCCACACAACGTTTTAGTGGTTCCAAGCGATTGAATGCGAAAATTATAATTGGTGCATGTTTTCTCATATTTCCCTATGCTTGTTGATAGAATTCTTTTATACTTTTTATGCATATTTGCTTTTGGTATTCAAGTGCATTATGCACTTCATGTTTAATTGCCTCTCTATTTGATAATAATTCTATCCATTGTTCTTTATTCGTAAAGCCTATATGTTTCATCAAATAACCTAAGGATATACTATTAAAAATATTTGATATCTTTTTTTCTTTTAAATCCTTGCTTATCAATGCCAATGGTATTGCCCCATATTTGGCAGCTAGTAGTAATACATGTAAACGATTACTAAATACATAGTCATATTTAGAGTAAGTATCCAAATTATCATACCAAATACATTGAGATAAAACATTCAGATTGTATTCTTTAAGACTCTTTGCTAATACTTTGGCAAATAATTTGTCTTCTTCGACTTGGAATATAATGTCCACAGCGTACCCTTTCGAAAAAAATACTGGTAATATTTCTTTTAATTCTCTCAAAAGAATTTCTGTTTCTACTACGTACCTGAATGAGAGTGCTATTCGTCTTCTGTTTATATTTGTGTATGGTTGGGGATTATAAAGAATGGCCATATCAGGTACGTATCTCGTGTTGTTTAGGTCATTTTTACATTCTTCATAATTCTTTAGTGAGCGTAGGCCTATAGCATTATATAAGGAGAAATATTTCACATTGAGCAGTCTAAGCCATTTGGGTTGATTGCTTGTATAGTCCAAGTCAATGCCAAATGCAAATACTTTCAGCCCCAAGTGATTTGCTGTCATATATCCTAATGCTCCAATTAGCCTTATGGTCAGTTTCTTTAGGGGCAATGACAGCACGGCATAAGGTCCGGGACTTTTTGTAAAATGAGTAAATCCTTCTTTTTTTAACAACTTGATAACTTGTATAAAATGTTTTCCTCTATACGACTGTCCATATGTGGCGGTAAAGTCTTTTATATTAGAGTTGTCTTGATTTAAGAGAATGTTTTTAAAATTATCAGGCATTCCCGTAAAATCTACATATACCTCCCCATATTTGGAATATTCTTCAATCTGCATCTTGTTGATTATTAAATCTCCAAGATTGTTTTTGCAGGTGTAGGCGGAATAAAATGTTTTATTCATTATTGTATGTTTGACAATATGTCTACAAAACGTTTGAAATTAATCTGGGCATTTGATAATTTGTTCCAGTGATTTTTAATTATGTCTCTATTGAAGTCAGATTTATATACTTTTTCCAAAGCAGAGACAACATTTTCGAGTGTGGGGCATGGTGACAATAATATACCGTTATCTTTATCAATGATTTCTCCTGTTCCTCCGACATTGGTGGCTATTACGGGAATACCATAAGATTGTGCTTCCATGATAGATACTGGAACTCCTTCTGATGTACTTAGATTTATGAAGACATCTACATTGGATTCTTCCATGAATTGCATTATTTCTACATTGGGTACATAACCCATGAATGTTGTTCTCATGTTGGGAATATTTATTGATGAAGCTTTCATCTTTAAATCTTTTTCCATATCTCCTGTGCCGAAATGCGTCCACCGAACATTTACGTCTTTATTCTTTGATGCAAATTCGCTTAGGGCACTTAGTACCAAATCAACACGTTTTCTTTGAATAAGTTGGGAAACCGTCAATACTTGGAAGTTAAATGGTGGAGATTCTTTTGTAGTTACATTCTGTTTTTGAACACCTAAACGGGATAATATATACTTATCCTTATATCCATACTTTTTTGTGAGAAAATCACATGCATCTTGTGAGATGGGGAATATTTTGTCTATATGTTCTATACAATATCTTCGATATGGCATATCTCCATTTTCATCATATACGTCCCACCGGTGTGCTCTACATACAACCCGGTATTTCATTCTATATTTTTTACGTAATTTTAGAAAGGCATATACAGGGGCATTAAACCAATAGCTATAGACGATAGTATCTTCTGTAAAGTTGGATGGGTTGTTTTTGATTATAAATTTAATTATCTGCATATGTATTTGTTGTTTAATGCAGGCTATGAGCATATTTTTTTTGAACAGTGTTCTTCGGTGGAAGAATAGTGATTTATACAAGTCAAAAGAAAACAAGGTTCGTATAAACATTATGGCTTTCTTTACATATAATGTGTTGTATGAATCATCAACAGATAGGCTTGAGAAATTAGGTCTTATGCTGCCTTTCAATAATGGCATAAAGATTATATTTTTGAACTTTTCTTGTAGAAAAGGCGTTTCTGATTCTAAAAAGGCCTCTGTAAAGTTATAAGGGAAAAGTTTTGTGATTACAATTAAATTCTTAGGCATATGGCAAATCTATTATATGGATAATACTTTTTGATTATGTGTTCTGCAAAATAGCTTTATATATTTCTCAACTTCATCCTCATTCCCATTACAATACTTTTTAAGATGGGAAATGATATGTCGTTGCTTGCTTTCGTCTTGATTCAAAGAGATAATCGCATTGGCGATGGCTTCTGGGCTTATCTCGCAAATTATTCCGTTTTGGCCATCCTGTATATTGTCCTTTACCGTAGGATAATTTGTCGCGATGATAGGTTTGTTGAGAATCTTGGCTTCATCCACGACAATGGATTTACCTTCAAACCGTGAAGTCTGTAAGAACAGATTGCAATGTTTGATGTAGGGGTATGGGTTAGGACGTTCGCCGAGCAATTCAAAATAATTCTGCAAATCGTTTTGCGAAATATATGCCTTCAAGTTCTCTTTCAACTTTCCAACGCCAATGATGAACCATTTGAAATGGAATCCTTTTTCTTTTAGTGTTTTTGCTGCCCTTACAGCAAGGTCAAAACCTTTCTGTTCGACTAACCTACCTATGGACAAAATAATGGTTTTGCCTTCAATGCCTTTATATTCTTCCGGATAAAACTCATCGGCCATTTTGTCTATGAGCTTTTTGGACGATATGTTTTCTATGGCTATGAATTTATCCTTTAAATCCGGGAAGGTTTCTTCCAAACTTTTAACACAAAGGTTGGAGATGGTTGCGACATAATCTGCTTTGGCAAAGTATGGATGCTCATAGTCCTTGTTGGTTTTTATCTTGTTATAATCATTGTGTACCCAAAGTATTTTTTTCTTAGCTTCTATTTTGTCTATGACATAAAAATTAGTCATACCGTCCATGAACGATACTGCAACATCATAAGTTTCTGTCAACTGTGGTATGATTCGCTTCCATATTTCCCAAGTGAATTGCAAAAGACCTAAACGTGCGATGCCATGAAAGCGAATAGCGATATTTGACAGGGTTTTCCGTATTCTGTCTAATGTGGAGCAATCGCTTTTCAGATATTCACTATGTATGCTACCCAAAGCAATCTTTAAGTTTTTGGGCGCATCAACATAAGTAATATCTTGTTTAGGGAGTAATGGATAAAACACCCTTCTTCTTTTACTACCATCACATGTATTTCGAATTCATCGTGCGATAACAGCGGAAGCATTGAGACAAAACTTTTCTCTGCTCCACCCGAACCAAGCGATGGCATAACGAATAGTATTTTTGTTTTCATCATTTCTTGTTATTTGGTAGTGTATAAAGACATGTCAAGTTTATAATTGTATCAAGTTTTTTCCAGATGCGTCATACTGTTTTTTTGTTCCTTCCTATCACTTGCGCGGGTACACCGCTCATCACCATTCCACTTTCCACATCTTTATACACTACGGAATTGGGAGCTACAATCACATTGTCACCAATGGTGATTTTACCATAAACCTTTGAGCCAATAGCAAACTCACAGTTGTCGCCTATTGTTGGCCTGTTCTCTTGACAGTCTTTGTTGCCGATGACCACGCCAGTGTTGAAAATGCAATAATTTCCAACACGAGAGGCATTTATTATCACACCGCTTACAATATGCGGGATATGCAGACCATATCCACATGCGTTTGGACTTATATGAATGCCATATTTAATTCCCTGTCGATACTTTCTTACCCTAACGACAACTTTTACCAAATGTACAAACATATCACAGCGATGGTGTTTTTCTTGTGTATAGGTTTACACAAAGTATTCATATACAAGTAGATATAATAAACATCGGAACGTGTGGCAACTTTCATGCCCCGCTATCAAACCTGCGATATAACTCGTTATGGACTTGATGCCATTTGCTTTAGCGTCTTCGCGTATATACTTTTTGAGTTCTGAAATGTTACTTATCATATTGCTCATAAAATGATTACTTTCTGTTCTTAAGCTTTATTGCTTCAAGCGACAGCATCTTTACCTATCATAGTCAAGAGCCTATTGAACAGGACATAAATGAGATATTTTTTCTTTCGCAGCAGGAAACGAGCGATTTGACTTCGTATGCCAATAGTGTCAGCATTGTTAGAGAACTCACTTATGTCTTTCCTAATACTGTATAACAAATTCATTTGCCTTTTTATATTAGGCATAGGGCGATGGAACAATCCTGTGAGCAAGAAATAGAAGCGAGTCTGTACGCCGCTCCGCCACAACAGCAAAGCTTCCTCTCCTTTCTGGACGCGGACTCGTTCTGTCAAGGCTTCCCACGCACGGCGCATGGAGCAATAGTTGCGTAGGTTTTCTTTAAAAGGCATACAACGTTTCGATGCCGAACAAGGCTGTATCTCATACACATATTCACGACTATCAAAGAAACTGATACCGTCTGTGTGGCGCAAATAATCGCAAACAAACACAAAGTCCTCCCCATTAGTTATTCCTTGTTGAAAACGGATGTGAAACTTTTGCAGCACATCAGTGCTAAACAACTTACAGAAAGGGCTTAATGGTAAATGGTTGTCGGCAATGAAACGTGGCACGTCGGATAAAGGCACCATTTGCTCGGATAGCGTGGACCTCCATATCATAGAGTCCATACCTGTCATTACCATGAAAGTTCGCCCGTTATTCCATCCTTGCGTCCTTTCATACATCTGATGCAGATAATAAGGCTTCACATAATCGTCACTGTCAACAAAACAAGTCCATTTGCCCCGCACGGTATCCAGTCCTACATTACGTGCTGTGCTTACACCGCCATTTTCTTTGTGGAAGACTCTTATCCTTGCGTCCCTTTTTGCATACGCATCACAAATCTCGCCCGACTTATCCTTGCTTCCATCGTCAATGAGGATTAGTTCAAAGTCTTTGAAACTTTGTGCAAGTATGCTGTCTATGCAACGTTGGAGATATTTCTCCACGTTGTAAACAGGGACTATTATAGAAATCAGGGGAGTACTACTTTTATCCATCATGCTGGTGTGTGTTTAGACTCTTTAGATAAGGTTTGCAGACACTTCAAGTTCATTCCAAGTATTATAGATGTGTAAACGAATACAGAACCATAAGTGCCGGTGGCGCAAATGAAGAAAAGGAACGAAAGGACGATGGAAATACTAACAATAGACAAGGGGGCGTTTACTTTCTTGTACCTTGCATACATCCATAACGTACGCGACCAAAAAGCTAAGACAGCAGCAATCATCACACCTCCATATTCTATAAGCAATTTATAAACATAACCTTCCATGCCAGCCAAATCTTCGGACATACCACCACCCCCTTCCATAATAACTTCTCCAAAATAAGCCAAGCCATTTCCAAACCACGGTGCTTGTACATAATAATACATGGAGGCAACCCATTGTAATTCTTTTAATTCTGTAGTTGAACCTCCTGCGTTTGCACCGCCTGTCAAAACCAAGTCTGACATGAGGTCTATCATGTTCTTGAATGGCTCAATATTGAAATATGCAACTGTGCTTAGTCCAAACAACACGAACATGGCAAAAGCGGCTTTCACCGAAAAGCGATATCTCAGCACATACATAATAACAAAAGCGATGGCAACAGCCGCATAGCTGGTTCTTGAATTAGACAGCACGATATTAGCAACAAACAATAATGCTACAGCCCAATATACACCTTTTATCTTTTCTACAGTTCTATTTATCAATATGACACCCACGACAAAGCCATAAACGATAGGATTGCTGAGGAAAGACGATACACGATAGCCGCGGGTTTGAACTTCAGACCAAATTCCCACTTCATTTCCATACATGGATGTTACATAGTCATACCATGGGTTATTTTGAAGAACAAATGTTATTAGTCCCCATATACCAACAAAGGTGAATATGTTCCACAAATATTCCTGCGACTTTTCCCAATCAGACAGGCTTTTTATTGAGGCATAACCTATGAAAAAGCACAAGTAACTTTCACAAATGTCTTTAAACGGACGCGAGAAGCTGGAAACAAAATTCAATCTGTTATCAAGTAAGCCAACAAGGAAAACAACAATAGAAATAGCAATGGTAACCCAACGAAGTGGGTATGTTTTCCAATTTGCTTTCAGTTCCCCGTGTTTCCACAGTGAAAGAAGGAAACAAAGAATCATCGTTGTATAGGCCGAGATATCGGGAGAGCGGCACACACGCACACAATCATAAGTAAAAAACAGTCCGCACAACAACAACAATAGCCTTCTGTTTCCTTTTGTCGTAACAATAGCTAATAAAATAACAAAAACAAAAGCTAAAATCAATATACTCATTTCTTAATTCTTATGGGAAATTACTTCATCCAAAATTTCCCTTTAAATGCCTTTACTTTCTTTACCATAAATTCGCGTTCGGAAACATTCATTCCCAATACATAAACACAAACCATAGTAGACAACACGCATACTATACACATGACTATCAATTTTATAAAACCTTGATGGGGAATTGAGATGTTCACCAAGAGAGGCGGTATCCATACCAAACTGCACACTTTCACTATCGGCCACATCACCTTCGTAAAATAGTAGCTTATAGGCATTTTTACCATTGGATAAATGATTATTACACGCACGATTTGAGTTACTATTTCTATGAAAAAATATGTGATAAATACAGATTCTGGTGAAATGTGAAAGTATTTCAATAGTATATAGGCAACAGGTACAACAGATAGCAACATCGTACCCTCTATGATTTGAAAACGTTTGATGTTGCCTGTTGCATGAAGAGCCATTGTCGTTGGCGTGTTGAAAGTATAGTTCATCCCAACAAACATCATTATTTGTATGAATGCCACACAATGGTTGGGAACAGTTCCCAACCATAGTTTCAGTATATATTCGGTTTGAAACAATACGGGAAGTGACACTATAAGCATCAAATAAAACGAGTAACGTGAACATGACAAAACTAACTTATGCATATAGGAGAAATCCCCTTGTGCATAAGACTTTATGATTTGGGGGCGTACCGCAACTTGGAAATTCTTAAAAAATTGCATAACAGCCCCTTGAACTTGAACCGCTATACCTCTTGAAGCATTTACGACTGGACCGAAAAAGAGGTTCAACAAGATATTCAATCCTTGAGTGTAACCGACAATGGCCAATTCGCCGTTCATTGTCCAACCTGCATAAGCGAAAATCTTTTTCGACTTTTCTTTGTCCCAAACGAGCTTATAATGGCTCTCTTCAAAATGTTTGTTGCAATAAAATGTATATAAGAGTCTGACAACTGTTTGCGTCAAAACAATTAAAACGGAGTAAACTATCAAGCGGTCAAATGGTATGATAAATAACAAAAAACAGATTAGAAGTTTGGAAAGTGTCTCAAAAATTGATATGTAAGCGAAAGCCCCCATGCGTTCATGCGCAATTATCAAGCCATTAAACGGTGTACTTGCCAACATGATGAATGCGGCTAAGACACTGCTTTGATAAACCCAAAATGCAGCAGTTTCCCGACCCTCTGGTATCACCAATTTTTCGGTGACAAACCAAAGCCCTATGGTTTCTGCCAATACAAGCACAATTAGTGCTATTAGATAGTGTATAGTTACTACGCAATTGAAGATTTTCTGTAATTCTTCTTTATCTCCTTTTCCAAGTGCGTATGTAATAAAGCGGGAAGATGCTCCCCCTAATGACGTGTTGATAAAGCCAAACATCGAAACAACGCCACCAACGACATTGTAAATACCGTAGTCCGATACGCCAAGTGCGCGTAGAATGATACGAGAAGTATACAGCGTTACTCCCATGACGAGTATCATACGCACATAGAGCAGTATCGTGTTCTTCGCTATCCGTTTATTGTTTTGCTGGGAATTTTGCATATATGTCAATCTGTAGAGGAAACAAAATTTGCCAACTGTTTGCGGTTGTATATCTCTTTTGTATAATATCGTTACCGAAGTCCATTCAATAAATTCGTTAATTCATCTTCTGTTGAAATCTTGATTTTACCTACCTGTTAGTCCTATAAATGGAGGAAATACTTGTTGGCGTAAGTTGGAAACTGTCATTTTTGTTCTTTGTCAAAATGCCTATGCGACAGTGAAGCCTCTCTAATACATTTTCTATATTTCAATCCCTCCTGAAAATATCCCTCGTATAAACTTTTTCTTCCACATCATCCAGACAAGCATCATACCGGTTGGCAATGATAGCATGGCTTTGGCTCTTGAAAGTATCCAAGTCATTCACCACTTTGCTGCCGAAGAACGTGCTGCCATCTTCTAATGTGGGTTCATAGATGACGATCTCCGCACCTTTGGCCTTGATGCGCTTCATCACACCCTGAATGCTCGATTGGCGGGAGTT
>UMKN01051772.1_pt1 | contig 11907 bp, 10 predicted proteins | sample 1966321 | NCBI WGS metagenome assembly UMKN01 (sample SAMEA4836177, study PRJEB28245) | human gut metagenome | biome: gut microbiome; material: fecal sample | place: Denmark | collected 2008
GAAGCAGTTAACCCGGTTCTTGCGGAAAGATATCTTCCAATGCTTTATATCATGCAGGAAAACTATCTGAAGACCGTAGCTGACAGAAACAACAACGATGCTGAAGCAATTAAAATGGATAAGATGGACGATCTGGTAACTTCCGGACCGTACAAAAAATACTTTGACAATGACCAGAACGTAGTTCTGATCCGCGATGATAATTATTGGGGACAGGCAGATTCCATGTGGGGTAAGCTTCCGGTTCCGAAATATATTTCTCACCCGATCTTTAAAGATAACGCAGCAGCTACCACCGCATTCCAGAATGGTGATATTGATGTGGCACAGATATTCATCACAGACCTTCAGAAATTGTGGTTAGAGCAGGATCTTCCGATTTCTACCTATGTTGATGAAGCACCGTATCAGCTGTGTATGACAATGCCTACCCTGTTCTTTAATACAGAAGTAGAAGGACTGGATCAGGTAGCTGTTCGTAAGGCAATCGCTATGGCAGTTGACTACGATCAGGTTATTTCTTCAGCAATGTCCGGACAGTCTCCTACCTTCGCAGATGTTCCGCGTTCTGTCATGAACCCGACCGATGCTGAGCAGGCTATGGTGGATCAGGATGCCTTAAAAGAGTATCAGTGGTCCAATGCCGATGTAGAAGGTGCTAAGAAGCTTCTGGACGATGCCGGAATCGTAGACACCGACGGAGACGGAATCCGTGAGTACAACGGAAAGAACCTTTCCTATAAGGCTGAGTGCCCGACAGGATGGTCTGACTGGAATGCAACCCTTGAAATCGTAGCAGCAGCAGGAAAGAATATTGGTATCAACATTGAGACCTACTTCCCGGAAGCAGCAAACTACAGCACGGATTACAGTACCGGAAACTTCGAAATCACCATGCAGTCCGGCCCTGGTACATCAGTTGCCAACCCGTACATGAGATGCCGTTTCTTCATGAGCTCTGATTACAACGATCTTGAGGTTAACTTCAGTGGTAACTTCGGTCATTATCAGAACGACCGTGTAGATGAAATCCTTGCAGCAATTCCTCATGAGACCGATGATGCAAAACTGAAAGATTACTATACAGAACTTTCCAAGATTATGCTGGAAGATTGCCCGTGTGTACCGCTGATGTACAGACCGCAGGTATTCCACGAAGTAAACGAGTCCGTATGGACCAACTATCCGCAGAAAGACGATGGAACCAATGTTCCTCCGATGGACTGCACCGATGGTTATGGCGTAGCAGCACTGTACAATCTGGAACTGATTGACGGCTGATTTGCCAAACAGAAAGAAAGCACACACTGAATTGTAACAGAGGCGGCCGGAGCCGGGGTACTCCGGCCGCTTTTACAAAATCAGAAGGAGGGTTCCTCTATGAAAGGAATGAAAAAGTATTATACGCAGAAGATCATGTGGTATCTTTTGACGTTAGTCTTTGCAGTGCTGCTGAACTTCATTCTTCCGCGTCTGATGCCGGGCGATCCGGTTTCAACTATTGCGTCCAAATCGGTAGAAGGTATGACCGATGCGACTGCAATTCAGAAAGTATATGAAGACTATGCAGCGAAATTTGGTATTAACAAACCAATGTATGTCCAGTTTTTTACCTGGGTAAAAAATGCACTTCGCGGTGATTTCGGCATTTCTTTCAGCCAGTATCCGCGTACCGTATCCGATATTATTTCCAGTTCGGTTCTGTGGACCATATGTTTACAGCTTCCGGCCATTATTGTTGGATGGATTCTTGGTAACCTGCTTGGTGCAATTGCAGCTTACATGAAAGGTGTTTTCGACAAGGCAATCCTTCCGGCATTCCTGTTTATCAGTAACGTACCTGCCTTTGGTATGGCAACCGTACTTTTATTTGTTTTCTCACTGAAATTACATATTGCACCTGCAGCAGGCGGCTATGCGAGCAGTATGATTCCGCATATGAGCCTTGCTTTTATGAAATCTGTGCTTTCACATTACCAGTTGCCGTTCTGGTCTATCGTAATCATCACGATCGGCGGCCAGGCTATTGGTATGCGTTCAATGTCAATTTATGAATTGAATGCCGACTATGTAAAATACAGTCGTTTCCTTGGAATCAAGGATCATACGATTGTGAAATATGTGTTCCGTAACGCAATGCTTCCGCAGATCACCGGTCTTGCAATGTCCCTTGGTACCATGATAGGCGGTAACCTGGTAGCTGAGATGGTATTCAGTTATCCGGGACTTGGAACAACGATGCTCTCAGCAGTTACCGGCCAGGATTATCCGCTGCTTTCTGCCTGTACGTTAATCATTACTATCATGGTTCTGCTGGCCAACCTGCTTGTTGAACTTCTGTATGCAGTCATTGACCCACGTGTCAAAGCATCCCAGCAGGATTAGAAAGGAGAATACGCTATGAAAAATACAATCAAACAGATTTTTCATTCAGGAAAATTCGTGACAGGATTTGTAATCTTCTTGGCAATTCTCCTGACTATTATCATCTATCCGCTTGTTGTGGCAAAAGATCCGCTGGCAATGATCGGAAACGGAAACTTTTTCAAACCGGGTACCTATCTTTCGATTCAGGACACCGTAAATTCCGGCAAAACGTATAAGATGAATGTTGATGCAACCGCATCCATCGTTGAAAGCAAACTGACAATGGACAACCGTTCTATGATGGCAGAATGGCTGGAAAAATACGGCGGTGTAGATGCCAGTGAAATCGATGTTACCGATGCAGAAGGTCTGATTGCTCTCTGGGAGGAAAAATATGACCCAAATGCAGAACAGAAAGGCCTTATCGCAGCAAAAAAGAAAAAATATCAGCGTCTTGACAACGAAATCGACGGTATTTTAGAGGATGTTCCAACCATTATTGCCGAGAAAAATGAAGAGACCGGTGAGCTGGAAGAGGTTCAGAGCATCGACAGCAAGCAGTACATCAATGAAAAAGATGTCATTAACCGTCAGAACTTTGTTCTTGGTACAGATAACTTTGGTCGTGATGTTTTGACTGAGCTGATCTCTGCAACAGGTTCATCCCTGAAAATTGGTCTGGTTGCGGGAATCATTGCAACCGTGATCGGACTGTTCCTCGGACTTCTTGCAGGTTACCTTGGAGGTTTTGTGGACAACCTGATTCTGTTCTTTACCAACTTGTTCACCGTTATCCCATCCTTCGTTCTCTTGATCCTCATCTCCTACAGCGTAGGTGAGTCTCAGAGGGGAATCATGATGGTGGCACTCCTGATCGGAATTACCGCATGGCCGTGGACAACACGTTCCGTACGTTCCCAGGTTATTTCTCTTCGAAACCGTGACCATGTAAACCTTTCCAAACTGTCCGGCCACAGCATGCTGCGGATTGTCCTTACCGACATCCTTCCGTACGTTGCATCCTACGTTGTTATGGCCTTCATTCTCCAGATTTCCTCCGGAATTCTGGCGGAGGCACAGCTTTCTATGATCGGACTTGGACCGGCAACCACAAAGACTGCAACACTTGGTCTTATGATGCAATGGGCAACCCAGTACAATGCGCACTTAAATGGTGCATGGTGGGCATATTTCCCGGTCATTCTTGTAATCGCACTTATTTCATTCTCTCTTAACCTGATGAACACCGGTCTTGACCAGGTATTCAACCCGCAGTTAAGAGACTAAGGAGGCAGCTATGGGAAAAGTAATGCTGGAAGTAAACAATCTGAAAACGAAATATGTGACTCGTTTTCATGAAGATGTATACGCCGTAGACGGAGTCTCCCTGAAGATTGAGGAGGGAAAATCCCTCGGTGTAGCGGGTGAGTCCGGCTGTGGTAAATCGACGCTGGCGCTGTCCCTGATGGGCTATTATTTCGCACCGCTTCACTACATCAGCGGCGATATTATCGTAGATGGAAGAAAAATTTCCGGAATGAAACCAGACGATGTCCGGAAAAATATTCTGGGCAATGAGATCGCCTACATTCCGCAGGCAGCAATGAATGCTCTGAACCCGACACAGAAAATCATCCGATTTGTAGAAGACGTTATTCATGCGCATGATCCGAAAATGCCGAGAAAGGATATTTATGATCTGGCAAAAGAACGTTTTCAGATCTTAGGCCTGCCGGAGGAGGTACTGCAGAAGCATGCGGTTGAGCTTTCCGGAGGTATGAAACAGAGAACCGTTATCGCAATTTCGACCATTCTTTCTCCGAAGGTACTGATCGCCGATGAGCCGTCATCCGCGCTGGATGTAACTTCCCAGAAAATGGTTATTAAAATGATGCGTGATCTGATGGAAAAAGGATTTATCAAATCCATGATCTTCATCACACACGAGCTGCCGCTTCTTTACAACGTAACCGATGATATTATGGTTATGTATGCTGGACAGATTGTAGAAAAAGGTACCGCAAAAGAAATGGTATTCGATCCGCTGCATCCATATTCCAAAGGTCTGATGGGATCGATCATCGTTCCGGAGGAAGGTGTAAGAGAACAGAAGCTGACTGCAATTCCGGGAACTCCGCCAAACCTGAAGCATCCGCCGGAGGGCTGCCGTTTCGCAGACCGCTGTCCTTATGCACAGCCAACCTGCCGCGGTATGAAACCAGAGGTCATCGAACTGCCGAACGGAAGAGAGTACCGCTGCCTGATGTCTGAGAGAAAGGTTCGGGAGGTGTATGCAAATGCGTGATGGTAAAGAATTAAAACCATGTCTCTCCGGAAGAGGCGTAACGAAAGTGTTTGGCTTTGGCGATGCAAAAACGGTCGCTGTAGACCATGTTGATTTCGATTTTCATGAAGGTGAATTTGTTTCTATCGTAGGAGAATCCGGATCCGGAAAAACAACCCTTTCGAAGATGTTGCTCGGGCTGATCAGCGTAACGGAAGGTGAAATTGATTTCCAGGGTAAACCAAGGGACATCTCGAACGGAAAGAAGAAAAAAGAGTACTGGAAGGGAATTCAGGCGATTTTCCAGGATCCGTTTGCTTCCTACAATATGTTTAAACGTGTAGATTCTGTTCTGCTGGATTGCATTAATATGCGCGGTGACAAGAATCTGCCGAAAGAAGAAAAAGAACGTCTGATGACAGAGGCCTGCAGCTTTGTAAACTTAAAATACGCAGAACTGACAAACAAATATCCATTTGAGCTGTCAGGAGGCCAGATGCAGCGACTGATGATTGCACGTATTTTCCTTCTGAAACCAAAGATTCTGCTTGCCGATGAGCCGACGTCTATGATTGATGCCTGCTCACGTGCAACGATCCTGGATATGCTGCTGAAGCTGCGTGATGAGATCAATATGACGATTATCTTCATCACCCACGATATTGGTCTTGCTTACTATGTATCCGATAATGTTTATATTATGGAGCATGGAAAATTTGTGGAATCGGGACCGGCAGAAGAAGTAATTCTTCACCCGACAGCAGCGTATACCAAACGTCTGATCAGCGATGTTCCAAAGATTTATGAACCGTGGGATCTGACAACAGTATAACAATGGTACGAAAGCTGTTTCCCTGGAATCATGCTTTGCGTCATATATGAGTCTTGCGAAAAGAGAGACGGTGCACGAAAAAAAAGTGTACCGTCTTCTCTTTTTGTCAATAATTTTTCTGAAAAAATTGCTTTTTAAAGAAAAAACTGGTAAAATTAGTAAGGTTACAGAACCGAAAAGAAAACTGGGGGATGAAAAATGCGAAACTGGTTTCGCGGACTGAAACTGAACCAAAAATTTACCGTAACAACGTTGATCTTTATTTTTATTCCGCTTTTTGGCATGATGTGCTTTGGGTTTAGGAGTATCAAAAAGAATGCCATAGATCATGGGGTAAATGAAGCAGTAACGGCAATAGATCTTACCTGTGCGGAGGTGAATGCAAAAGCGAATGCCTGCTCAATGGTTGTAGATACGCTGCAGGAGTATGAACCGTTGGAAAAATATCTTCTTCATCTCAGGAGGGGAGAGGAGATCTCGGAGAGCTATTATCAGCAATTTCGAAACAACAGCATCAGCATAATCGATAAAATGCAGGAGGCAATGCCAGATCTGTACCAGATCCATATTTTTGCCATGGCAGATGGTTTTCTGGAGCAGCAGCCGATCCTGTACCAGAAGGAAAAGATGAAAAACTGCGCCTGGTACCGAAGCTATCAGGGCGGTGGACAGTGGTTTTTTGACATACAGGAAAAAAATATTATTTCCGGTACAAAAAAAGAAGGTTCCCATTTGATGACTTATGTACGGGAACTGCGGGATCAAAGCGGAGGAAGGCTTGGCGTGATCGAGGTATCCATGCGTATGGCAGACATATTTCCCGAAATTTATCGATCCGGTGACAGCAGCTGGGCCTGCTTTGTTGATGAAAATTGGAATTTATATGACTGCGGAAAAACAGCGGCAGCCTGCAAATGGCAGTCCTATCGGGGGCTGATTCTGTTCCGGGCAGGAATCCGTGACAGAAAAGAGAGTCAGCAGAGCGCGGTGATTGACCGGAAAAACGTTGCAATTGTGCTTCGGAAAGTCGATAAACTCAATGGAATGTTTGTAACACTGACCAATTTGGATGATGCAACCGGAAACATGATCAAACAGCAGCAGAGAATGCTGCTTGAATTTGCCGGCTTCGGGCTGCTTCTGATTGTGGTGGTCAATCTGATTGTGCGTGGCCTGCTGAAGGAGTTTTATGATGTCCTGTGTGAGATGCGTCAGATTGACAATGGAACAACAAAGATCAAGGTTTGTTACAGCGCAGAAGAGATGCGGGAAATGAGCTATGGTATCAACGGAATGCTGGAGAGAATTCAGAAACAGAACGAGGAAAGCATCAAAAGGGAGGCAGCGCTGAAAGATACGGCAATCCGGGCAATGCAGAACCAGATTAACGCTCATTTTATTTATAATGTTCTGGAATCCATTAAGATGATGGCTGAGATTGATGAAGAGTATACGATTTCCGATGCGGTAACAGCACTTGGTGAAATGCTGCACTACAATATGCGCTGGAATAAATTTCTGGTAACCGTTCAGGATGAGATGAATTATATTCAGAACTATGTGGAACTGATGAATCTGCGGTATGATTTCACAATTACATTATCTGTTCAGATACCGGAAAATTTGTATCGGCAGGATATCCCCAAGATGTCTCTTCAGCCGATTGTGGAAAATGCAATCACACATGGAATTGAGGAGCTGGATGCAGACGCCGTCATTGAAATCAAAGGAATAGAGCATGAAAAGAGCTTTGAGATTGAAATCACAGATTCCGGAATAGGCATGTCAGAAAAGCAGCTTGCAATTCTGAGACGTAAACTAAGAATGCGCCTGAATTCAGATACACAGCCGAAACATGGAATCGGGCTTCGGAATGTACAGGACAGAATCCACATTCAATTTGGAACAGAGTATGGACTGTCAGTTTATACAAAAGAGCATTGCTATACGAAGGTGAGCATTCATCTTCCCATCACGAGGGGGAAATATTCTCCGATGGATCAAGAGGGTGACGAGAAAGAGGAAGAAAAAGAAAATGAATACACTGCTGGTTGTAGAAGATGAAAAATTGATTCGACAGGGAATCGTGGCGATGATCCGGCGAAGCAGCGTGCCGGTGGAGGAGATTCTGGAGTGTCGAAACGGAGAAGAGGCATTGGAGATTTTGAGAAAACAGAGGGTGGACGTCATGTTCACTGATATCCGTATGCCCAAAATGGACGGTCTGACACTGGTCAACAAAATGGAGGAGCTGTCACAGAAACCTGTTGTTATTGTTTTAAGTGGCTATGATGAATTTTCCTATGCGGTTGAAATGATGAAACATGGAGTTCGGGACTATATTTTAAAACCGATCAAGCGGGAGACGATAGAACAGCTTCTGGAAAATCTGGAACGAGAGCTTTCGGAGACCCGGGAAACGGAAGAAGAGGAAGAACGGTGCTTTTTAAATCAGCTCCGTTATCTGATGATGAATGCAGAAATGGCCGAAGAAAAAGAATGGATGGATATGGAAAGCAGGATCCGGCGCCACATCGGAAACGACAGCTTCCGGATCCTGCTGACCAGCAAGGCAAATGGGGAACGGTTTTCGAAATGCAGCGGAATTCTGCTGGAAGGCGTAGAAGGAGGAGTTCTGTATCTTCTGCCGGAACCGGAGGCAGAGCGGATCATGAAAGAAAAAGATGAGAGATTTTGTCTCGGAGTGGGAAAAGAACATCGTTCTGTGATGGAAATTCCAGAGGCATACCAGGAAGCACTGCTGGCCCGGGAAATGGCATTTATACAGAAAAATCCTGTGGAAGAATATCAGAAAAAATGTTTTGAGGAAAAGCCGGAGCTGGCACAGTTTCAGGAAAAATTTATTCTGCAGGTGCCAACGGACCGGGCAGATACTATGCTGCGAAAAATGCGGAACTGGTATTTTGAGGCGGCGCATCAGAGGGTCTCCCCCTATCAGCTTCTGACAGTGACGGAAGCAATCTGCAAAGAACTGGATCTTTTTTACCGCATGCCGGAAAAACAGGAAAAATGTCCGCGTCCTCTGCAGTACCGTGATGCAGATCTGTTTCTGGATGCGTTTGAAGAATGGATACACGTTTACAGGGAAAGCCTGAAAAGTCAGACAGCCGGAAAAGAAAAAATGGAAGAGGCAATTTCATATATTCGGGAAAATTATGCAAAAGATCTGAATATGGCAATGGTATCTAACCATATTTGTATGAATTATTCGCTGTTTTCAGCAGCGTTTAAAGAACATACCGGTGTGAATTTTGTGAACTATCTGAAGGAGATCCGCATTGCGGAGGCAAAGCGTCTGTTGATTCAAACAGAAGATAAAATTACGGAAATTGCCAAACAGGTTGGATTTGAAAATGATAAGCATTTCATGAAATCATTTAAAACGGCATGCGGCGTATCACCGTCTGAGTTCCGAAAAGATTATAAAATGGTTTCCAACGGAAAGGGAGGACAGGATGAGTAAAGAAAAAGAAACCGGAAAAGAGAAGGGAAGAATCCGCCAGCTGGCGCGGTATTACATTCCATATAAGGGATTGTTTTTTACCGACATGTTTTTTGCAATGCTTGGAGCAGCCATTACACTGGTGATTCCGCTGATTGTACGGTATATTACGAGTACGGTTGTGGAAAAGCCGCTGGAGCAGGCAACGGGTGAGATTATCCGCCTCGGTATTCTGATGATTGCTATGGTTCTGGTTGAAATGTACTGTAACTTTTATATTGCCTATTACGGCCATGTGATGGGGGCGCGGATTGAGCATGATATGCGGAACGAGATCTTCGGCCATTATCAGAAGCTTTCGTTTGCTTTTTTCGATAACCAGAAGGTCGGCCATCTGTTGTCACGCATCACAAGCGATCTGTTCGATATCAGTGAGCTTTTACATCATGGGCCGGAGAATATTGTCATTTCGTTTATCAAACTGATTGGCGCGATGACTATTCTGTTTGTGGTAAATCCGATGCTGGCATGTGTGCCGCTTGTGGTTATTGTGGTGATGCTGCTGTTTGCGTTAGTGATGAACAGCCGCATGAAGAGTGCATTCAAGGAAAACCGCCGCAGAATTGCGGATATCAACAGCCAGATTGAGGACAGCCTTTCGGGGATCCGTGTTGTCAAATCGTTTGGAAATGAGACAGAGGAGATGCGTAAGTTCAATGCGGGAAATGACCGTTTTGTCGATTCGAAGAAGGTCAGCTACCGCTATATGGGAATTTACAATTCGGGAATGGGAGCCTTTTCGACGCTGATTACCGTTATTTCGCTGATTGTCGGCGCATTGCTGATGACAGGTGGGAAGCTTGGGGCGGCCGATCTGGTTACCTTTCTTCTGTACATCAACAACTGCACAGATCCGGTGAAAAAGCTGGTGAACTTTACGGAGCAGTTCCAGAATGGTTATTCCGGTTACGAACGTTTCCTGGAAATTATGAGCATCGCACCGGACATCCAGGACAAGCCGGATGCACTGCCACTGAAGAATGTGCAGGGAGAAGTAACCTTTGAAAACGTTTCGTTCCATTATGAGGAGTCGAAGGAGAATGTGTTAAGCAATGTGAATCTGCATGTCCCGGCAGGAGACTATGTGGCGCTGGTGGGCAGCTCCGGCGCCGGAAAGACGACACTCTGTTCTCTGCTTCCGCGTTTTTACGATGTGACAGAAGGAAGGATTCTACTGGATGGAAAGGATATCCGCGATGTGAAATTGAAGGATCTGCGCGATGAAATTGGTATTGTGCAGCAGGATGTGTACCTGTTTGCGGGAACGATCATCGATAATATCCGTTATGGCAGACCAGATGCAACGGATGAGGAGGTCATCCGCGCAGCGAAAGCGGCCAATGCACATGAATTTATCATGGAGCTGGCGGACGGCTACGACACCGATATCGGCCAGCGCGGCGTAAAACTTTCCGGTGGCCAGAAACAACGGCTTTCCATCGCCCGCGTATTCCTCAAAAACCCGCCGATCCTGATTTTCGACGAGGCAACCTCAGCGCTCGACAACGAAAGCGAAAAAGTCGTCCAGAAATCTTTGGAACTTCTGGCGAAAGACAGGACAACCTTCGTGATTGCGCACCGGCTGTCCACAATCCGGAATGCAAAGCGGATTCTGGTGCTGACGGAGAATGGAATTGCGGAGGAAGGCACACATAAGGAACTGCTCGCGAAGGGCGGGATTTATGCGCATTTGTATGAGATGCAGTTTTGATGAAAATTTCATTAGTATGACAGAAAGGCAGCGGAAGAGAAACCGCTGCCTTTTTTGACACTTTCTTATTTTCTTCATACTCTATAAAGAACAGAAAATGAAAGAGGAACATGGTATGGATTCATCCCGTATGAATCGCGGCTGCTGCGGTGCGAACAATATGCAGAACCGCCGCGCCGCTTCAAACAATATGGAACTGAAGATGGAACCAAGGAATTTCCCGCGGAAAATGCAGCATGTAGATCATATGATACCTGCAATGGCGTACGTTCCGATGCAGCGGTTTGAACAGATCTATGATCTTTCCACTGCATTAAAAAATGGAACCTTATTTCCGGAACTCTGTAAACCATTCTGTGGAAAGGGAGGAGGAGAGTGCCTATGATGCCGCAGATGCCATCCCGTGAAAAGCTGCTCGCCTGGATTGATCAGGTCAGCTTTGCTGTTGTTGAAATGAACCTTTACCTCGACACCCACCCGGAGGATGAAGATGCACTTGCCTTTTTCCGGGAAAAAGTGGAGCTTCGAAAAGAAGCACTGAAACAGTACGCAGAACAGTACGGCCCGCTCACGATCGATACCGCCAACGACCGCATGAGCCGTTCTTTCGAATGGGTTATGCAGCCATGGCCGTGGGAAGTCAACCGGAAAGGAGGGTGCTGACGGATGTGGAATTATGAAAAACGCCTCGAGTATCCTGTAAACATCACGACACCAAACCCCAAAATCGCCCAAATTATCATGAGTCAGTATGGTGGCCCGGAGTTCCGTACCAGATGATACGGAAAAATCCAGTGTTTATGCGGGTTTGCGGACTTTCGGAACAAAAATCAGGAAACGAAAAAGTCGAAATACATGGTCCCGGAAGCTTTTTCATAGACGATACGATCCACGATGGAGCGGAGCAGAAGTCCTTTTTTCTCGGCTGGTTCCTCTGGATTTTTCAGAATATCATTGATGTTTTTTATCTCTTTCCGGAAATCTTCTTTTGAGATTGTTTCCGGCGGGGCGGCGGGCGTAAGCACGCGGTCCAGTTCTTCCTGCAGGCTCTGCCGTTCTTCGGCGAGCCTTTTTTTGTTGGCACCGTATTCTTCCAGCGTATCAATCCCATTTTCATAAGCCATCTTCACGCGAGCTTCGCGGGCAGCCAGATGCTCCAGGGCCTGTTGCAGCCGCTGGATGGTCTCATC
>UMKN01037173.1_pt1 | contig 11742 bp, 8 predicted proteins | sample 1966321 | NCBI WGS metagenome assembly UMKN01 (sample SAMEA4836177, study PRJEB28245) | human gut metagenome | biome: gut microbiome; material: fecal sample | place: Denmark | collected 2008
TATTCTGACATAATAAGCAATACGTGACAGCATGATAATTTTTGATGTGCGAAATTTCAGATCATAAATGTAAAATGTAAAAGGCGCCTTCCGAAGAAGACGCCCTCTTTATTTTATTTGGATGATTACAAATTATTTGTATAATTCAACCAACTTCTGTAAGTGCTCATAACGAGCCTTTGCAGCTTCCTCAGATTCCTTGAAGAGTCTGTCAGCACGCTCTGGGAATGGTTTGATCAGACGAGTATAACGAGCCTCGTTATTCAGGAATGCCTGATAATCGTCGAAGTTTACACCCTTCTCAGATGTGAATGTGAACGGATTCTTGCCCTCAGCCTTATTGGAAGGATTGAAGGAGAAGAGATTCCAGTAACCAGCTTTCACTGCTTTCTTCATCTCATCCTGGCAGTGGTTCATACCACCCTTAGCGATTCCGTGAAGCTCACATGGTGCATAACCGATGATCAATGATGGTCCCGGATATGCCTCTGCCTCTGCAATTGCCTTAACAGCCTGTGCAGGGTTAGCACCAAGTGCGATCTGAGCAACATATACATAACCATAGCTCATTGCGATCTCAGCAAGTGACTTCTTACCGATCTCTTTACCGGCTGCTGCGAACTGGCAAACCTCACCGATATTAGAAGCCTTAGAAGCCTGTCCACCTGTATTAGAATACATCTCTGTATCGAATACCATAACGTTTACGTTTTCACCGGATGCTAATACATGGTCTAATCCACCGAAACCGATATCATATGCCCATCCATCACCACCGAAGATCCATACGGACTTCTTACCGAGGTAATCTTTCTTAGCAAGTGCAGCCTTAGCGTTCTCGCATCCGGCAGCTGCTGCTTTCTCTAACTCAGCAACCAAAGCATCTGTAGCTGCTACGTTAGCCTTTGTATCTTCTTTCGTCTCCATGAATGCATCGAATGCAGCTTTCAACTCTGCAGGTGCCTTATCAGACTCTGCACAAGCCTTTACATTCTCGATAGCCTGATCACGTAAGTACTTCTGACCTACATACATACCAAGACCATGCTCTGCGTTGTCCTCGAACAAGGAGTTAGACCAAGCCGGACCCTTCTTAGTATCCTTATTTACAGTATAAGGAGAAGTTGCTGCCGGGTTACCCCAGATAGAAGAACATCCTGTTGCATTGGAGATGTACATCTGCTCACCAAAGAGCTGTGTGATCAATCTAGCATATGAAGTCTCTGCACAACCTGCACAGCTTCCTGAGAACTCAAGGAGTGGCTGGTTGAACTGGCTTCCCTTAGGTGTTGTGTCAGCGAATCCGCTGTCTTTCTTACCAACATTAGCTACTAAGTAGTCGAATACCGGCTGCTCAGCTGCCTGAGACTCCTGAGGTACCATCTTGATAGCGCCATCAGCTGCCTTAGGACATACTGTGATACACTCACCACATCCCATACAATCCAAAGGAGATACGCTCATTGTGAACTTATATTCTCCAGCCTTTGGCTTAGTATCGGAAAGTTTAATATTAGAAGGTGCTGCTTTCACCTCATCCTCGCTCAGCAAGAATGGACGGATCGTTGCATGAGAACATACAAATGCACAGTTGTTACACTGAATACATGTATCCGGATCCCATACTGGAACGGTTACTGCAGTACCACGTTTCTCATAAGCGGAAGCTCCTGTTACGAACTGACCATCTGCAATATCAGCAAATGCGGATACCGGAAGGCTGTCACCATCCATCTTGGAGATCGGCTCAAGAAGCTTGTTGACCATATCAACAACCTCTTTACGTCCTGTCTTCTCCTTAGCTGGAGCATCTGGTGTAGGATTTTTCCAAGAATCCGGAACTTCTACTTTGTGTACAGCGTCAACACCGGCATCAATTGCCTTGTAGTTCATCTCTACGACAGCGTCACCCTTCTTAGAATAAGACTTCTTAGCTGCCTGCTTCATGAACTCAACAGCTTCATCGATCGGCATAACGTCTGCTAATTTAAAGAATGCGGACTGTAAGATCGTGTTAGTACGTTTACCCATACCGATCTCGATTGCCTTATCGATCGCGTTGATCGTGTAAAGCTGAATGTTGTTATCAGCGATATATTTCTTAGCCTCTGCGTTCAAATGATGATCTAACTCTTCATCACTCCACTGGCAGTTGATCATGAATACTCCGCCCGGCTTAACATCCTGTACCATCTTCATACCCTGTGTTACATATGCAGGATTGTGGCATGCTACGAAGTCAGCCTGGTTAATGTAGTATGGGCTTCTGATTGGATTGTCACCAAAACGAAGGTGAGAAATTGTAATACCACCTGTCTTCTTGGAGTCATACTGGAAGTATGCCTGAATGTACTTGTCTGTATGGTCACCAATGATCTTTGTAGAGTTCTTATTAGCACCTACTGTACCATCTCCACCAAGACCCCAGAACTTGCACTCTTTTGTACCAGGTGCGGATGTGATAGGAGCCGGCTTAACCTCTGGCAAGCTCAAGTTTGTTACATCATCGACAATACCGATTGTGAAACGAGCCTTAGGAGCATCCTTCTCCAACTCTTTGTATACTGCAAATACAGATGAAGGAGGAGTATCTTTAGAACCAAGACCGTAACGACCACCTGTTACCACGATATCATTTAATCCTGCCTCGCGAAGAGTAGTAACTACATCGAGGTACAATGGCTCACCAAGAGAACCAGGCTCTTTCGTACGATCAAGTACAGCGATCTTCTTAGCAGTCTTAGGAATTACCTTAAGAATTGCCTCTGAAGACCATGGACGATACAAACGAACTTTGATCAAACCAACTTTCTCGCCCTTAGCTGTTAAGTAATCAATAACTTCCTCAGCTACGTCACAGATGGATCCCATTGCGATAATAACACGGCCTGCATCTGCTGCACCATAGTAGTTGAACAGATCATAGTCTGTACCTAATTTTTCATTTACTTTCTTCATATACTTCTCAACAACTGCCGGAAGTTCATCATAAGCCTTGTTACAAGCCTCACGATGCTGGAAGAAAACATCACCGTTCTCGTGAGTACCACGAGCTGCCGGATGCTCTGGGTTCAATGCATGTGCACGGAACTCTTCAACTGCGTCCATAGGACACATATCTTTCAGATCTTCATAATCCCATTTCTCAATCTTCTGAATCTCATGGGAGGTACGGAAACCATCAAAGAAGTTGATGAAAGGTACTTTACCCTCTAATGCAGCAAGATGTGCTACCGGGCTTAAGTCCATAACTTCCTGTGGATTTGTCTCTGCTAACATTGCGAAACCTGTCTGACGACAAGCATATACATCACTGTGATCACCGAAAATATTCAAAGAATGTGTAGATACGGTACGTGCAGATACATGGAATACACTAGGTAACTGCTCACCAGCGATTTTGTACATATTAGGGATCATAAGTAAAAGACCCTGAGATGCGGTAAATGTAGTTGTAAGTGCACCTGCTGCAAGGGAACCATGTACGGTACCTGCTGCACCTGCCTCAGACTCCATTTCTACCACTTTAACTGTGTTTCCAAAGATGTTCTTCTGTCCTGCTGCAGACCACTGATCAACAGAATCTGCCATCGGGCTGGAAGGTGTGATAGGATAGATACCTGCTACTTCTGTGTAGGCATACGCCACGTGTGCTGCAGCGGTATTTCCATCCATAGACTGTTTTGCTCTAGCCATTTTTGAATTATCCTCCTTAATTTATGAATTCTGTGAGATATTTTATCACTAAGCATCCAAAAAGTAAAGAATTTCAATGTAGATTTTGTCGAATTTACACGCTTTTTACGATAAAAGATCGATATAAATAAGTATATTTTCTCATTTGAACCGCTATTTGATCATTTTTCTCAATAAAATTTTATTTCTTACCATTTATGTAGGAAATAGCCTGTAAAATGGCGGAAAGACGAGCAAATCTTGTCATTTCCAACCACGAAACCCGCAAATTTTCAATTGACGATTTACACGACTTATTTTAGAATAAGAAATTGTGTGACTACGAATGGCAGATTTGACAAACTATTTGTCCTGCCAAAAACAACAAAATAAAATACGCTTTGCAGCAAATGTCAAAGCAGAAGGAGGAAAAATATGGGAAAAACCTATGTAAAAAAAGTGATGTCACCGGAGCAGCTATTAAGCGAATATCCACTTCCGGAAGCCCACAAACAGTTAAAAGCACAAAGAGATGAGGAGATTAAGAAAGTCTTTACCGGTGAGTCTGACAAATTTTTAGTAATCATTGGTCCTTGTTCTGCTGACAACGAAGATTCTGTATGTGATTATATTGGCCGTTTGGCAAAGGTTCAGGATAAAGTTAAGGATAAGATCCTTATCATTCCAAGAATCTATACCAACAAGCCTCGTACTACCGGGGAGGGTTATAAAGGAATCGTTCATCAGCCGGATCCGGAAAAAGCACCCGATCTCGCTGAAGGTCTGATCGCTATGCGCAAGATGCATCTTCGCTCTATCGCTGAAACTCATTTATTTGCAGCAGATGAGATGCTCTATCCTGAAAACTGGCCATATCTTTCTGATATCTTATCTTATGTTGCCATTGGTGCACGTTCTGTAGAGAATCAGCAGCATCGTCTGACCGCCAGCGGTATTGATATTCCTTGCGGCATGAAGAATCCAACCAGTGGTACTTACAGCATTATGCTTAACTCTTGTATCGCTGCTCAGGGAAGTCATACATTTATGTATCGCGGATGGGAAGTTAAGACAGATGGCAATCCGTATGCACATACTATTTTGCGCGGTGCCGTTAATAAACACGATCAGAGCAAGCCTAATTATCATTATGAAGATATGATCCGTCTGGCAGAAATGTACAGTAAACTTAACCTAAAGAATCCGGCCTGCATCGTTGATGCTAACCATTCAAATTCTAATAAGTGCTACTACGAGCAGCCAAGGATCGTTTATGAAGTATTACACAACCGTAATGTTTCAGATGAGATCAAGAAATTAGTCAAAGGTGTTATGATCGAAAGCTATATTGAACCGGGCAACCAGAAGATCGGTGATGGTGTTTATGGCAAATCTATCACAGATCCTTGCCTTGGATGGGATGAAAGTGAAAAGCTGATCTATAATATTGCTGACCGCTTATAATATTTATCATAATATATGATTTCTTTCAAGAACTGCCACTCTGACAAAAACGTTAGAGTGGCAGTTCTTGTATTTTTCCTGTGCCGTGTGCAAATAAATACAACTCATTGGCACGTATCTGTCCAAGCACCGGCGTCTCATATTGTTCACTGTGCCACACTTCCTTAAACCCTATCGCGGCATTATAATTCAATAAAACATACCGATACGTCGATTTTTCCGGATTCCACACACATAATCCAATATAACCGCGTCGGTTATCCACGATCACATTTTCCTGCGGTCGATTTTGAGGATATATTTTGGACTGCTGCTTTCCGGTATCTGATCGCATGCACAAAGTCACTTCTTTCCCAAAGTCTATATTCACCTGCAAATTTAAATCTCTATCATAAGGAACTAATGTATGATCTGATCCTTGAACTTGTTGATACCATTTATTTTTTTGCAATGCTTTATCTCCATTGACGGTATCCTCTTTCGTCTTTGGCGAATTCTTTGGCTCTTTAAGCTGCCACCGGGCAGCGTATAACCGATATCTTGTCCTGCATCCCAAATATAGACTTACGGCAGACGGCTTGTCCTTTTGTTTAGTCACAACCCTCAGATATTCTCCCGACAGGTTGGTTCCCATCAAACTGCCTTGCTGCTCATAGGTTTGCTCTTCCACAGGTTTCTGCGGATCCGATATCTCGTAAACCGTTGTCTGTATCTGCTTTTTCTCATGAATATCTTGTATAATATATACTCGCGCGCCATACTTCCAAAAAACCGTCGGATGTGAGAATTGCTTTTCATATACTTTTTCAACACCATTGCTATCGGTGCGGTAAATACCGAATAATGCACCTCCCGACGTATCCTGCTGCACAATATAGCTATAATCCCCCTCGGATTCTGCTTTATCTGCAAACACAAAAGAGGCTTCTGACACTTGGTCCGGTTTACCCGCCTGGTTCTTTCTTGAAAATGTGATCATAAAACAGACAGCAGTCACTAGGACTGCTGCCATAATAATAATGTATTTGATTCGTTTCATTTATTCCAAACCTTTTAAGAAACTTTCGATACGATCCAGGCCCTTTTCGATCTGCTCAATAGAGATTGCATAGGACAAGCGCAAATGATCGTCAAAACCAAAGTCAGCGCATGGTACAACTGCGGTGTTATACTCATTGATCAAAATTTCTGCCATGCGTGCTACCGTACCGACTTTCTCACCCTTGTAAGACTTATCTAATACTTCACCGGCATCAACAAATACATAAAATGCACCCATTGGCTCGATGCAGCTGACAAGCGGCATCTTCTGGATTCTCTCATACATGTATTTGCGTCTCTTATCAAATTCATCATGCATTGCTGCAACAGAGTCCTGTGGGCCGTTTAATGCTTCTACGGTTGCTTTCTGTGCAATGGAGTTTGGATTGGAAGTCTGATGACTCTGTACACTACCCATCATCTTCGCAATTTCTTTGGAAGATCCGGTATAACCGATTCTCCAGCCAGTCATCGCATAGCTCTTTGCCACACCACTGCAAGTGATTGTTCTGTCATAAATATCTTTGCCAAGAGATGCAATGCTGACATGCTTCTGCTCGCCATAAACGAGATTCTCATACATCTCATCAGCAACTACATAGAAATCGTTTGCAACAACAACTTCTGCAATTGCACGAAGCTCTTCCTCTGTATACAACATACCGGTTGGGTTATTTGGTGTATTTAATACAAGAGCTTTGGTCTTGTCTGTGATCGCAGCCTTAAGATCATCTACGGTCAGCTTGTAGTTCTGCTCCTTGGTTGTCTTTACAATAACCGGAACACCTCCTGCAAGCTTTACGATCTCCGGATAGCTCAACCAGAACGGAGCCGGAATGATCACTTCATCGCCCGGATTGATCAATGCTGTAAATATATTTGTCAAAGAATGCTTGCCACCATTACTGATCACAATCTGATCCGGTGCATAGTCCAGATTGTTAAAGCTCTTGAATTTCTTAGAAATTGCCTCTTTCAACTCATTTGTTCCAGAAGCAGGCGTATACTTCGTAAAGCCACTCTTAATCGCATCAATAGCAGCATTGCAGATATTTTCCGGTGTATTAAAATCCGGTTCACCTGCACCAAATCCTACTACATCTTTGCCCTGTGCCTTTAATTCCTTTGCCTTAGCAGTGATTGCCAACGTGGATGACGGCTTAACTGCTGCTGCTTTCTTTGATAATTCTAATGACATAGTCATTCTCCTTTCATTGATTCCCATTACTCTTTTGGTGAGATCTTGTCGAATCCGCACAAGCTCGCCTCGGCACATCATATCACAAAAGTATACTTGCGTCAATGTATAATTGTATACAATTGTTCAATCCGGATCATTCTGCATCTCTCATGCATTTTTACTGACCAACCGTAATATTGGCACCCTCTTCTTTTTCCCCCTTGGTTGCGAGTGTACTACCATAAATAAACTTCTGCATTTTATTGACACTCTTAGACAACGGATCCGGCAAAATGATCGACATCTTTCTGGCACGAGTGATCTTATACCCGCCCTCCACAGGAACATTGAGCGTATAGATCTTTTTGTTCTGATCCCGCACCTGTACTGCCATCGCAATATAGTTGACCAGATCTTCTTTTTTGATATTGGTCGTAAGCATCGGCAGGATCTTCGGTATCATAGCAACCAGTTCCAGTGTTGACTTGTCGATCACACGTTTATAAAGTGCTGTCATGACCGTACGATGCCGAAGTGTTCTTGCAAAATCACCGCATTCTCCATCACGCATAACATAACGCACACGTGCAAAACCAAGGGCTTGATTCCCGTTCATATGATTTTTACCAACCGTCAACGTATGGTTAGATGTGTCTGATATATAATTTGTACTGTTTAAGTATTTGACCTCTTGTTCGTCCAGCGTAATATCAATGCCACCAACAGCATCCACAATTTTTTGAAATGAATCAAAATTAACCAATACGTAACCATCTACAGCAATACCAAAATTTTTCTTGATCGTTTTGATCAAAGTTTTCATACCACCATTATGGTACGCCGCATTGATCTTATTGTCCGAAAATCCCGGTATCTGCACATACGAATCACGCATAATAGAAGTTAGCTTAAGCTGATTGTCCTTTTGATTGATCGTAGCGATCATAATACTATCTGTGCGACCTCTTCCACCACCAATACTCTCTTCACCACACAACAAAATATTGATAACATCTTTGTTGGTAGAGACGCTCTCTGCACTATCTAAATGAATACTATTCGGATCCAACTCTTCCAAATTACCGGTATTTTCATCGGTATCAAAATATTCCTTTGCAGCCGGGGTATCATTATCTTCTAATCCTTTGATATTCATTTGATGGTAATAATACGTAAATACGCCATATGCGATCCCCCCAAGCAAAATAACAGCGATCAGAATACCGATCAATATTTTGGACCATAAGGGCAGTCTTTTTTTATCTGCCGATTTTATTTTATTATTCACTCTAATCCTCCATGTGCCTGATAACCCCTAAATCCGGGATCATCAGGCACAATTCATACACATGATTCTTTTTGTCACTTACCGCTTAGTTTTTAAAGCTGTGAATTGGTGCCGGGATGCGTCCACCACGATTAATAAACTCTTCACAACCAAAAGCATTCACCGGCATTACCGGTGCATAGCCAAGCAATCCACCAAATTCAACTGTTTCTCCGACTTTTTTGCCAATAACCGGGATCAATCGAACTGCTGTTGTCTTCTGGTTGACCATACCGATCGCCATCTCATCCGCAATGATACCGGATATCGTTGTCGCTTTGGTATCGCCAGGTATAGCGATCATATCCAAACCTACAGAACATACGCAAGTCATTGCCTCTAATTTTTCTAAGGTCAAAGCTCCCTCCGTCACTGCATCGATCATTCCCTGATCCTCGCTGACCGGAATAAAGGCTCCACTTAATCCACCTACATAAGAGGAAGCCATAACGCCACCCTTTTTCACTTGATCGTTCAACAACGCTAATGCTGCTGTCGTTCCCGGTGCACCGGCCTTTTCCAGACCCATTTCCACGAAAATATCTGCAATGCTGTCGCCAATTGCCGGAGTCGGAGCCAAAGAAAGATCAATGATTCCAAATGGAATACCAAGTCTCTCTGATGCTTCTCTTGCGACCAACTGGCCAACACGTGTAATCTTAAACGCTGTCTTCTTGACTGTATTACAAAGCGTTCCAAAATCTGTTCCATGAACGGACTCCAATGCCTTGCGCATAACACCCGGTCCACTGACACCAACGTTAATTATCTCATCTGCCTCCGTAACACCATGGAAAGCACCCGCCATGAACGGATTGTCATCCGGTGCATTACAAAATACAACTAATTTAGCACAGCCAATGCTGTCTTTCTCTTTGGTTGCTTCTGCTGTCTGCAAAATGATCTCGCCCATCATTTTTACTGCATCCATATTAATTCCGGTCTTTGTAGATCCCAAATTCACGGAACTGCAGACAAAATCTGTTGTTGCAAGAGCCTCTGGGATCGACTGGATCAAAAGTTCATCACTCTTCGTCATTCCTTTAGACACCAGGGCACTGTACCCACCGATAAAGTTGACACCTACCGTTTTGGCTGCCTTGTCCAGAGTCTGTGCAATACGCACATAATCCTGCGGTGTTTTACATGCGGATGCACCAACTAAAGCGATCGGAGTTACCGAAATTCTTTTATTTACAATTGGAATACCAAACTCTTTCTCGATTGCCTTTCCTGTTTCGACAAGATCTTTTGCAACCGTTGTAATACGATTGTATATCTTGTCAATCAAACGATCCAAATCGTTATCGCAGCAACTAAGCAAGCTAATGCCCAGCGTAATTGTACGCACATCCAGATTTTCTTTTTCTATCATATCATTGGTTTCTAAAACCTCATGTATGTTAATCATAGTATCCTCCATTTCTGTCATTAAATACGATGCATTTTGTCAAAAATATCTTCACGCTGTGCCTTGATAACGCAGCCCATTTCTTCCCCGATCTGCTCTAATTCATCAACAACGACACCAAATTCTTTGGCGCAGTCTTCCAGATCTACAATCATCATCATATTAAAAAAGCCACCCACGATCGTCTGTGAGATATCCAAAATATTAATGGTGTTGTTTGCCAGATATGTGCATACCTTTGCAATGATCCCTACGCTATCTTTACCTACTACGGTTACTACTGTTTTTTTCATGATGTCCTCCATTTCCATACATGATCTGTATGTCTTTTTATATTGTAACAAGCTGTGATGGCTTGTCCCTCTCGGCTACTTGTAACTGAAATGGAACTTCTTTAGAGCCCATTTCCTCCCATATCTGGCATCGTACTGCTTCATATGCCAATGCCGGATAATTGTTCTCTTTGGATAAATGTGCCAAAAATGCATATTTCAAATGATCCCCCATCAAACTGCATAACAGCCGTCCGGAGTCCTCATTGGACAAATGTCCCCATTCTCCCAAAATACGACGCTTGAGCGGATACGGATAATGTCCTGCCTCCAACATGCTGATGTCGTGATTTGCTTCAATCAGCAACACATCGCTGTCCTCTAAATGATCTACAATGTAGTCATCGTACACCCCCAGATCGGTTGCCATGCTGACCTTTTGCCCGTCTGCTTCCACAGTATAACATACCGGATCAGCAGCATCATGTGACATTTTGTATGGCATGATCTGCATATCACCCATTCCTACCGGTTGATCTGCATAAAGTTGAAATAGATTTTCTCTTTTTATGACATTTTTTTTATCCTTTTCACAGATTTGATCTAATGTGCCTCCCGTTGCATAGATCGGCACTTCAAATTGCTTTGCCATCATGGGTATTCCTTGAATATGATCTGAATGCTCATGTGTCACAAAAATGCCGTCTAACTGCTCCGGTTCGACGCCAATACTGTGTAGTCCCTCCACAATTCTTTTCCGGCTAATGCCGGCATCTATCAATATGTTTGTTTTCTCTGTGCCGACATAAATACAGTTTCCACTGCTTCCGCTGGCTATACTGCAAACTTTCATGATATTACTACATTCCTTTCTCCACCGCATACTTTACGCCCAGAGTTACTAAAGTCCTAACGGGTAACCCAGCGCAGGATAACGGCATCGTGTTCTGCTAAAGGCTGGCTGAATTCTGCATCCATACCATTTATCTTAATCTCCATATAATCGCCATGCGCCTTACTGGTGTCAATCGGGTAAATATCTAACACATCCACTAATATGTAATGTGCCTTCCCATGCAACGCATAAGGTTCGCCGTTCACCGTGATCGCAAAATCTTTCTCCGGATCAAAGCTCTGACTCTGCTGCTCATCTTTGATATTCTCTGTGTTTACCGTTTCTGACGATTGACTTTCATCTGTCATATCTCCGACAGACATCGGTTCGTGCGATCGGTCTGTATCTGTCGTAGCACTGACGTTCCTTGGCTCCTGTGATGGAGCTACCTCTGTTGTATCACTGACAGACATCGACTCCTGTGATGAATCTATCCCTGTTGTATCACTGACAGGCATCGGTTCGTGCGATCGGTCT
>UMKN01058246.1_pt1 | contig 11704 bp, 6 predicted proteins | sample 1966321 | NCBI WGS metagenome assembly UMKN01 (sample SAMEA4836177, study PRJEB28245) | human gut metagenome | biome: gut microbiome; material: fecal sample | place: Denmark | collected 2008
TCGTTATGTAACCCGAAATTTCATATTCCATACCTTTCAGTACACCTTCACGCATTGCCGTATCGGTGTCCTTGCCCAACGGCAGCCGGCGCCCTTCCCGAACAACCAGCGGAAGCCGTCCGGTGAACTCATGGAGCGCCTTGAAGCGCATTTGCACGCCCGGCGAAATGTTTCCGCCATGATAGCGTCCGGCAGCATCAATAAACTCGTAAGTGATGCAGGTTCCGGCATCTACCACCAGAATATCTTTTCCGGGAAATTGTTCATTGGCTCCCACAACAGCCGCCATGCGGTCGTACCCAAGTGTTTGGGGCGTCTCGTAAAGGTTCTCCACCGGAAGCGGTGTTTTTTCGTCCAGCCACAACAGTGGAACAGGCAGGTGTGCCAACTGCGCCAGCACCCGTTCGCCCAAATCAATAACAGTGGCGACAATCGCTTTATCAATCGGATATTTTGCACAGATATCCGGCAGTTGCTCAAGGGTTTGATTGGAGTCGTAGAATATCTCTACAATACTTCCGTCCCGAAACACCGCTATCTTTGCTATGGTATTGCCTATATCAATTACAAGATTCATTCCATGTTTTTTTAAGCGGTGCAAAGGTAGCACTTTAATTTCGCATAATCCAAGATAACACAGGGTATTTTAATCATAAATAATTACATAAAAGTGAAACAGTTTATGAAACAGCAAATGAAACAGTTTACATTCTATCAGTCAGCGCATTACAAGCACAGCTGAAACAGCAGGTGAAACAGTTTGTGAAACCAATATAAAAGATATACCAAAATAGATACAGGTCTATTTCCTTTGTTTTTTTGTTTTTTCGGGAATGCCGGGATTCTAAAATAACAACAGTTTTATTCCTCCACCGGAAGAAAACCGCATAAGTTCCGAGCATATCCGCTGATCCTCCGAAGAAAAAAAACATTCCGCCTTTTTCCGCGCTTCAACCGCTTATTCCGAAGATTTTCCGTAAATTTGCATCCATGAAACAGTATTTAGTCTTTTTATTATCCCTATTGACCTGCCTGCCTTGCTCCTCCACCGCCACCGCACATACGGAACGGGCGGCAAAGGCCTCCCCTACGGCGGATTCCATACGCATCAGCCTGCTGACATGCGCTTCGGGAGAGGAGATATATTCCCTTTTCGGACATACCGCCATACGATACGAGAACTACACACGCGGCATCGACGCCGTATTCAATTACGGCATATTCAATTTCAATGCACCAAACTTCATCCTCCGTTTCGCTTTAGGTGAAACGGACTACCAACTGGGAGCCGGCGATTATGAACGCTTCGCGGCGGAATATTATTATTTGGAGCGCGATGTCTGGCAGCAAGAACTAAACCTCACCCCGGCGGAAAAAAAGAAGCTGGTCGCCCTGCTTGAAGAGAACTACCGTCCCGAAAACCGGGTGTACCGCTACAACTTCTTCTACGACAACTGCGCCACACGTCCGCGCGACTTAATAGAAAAATCCATTGACGGCACACTGCAATATGCCGACAACATGACCGACACAAACACCGGAACCTCTTTCCGCGACCTATTGCACAAATACAGCAAAGGCCATCCATGGTCACGTTTCGGCATGGATTTGTGCATGGGCAGCCAAGCCGACAAGCCCATCAGCCGCAGACTGATGATGTTCGTCCCGTTCTACGTGCAGGATTACTTCAACACAGCCCGGATCATCGGCAGCGACAAGCAAGTGCGCCCCCTGGTACTGAACGAAGAGAAAATCATAACAACCGGAATGGAAGAGACGGGACAGCCGTCCGAAGGATTCACCCCGTTGCAGGCCGCCTTGTTGCTGTTTATACTGACCGCAGCCGCCACCCTCTACGGCATACGCCGAAAGAAAACGCTTTGGGGAATAGACCTCGTGCTGTTCTTTGCCGCAGGAATGGCGGGGTGCATCCTGACATTCCTCGTCCTGTTCTCCCAGCACCCGGCCGTCAGCCCCAACTATCTGCTGTTTGTGTTCCATCCTCTCCACCTCCTCTGCCTGCCATGCATGCTGAACAGGGTGCGAAAAAGGAGAAGAAGCCGTTATATGCTGGCGAACTTCCTGGTTTTAACACTTTTTATATTGCTTTGGCTCATAATACCGCAAAGATTTCCGTCAGCTGTATTACCTTTGGCACTTTGTTTGCTGATACGTTCTGCGAGCAACCTAATTCTCACATACGATAAGAAATAATGAAGAAAGGACTGATAACTTCCATACTCGCACTGACATTCGGCAGCCTGCAAGCCCAGCCGATGCCACCTTCACCCAAGCTGGTGGTGACACTGACAATCGATCAACTGCGTACGGACTATATGGAAGCGTTCTCTTCGCTCTATGGGGAAAGAGGATTTAAACGGCTGCTACGGGAAGGGAAAGTATTCCGACAGATGGAATATTCATTCAACGTCACCGACCGCGCCTCAGCCATGGCCGCCCTCTATACAGGCACCACACCGTCCATGAACGGCATCATAGCCGAACGCTGGTTTGATCCGAAAACCTTGCGCCCGAAAAACTGTGTGGATGATTCGGCCTTTATGGGCAACTACACCGACCAGAACACAGCCCCTACGCAACTTCTGACCTCCACCTTTGCCGATGAGCTTAAAATAGCCACTAAAAATGCCGCACTGGTCTATGCCATCGCCCCTTTCCGCGACGCTGCCGTCCTTTCAGCAGGACACAGCGGGAACGGCGCCTTCTGGCTGAACCATGCAACCGGAAAATGGTGCGGAACAACTTACTACGGTGAGTATCCCTGGTGGCTGAGCCAATACAACGAACAGCAGTCACCCGACTTCCGCATCAAAGAAATGGAGTGGAATCCTCTCCACCCCATCACAAGCTATACCTTCCTGCCCGAATGGCGCACTATCCCTTTCAAGTACAAGTTTGAGATAGAGAAGGATAACAAATTCCGCCGGCTGATCACCAGCCCGCTCATCAACGACGAAGTAAACCGCGTGACAGAAGATCTGCTGGACAAAAGCAACATCGGCAAGGATGAGATAACCGACCTGCTTGCGATGACCTATTATGCCGGCAACTACAACCACCGCAGCACACAAGAGTGTGCTATGGAAATGCAAGACACCTACGCCCGCTTAGACCGGAGCATTGCCAACCTGCTGGACATACTGGAGCGTAAAGTAGGCCTGCAAAACGTACTGCTGTGCATCGCATCCACCGGATATACCGACCCGGACGGAGCCGACATAGGCATCTACCGTATTCCCGGCGGAGAATTTCACCTGAACCGTTGCGCCACTTTGCTGAACATGTATCTAATGGCCACTTATGGCGAAGGGCAATACGTGGAAGGATTTTATAACCAACAGATATATCTCAATCATAAATTAATAGAGGAGAAGCAGTTAGACCTTTCCGAGGTACAGGAAAAGTCAGCGGAATTTCTGGTGCAATTCAGCGGGGTGAACAAAGTATATTCCGCTTACCACCTGCTTTTGGGCTCCTGGTCACCGCAAATAGACCGCATACGCAACGGCTTCCACCGCCACCGTTCCGGCGACCTGATCATTGAAGTGCTGCCGGGCTGGACCGTCATGCAGGAAAACAGCAATGACAACCGCGTGGTGCGCGCTGCCGCCATACCTGCTCCCCTCATCCTACTCGGCAAAGGAGTAAAACCGGAAATCATCCGTACACCGGTCGCAACAGACCGCATTGCTCCCACCCTGTCAAATGCGATGCGCATCCGCGCTCCCAATGCGTGCACAGCCACACCACTCACCTACTGATAACTGATAAAGATTCGTTGCAAAGCGCACATAAAAACGAAGAACTCCATGAGCCCCTGCGCCCTCTGTGGAGATTCCTTAAAATAATCAGTGTAACGTTACGTTATCTGTTGCAAAATCAGTAACTTTGCGCACCATAATAAACTTAGATAATAATAATAAAAACAAATACATAATGGGATTTAATGAATTTTTAAGCTCGATTTTCGGAAATAAGGCTACTCGCGACATGAAGGAAATAAAGCCATGGGTAGACAAAGTAAAAGCCGCCTATCCGGAAATAGCCGCATTGGACAATGACGCCCTGCGCGCTAAAACCGAAGAACTGAAGGCATACATCCGCAACTCGGCAGCAGAACAACGCGCCAAAGTGGAAGAGCTGAAAGCAAGCGTTGAAAACACAGAGCTGGAAGAACGTGAGGAACTCTTTGCTCAAATAGACAAAATAGAAAAAGAGATTCTGGATACTTACGAAAAGGCACTGGACGAGGTTTTGCCCGTTGCCTTCTCCATCGTAAAAGAGACGGCCAGACGCTTCTCCGAAAATGAGGAGATCGTAGTGACCGCTACGGAGTTCGACCGCCATCTCGCCGCTACCAAAGACTTTGTACGCATCGAAGGCGACAAAGCCATTTACCAGAACCACTGGGTGGCCGGCGGCAACGACACGCTATGGAACATGGTGCACTACGATGTGCAGCTGTTTGGCGGTGTGGTATTGCACAAAGGCAAGATTGCCGAAATGGCAACCGGTGAAGGTAAGACATTGGTTGCCACCCTGCCGGTATTCCTCAACGCACTGACCGGAAACGGCGTACATGTGGTAACCGTCAACGACTATCTGGCAAAACGTGACTCCGAATGGATGGGCCCGCTCTATATGTTCCATGGTTTGAGCGTGGACTGCATCGACAGGCATCAACCCAACTCCGACGCACGCCGCCAAGCCTATCTTGCGGACATCACTTTCGGTACGAACAATGAATTTGGTTTCGACTACCTGCGCGACAATATGGCTATCAGCCCGAAAGACCTCGTACAGCGCCAGCACAATTACGCAATCGTCGATGAGGTGGACTCTGTATTGATTGACGATGCCCGTACCCCGCTGATTATCTCCGGCCCGGTTCCCAAAGGCGACGACCAGCTCTTCGAGCAGCTCCGCCCGCAAGTGGAACGTCTGGTGGAAGCGCAGAAGAAACTGGCCACGCAATACCTTGCCGACGCCAAGCGCCTGATAGCATCGAACGACAAGAAAGAACAGGAAGAAGGTTTCCTTGCCCTCTACCGCAGCCACAAGTGCTTGCCGAAGAACAAGGCATTGATTAAGTTCCTCAGCGAACAGGGCATCAAAGCCGGTATGCTCAAGACCGAGGAGATCTACATGGAACAGAACAACAAACGCATGCACGAGGTCACCGACCCGCTGTATTTCGTGATTGATGAAAAACTGAACAGCGTAGACCTGACCGACAAAGGCGTAGACCTGATTAGCGGTAACTCCGAAGACCCCACATTCTTCGTACTCCCCGACATCACCGCCCAACTCTCCGAACTGGAGAACGAAAAGGAACTGACGGACGAAGAACGCCTTGCCAAGAAAGATGCCCTGATGACGAACTTCGCCATCAAGAGCGAGCGTGTACACACCATCAACCAGTTGCTGAAGGCCTACACCATGTTCGAGAAAGACGACGAATATGTGGTAATCGACGGACAGGTGAAGATTGTAGACGAGCAGACGGGACGTATCATGGAAGGCCGCCGCTATTCCGACGGTCTGCACCAGGCTATTGAAGCCAAAGAAGGCGTGAAAGTGGAAGCCGCCACACAGACTTTTGCAACAATTACTTTGCAGAACTACTTCCGTATGTATCACAAGCTGTCCGGTATGACCGGTACTGCCGAAACGGAAGCAGGTGAACTTTGGGACATCTACAAGCTGGACGTAGTCGTTATCCCGACAAACCGCCCCATTGCCCGCAATGACATGAATGACCGCGTTTACAAGACCAAACGCGAAAAGTATAAAGCCGTCATCGAAGAAATCGAGAAAATGGTAGAAGCCGGCCGCCCTGTGCTGGTAGGTACCACCTCCGTAGAGATCTCCGAAATGCTGAGCAAAATGCTGACCATGCGTAAGATTGAGCACAACGTTTTGAACGCAAAGCTGCACCAGAAGGAAGCCGACATCGTGGCCAAAGCCGGTTTGAGCTGCGCCGTAACCATTGCCACCAACATGGCAGGTCGTGGTACGGACATCAAGCTGAGCCCGGAAGTGAAAGCTGCGGGCGGTCTTGCCATTATCGGTACGGAACGCCACGAATCGCGTCGCGTAGACCGCCAGTTGCGTGGTCGTGCCGGACGTCAGGGTGACCCCGGTTCATCCGTATTCTTCGTATCTCTGGAAGACGACCTGATGCGTCTGTTCTCCTCCGACCGTATCGCCGGCGTAATGGACAGGCTCGGTTTCAAGGAAGGTGAGATGATTGAGCACAGCATGATCTCCAAATCCATCGAACGCGCACAGAAGAAAGTGGAAGAAAACAACTTCGGTATCCGTAAACGTTTGTTGGAATATGACGACGTGATGAACAAGCAGCGTACCGTAGTCTACACCAAACGCCGCCACGCTTTAATGGGCGAACGTATCGGCATGGATATTGTGAACATGATTTGGGACCGTTGCGCCAATGCCATCGAGGCTCCTACTTATGAAGACTGCAAAATGGACCTGCTCCAGACTCTCGCTATGGAAACTCCGTTCACTGAAGAGGAATTCCGCAGCGAGAAAAAAGAGAAACTTGCCGACAAGGCTTTCGACGCCGCTATGGAACTCTTCAAGCGCAAGACCGAACGTATGGCGCAAATCGCTTATCCGGTCATCAAGCAGGTCTACGAAAATCAGGGACATATGTACGAAAACATTCTGATACCTATCACCGACGGCAAGCGCATGTATAACATCTCCTGCAACCTGAAAGCGGCCTATGAAAGCGAATGTAAGGAAGTGGTGAAATCATTTGAGAAGTCGATCCTGCTGCACGTCATCGACGAGGCATGGAAAGAAAACCTGCGCGAGCTGGACGATCTGAAACATTCCGTACAGAATGCCAGCTACGAACAGAAAGACCCGCTGTTGATTTACAAGCTGGAGTCTGTGAACCTGTTCGACACGATGGTAGACAAGATAAACAACCAGACAGTCTCCATCCTGATGCGCGGACAAATCCCGGTACAGGAACCGCAGGAGGTTCGTCAGGCCGCCCCCGAACAACGTCAGGACCTCAGCAAGTATCGCGAACAAAAGCAAGACCTGAGCGATCCCAACCAACAGGCTGCCGCCCAGCATGACACACGCGAACAGCAGAAACGTGAACCTATCCGCGCAGAAAAGACAGTGGGACGCAACGATCCCTGTCCTTGCGGAAGCGGCAAGAAGTATAAGAATTGCCATGGGAAAAATGCGTAAATAGCGGAATAGTGATTAGCGGTTCACTAATCACTTCACTAATCACTAACAAAAGCCTCGAACGGTTAAAAACTGTTCGGGGCTTTTATTTATTCAAGTAAAAGATTACTTTTGTTTTCAGAACAAAGAATAAAGGCTATGGCTAAATACTATCATTATCTGTTATTGTCTTGTTTGCTACTTTTGGCAGGCTGCCAAAGCGTTGAATATCTCGCTATCGACTATATGCTACCGGCGGATGTCAGTTTCCCGCCAAGCCTGAAGCGGGTGGGCGTCGTCAACAACATGCCCGAAGTTCCGGAAAACAAACCTATCCTCGCCAAAGAGAAGAAGAAAGACGACTTTGAAATAGCCCGGAAGGTGGACTATTACAACGGCAATGCCACCATTGCCACCGAAACACTTGCCGAAGCGCTTGCTGATGAGAACTACTTCAACGAAGTGATAATCTGCGACTCTGCCCTGCGCACCGGCGACATCACTCCGCGAGAGGCAATGCTATCACAGGAAGAAGTGAACCGGCTGGTGGATAATCTGGACGTAGATTTCCTCATCGCACTGGAAAACGTGCAGATACACACCACCCGCAAAATAAAGTATATGCGCGACTGGGGTGTCTACTACGGAACGGTGGACGCCAAAGTCTATCCCACCGTCAGTGTCTATCTGCCCAATCGCGGCACACCTATGGTGACCGTCAACAGTAAAGACAGCATCTTCTGGGAGGAAGCCGGAAACGGGCCTTTCGTACAGTCCCACCTCATCAGCGAAGAAGACGTGATAAAACAAGCCTCTGAATTTGCCGGAACCATCCCCGTAAAGAAGCTGTTGCCCTATTGGAAAACAGCCAGCCGATACCTCTTCTGCGGCGGTTCGGTGAATATGCGCGATGCCGCCGTATATGTCAGGGAGAAGCAATGGGAAACCGCCATCGACTTGTGGAAGCAGACCTACGCCACCAAAAAAGGGAAGAAAAAGATGCAGGCTGCCTATAATCTGGCTGTCGGCTACGAGATGCTGGACAGCATCACCACTGCTGTCGGCTGGGCTTTGAAAGCACAAGCCGAAGCACGCATTGTGGACGGCGTAGACAAAAAAGATTTGACTCACCTGACCCAGGCAGACCTCCCCAACTACGTCCTCACAACCCTTTACGTCACCGAATTAAAAGAACGTGAAGAAGGCTTGGCACGCCTAAACATGCAAATGCAACGATTTAATAATGATTTTTAGTCAAATACAGTAAATGTAACTGTTTTTTTTATACCTTTGAACATCCATTTAGTAAAGAAAAGCAATTATGAAACTCAGTCAACCGGCATTATCTCTCCTCGAAGAAACCATTAAACAGGCAATCGGCAAGTACACTTGCGGTTGCGAACAAACAATCGTTACGGATATTCATCTGCAAGCAAACCAAAGTTCGGGCGAATTCTGCATTTTCGATGATGACGACAGGGAACTTTCCAGCACCGTTATCGAAGAATGGATGACTTATGAAGGCGATGACTTCTATGAGAACATAGAACGCATCCTGAGCAACCTGCTCTGCAATATGAAGAGCAAGGATACCTTTGACAAGCTGACTATCATGAAGCCTTTCTCCTTCGTGCTGGTGGATGATGACAAAGAGACCATAGCCGAACTCCTGCTGCTGGACGACGACACCCTGCTGGTAAACGAAGAATTGCTGAAAGGGCTGGATGAAGAGTTGGACGCTTTTCTGAAAGACTTATTGGAGAAATAGGCAGTCGGAGTTGCCAAAGGCCATAATCGGAAAGTAATTATATATTGCCTTACAGTGTGAATCCTTGTTAAACAATAGAGTATATCAAACTATAATCCCCCTATAAACAATTAAAGATTTATAGGGGGATTTGCTGTAAGATAATATAGTCACCTATCGGAAATACCGCTTACGCCTTTTTCAAAGCAGCAATGCTTTCTTTCAATGAGTTGATGATGCTCTCTGCATCCGCCTGTTTCTTGCGTTCCATTTCAATAACGGCAGCCGGAGCATTGTTCACGAACTTCTCGTTGCTCAGCTTCTTCAAGACTCCCTGCAAGAAACCCTCCTTATGTTTCAGTTCGGCTTCCATACGGGCTATTTCGGCTTCCACATCAATCATGTTACCCAAAGGAACGGCATATTCCGTTGTACCCACCATGAAGGCGGCAGCACCGTCGGCTTTCGCCTCAACCACGCTTATGGCAGAGAGGTTGCACATCTTCACGATGACGGCATCGAAAGCAGCCACCGGATTTTCGCCGACAACCTGCAACTCCAATGCCTCCTTCTGGGCAATGTTCTTCTGCAGGCGGATAGAGCGTACATTACTGATGACCTCTTTCACCACCTCGAACTGCTGCACAAAGGCTTCATCAACTTCCGTTGACATGGAAATAGGACTCACCATAAGGCTCTCCCCGTCTTTACGGTCGAAGATATGCTGCCACAGTTCCTCGGTGATGAACGGCATGAACGGATGCAGCAGATGCAACAGGTTATCGAAGAAGCCGATAGTCGTTTCGTACACCTTTTTGTTGATGGGCTGGCCATAAGCAGGCTTGATCATCTCCAGATACCAGGAAGAGAACTCGTCCCAGAAGAGCTTGTACACTGCCATTAACGCTTCACTCAAACGATACTTGCCAAACAAGTCCGCCACTTCGGCAGCTACGGCATTCTGTTTGGACTCAAACCAGCGCATTGCCAGTCCGGCAGCTTCCGGCATGGGCACTTCGGCACTTACTTCCCAACCCTTGATCAGACGGAAAGCATTCCATATTTTGTTGTTGAAGTTACGTCCCTGTTCACAAAGCGCATCGTCAAAGAGGATGTCGTTGCCGGCGGGAGCCGAAAGCATCATACCCATACGCACACCGTCGGCACCGTAACGGTCTATCAGATCCAGCGGGTCGGGTGAATTGCCGAGCGACTTGGACATCTTGCGTCCCAGTTTGTCGCGTACGATACCGGTGAAGTAAACATTCTTGAACGGCATCTTGCCTTCGTATTCATAGCCCGCCATAATCATGCGCGCCACCCAGAAGAAGATAATGTCCGGCCCGGTCACAAGGTCGCTGGTGGGATAATAATAGTTGATTTCCTCGTTGCCCGGATTCAGGATGCCGTCGAACAGAGAGATGGGCCACAGCCAGGAAGAAAACCATGTGTCGAGGCAGTCCTCGTCCTGACGCAGATCTTCCGCTTTAAGAGCAGGATTTCCCGTCTTCTCCTGTGCCAGCTTCAATGCCTCTTCGGGAGTGGCTGCCACCACATATCCACCTTCCGGCAGGAAATAGGCAGGAATACGGTGTCCCCACCACAACTGGCGGCTGATGCACCAGTCCTTGATGTTCTCCAGCCAGTTCTTATAGGTATTCTTGTATTTGGCAGGGTAGAATTTCAGGTCATCGTTCATCACCGGCGGCAAAGCCATGTCGGCAAAGTGCTGCATCTTGAGGAACCACTGCATGGAGAGCTTCGGCTCGATTGCCACATTGGTACGCTCGGAGAAGCCGACCTTGTTGGTATAAGCCTCTACCTTTTCCAACAGTCCGGCATGCTGCAAATCCTTTTCTATCTGCTCGCGTACATCAAAACGGTCCATACCGACATAGAGTCCGGCGGCTTCGCTCAATGTTCCGTTGTCATTGAAGATGTCGATGGCAGGCAGATTGTATTTCTCGCCCAGCATATAGTCATTTACGTCGTGCGCGGGAGTTACTTTCAGACAGCCCGTACCGAACTCTACATCCACATAATCGTCCTGTATAACGGGGATAACCCGGTTCACCAGCGGCACAATCACTTTCTTGCCCTTCAACCATTGGTTCTTCGGGTCGGCGGGGTTAATGCACATCGCCGTATCACCCATGATTGTTTCGGGACGCGTAGTAGCCACTACGGCATAACGCCTGCCGGAAGCATCACGATGAACCACCTCACCTTCGGCCCCCGTCTCACCGGACATGTCATCATCGGCAACGTAGTATTTCAGATAATACAGTTTGCTATGTTCTTCCTTGTAGATAACCTCTTCATCGCTGAGGGCGGTGAGCGCCTTCGGATCCCAGTTCACCATGCGTACGCCACGATAGATCAGGCCTTTATTGTAGAGGTCTACAAATACTTTGAGCACGCTTTCGCTACGCTTCTCGTCCATGGTAAAAGCAGTACGGTCCCAGTCGCAGGAAGCACCCAACTTGCGGAGTTGTTTCAGGATGATACCGCCATGTTCGTCCGTCCATTCCCAAGCGTGTTTCAGGAATTCATCACGAGTAAGATCCGTTTTCTTGATACCCTGTGCGGCAAGTTTGTTCACAACCTTGGCTTCGGTGGCAATGGAAGCGTGGTCCGTACCCGGAACCCAGCAGGCGTTCTTGCCTTCCATACGTGCGCGACGTACAAGAATATCCTGAATGGTATTATTAAGCATGTGTCCCA
>UMKN01024311.1_pt1 | contig 11489 bp, 10 predicted proteins | sample 1966321 | NCBI WGS metagenome assembly UMKN01 (sample SAMEA4836177, study PRJEB28245) | human gut metagenome | biome: gut microbiome; material: fecal sample | place: Denmark | collected 2008
GGCAGCGGCCTCGGCCTTGCCATTGTGAAAAAGATCGTCGACCTGATGGGCGGTGCGATCGGGGCTGAGAGCAAGGTCGGCAAGGGCACGACATTCCGCGTGACGCTCGACCTGCCCGCCGCGGCGGACGACGCCGAGACCGAAGAGCACACCGAGACGGCTATCACGCTGCCGGAAAAGCCGCTCACCGTGCTCGTGGCCGAGGACAACGACCTAAACTACGAGATCACCGCCGAGCAACTGCGCGGCTACAGGGTGCACTGTGTGCGCGCTGTGAACGGGCAGGACTGCTTACAGCGGATCGAGCAGGCCGCGCCAGACGAGTTCGATGCGATCCTGATGGACATGCAGATGCCGGTGATGAACGGCCTGGAGGCGACTGCCGCCATCCGAAAGCTCGACAGCGAGACGGCGAAGAACATTCCCATCATCGCCCTCATAGCCAACGCCTACCATGAGGACATTCAAAAATGCCTCGCCGCGGGCATGAACGCCCACCTCTCCAAGCCCATCAACATCGACCGCGCGGTGCGCACGATCATCGAATGCGCCCGCACGGCGAAAGGGAACGGATAAAAAGAAAAAGGCTCACGAAAGCAATGCTTTCGTGAGCCTTTTTGCGATATTTACTGCTTGTCGCCGCCAAATATCGAAATTTGACTCTCATCGCTCTGGCTGTGCATCTCGGCGATGACGGCAAGACTTTCTTCGCTCGCGCCGCCGGGTTCGACCTGCGGCATCGCGAGGAAGAAGCCCTGCAGAAGGTCGACGCCGAGCGACAGCACGGTGCGTACCTCGTCCGCGGTCTCAAGGCCCTCGGCCACGACCTTCATGCCGCGCTGGTGCGCGTAGGACACGGTGTTCGACACGATCTGGCGCTTGTTGGCGTCGGTGTCGATGCTGCGGATGATGGAAAGGTCGATCTTGATGTAGTTGGGCGAGAGCTCGAGAAGGCTGCGCTCGTTGCTGTAGCCGCTGCCGTAGTCGTCGAGCGCGAACGCACCAGAGCTGCCACGGATCGTCTGCTTGATGCGCAGCGCCTTGGGGTCGAGGCACTCTTCCTCCGTGATCTCAATGACGATGCGCGGCAGGATCGAGGCGTAGCGCGCGGAGTATTCCGAAAGCTCATCGGGCGTTAGATACTGGCTTGCAATCGAATTGACAAACAGCAGCGCGCTGGGTACGACCTTACCGGCGTTTTCAAGCGCCTGATATGCACTTGACGCACAGAAGAACGTGATGCGCTCGACCTCGTGCAGGCAGTTTTCCTCGCGCGCGAGGCGCAGCACGTCAGCAGGGGAGTGCAGCGTGGGAAGATCCACGCGCATGAGCGCTTCATAGGCGAAGACGCTGCCGTCTTTTGCGTCGATAATCGGCTGGAAGTGATAGGAGATGAGCTCTTCGTTGATGAGACGGCGGAACTCCTCATGGCAGCGTCTTTCCTGCAGGCTGGTGCGGTAGACCTCAGGGTCGAATTCCAGCAGCTCGCCCTTGCGCGAGTGCTTGACCTGATACATGGCAAAGTCCGCGTATTTGCGCAGTGTGATGAGATTTGTGCTGCTCTCGGGATACCACGCGATACCGCCGGAGACGCTCACGCGCAGCTCACGTCCGCTGGGAAGCTGGACGACAGAATGCTCAAGGGCGGCTTTCAGCGCGCGGATGTCGGCGCGCAGCGTATCCTGATCGTTGTAGCCGTAGAAGAGTGCATTGAACTCATCGCTGCTGATGCGCGCGCAGACGGTACGCGCGGGAGCGTTCTTGGCAAAGCATTCGCCTGTGCGGCGGATGTACTCGTCGCCCCAGTCGTGGCCGAATGTGTCGTTTATCTGCTTGAGGTTGTCGAGGTCGAACAACAAAAGCGCCGCGTGGCCGAGTTTTTCGGGTGAGCAGAAGAACTCGGCGCAGATGCGGTGGAAGGCACGGCGGTTGTAGAGGTCTGTGAGCGTGTCATAGTCGCACTCGTGCTCAATGCGCAGCTTTTCAAGCGTGTTGGCGGTCGCATCCTCGGCAAGGCCGACCTGCGTGCCGTCCTCGTGCGTCGTCTCGATGCGAAGGTAGCGCTCTTTGCCGCTTGGCAGACGGATGTGGTAGAGCATCGCGCCGTCGGGCGCGAGGGAGTGGGGGCACGAGCGCTCAAAGCGCTGCAAAAGCTCGCGGAAACTCTGCGCTGTTAAGTCGTCTGCGTCAACGCCGGGCATGCCGAGAAGGTCGAAGAAATTGTCGGTGACATAGATGCTGTCGGGAGCGGAGCGCAGCTCATAGCCGCCGAGCTCCACGCTTGCCATGTCCATGATGCGCAGAAACTTGGTCGAAGTATCGAGTACCTCGCGTCCGAGCTGCGTGAACGCGGAGGAGAACCGGTCGAGCTCGATGATGCCGGTGGCGGAGAGCATGGGGATGGAGCTGCGGCTTTCACGCGCGTGCGCGACCTCGTCGGAAAGGCGCGAAATCGGGCGCGAGAGCTTGCGCGCCAGCACAAGGCTGCTGAAAAGTCCCGCAGTGAGCACGACGAGGACCGCGATGATCAAAAACCGCAGCACATAGCCTGAAAAGGCGTAAAGCGCCGATACCGGCACCGAGCCGATAAGCAGCATCTGCTCATTGGAAAACGGCGCGTTGCGGTTGTAGAGCGTCAGCGGTGCCACGGCGGCGTGACAAAGGCCGAGGGGGGAGTCACTCTGGTAGCCGCCGCGCTTTGACGGCTTGAGCAGCAGCGTCTGGTCATAGGATTGCTGCGGCGCATTTGCAGCGGGGGAGGCGGAGATGACGCTGACGGTAAGGTCGTCTTTTCCGATGGCGGAATTCGATGCGACGCCGAGAAGATAGGTGCCCGAGCTGTCGTTCTGCAGCTCGGTGCCCGGCAGCAGGGCTTGCAGGTAGCTTTCAAGAATTTCGACGCCGAGCACGCCGTAGACCGTGCCGTCATCTAAAATAAGCGGGATGGTGTAGGCGATGGCGGAGTGATCGTCGCCGGAGAGCGTGTAGGGCGAGGACGTCCAGTGGCCGTAGTCCGCGGCGTCCAGTTCGCCGTTTCCGTGGTAGGCTGCCTGAAAGACGGGATAGAGAAAGCCACTGCTGCCGTTGGCCCCATAGTTGATCGAGGGCGTCCAGCTCGTGTCGGTCGCAATGTAGAGTGACTGTACGACCTGTGCGGGTGCGCGCACGAGCATAAGATCAGAATTGCGCTGCGAGGGGGAGGAATTCGGGTCAAGGTCGCGCAGGTAAAGGCAGGGCAGCGGCTCGCCCTTTTTGCGTGTGTCGAGATCGTGCGTGTTGAGCACGACAAAAATGCCAGTGACGGGGCGATGGCGCATCGAGGAGATCAGGCTGTCGCCGATCGAGAGCAGCAGGGGGGATGCGGCGTCGCTGCCGCTGTCGAGCGTGTCGAGGCTGATCTCGCCGTCGTCGAGCATGGCCTGCGTCACGGCGTTGATCTTGCCCGCAAGCGACGAGAGGTCCTGTGCGTCGAGCATCTGGCCTTGCAGATAGTTTTGGCGGTTTTCCGTCTGTATCTGCAAGATGTCGACAGCATTCTGCTCAAGGTTCGTGTTGATGCGGCAGAGATAGAGAATGCCGACAAGCAGCGCGATCTCGATGAACAGGATCCAGAGCATGGAGCGCAGGATCGTATGGAAGATGGTGACATGCGGCACATGATCCGATGGTTTGCGAAAGAACATAAAACGGCCCCTTTTTTGTCATTGAACAGTCACTCAGCCCTGAAAGGCCTCAAGCGATGCAAGCGTATCCTGATACCAGGCTTCAAAGCATTCGTCGGAAAGGAACTGCGCCGAGGCCTCTTCAAAGCTCTGTCCCTGCGCCATTGCCTCTTTGACCGCGGCGCGGTCAGCGCTTGCCTTATCGCTCATGGAATATTCAAGAATGGCGCGGGCGTTCGTGCCGCCGGAGAAGGCGCGGGGCGTGTAGAGATGGTTTTCGTTGACCGTGTCGACTGCGGCGGAGAGGACTTCGTCCATCTCATCGCTGAGGGCAAGACCGCTTATGCGGATCGCGTCGATGGAGTTGCCCTCGTGCGTGACGGGGAGGTAGCCTGAGTCGACAGAGAACGTGATGTTGTGCTCGGGTGAGGTGAACCATTTGAGGAACACGAGGCTTGCCTGAATCTCGGCATCGCTCGCCTTCGTCACGACCATGCCCGCGCCCTGCTGCACGGCGTAGTCCTCGCCGTTCGCGAACTTCGGGCTTTCAAGCGCCTTGCGCGTGATGTCGTGGCTGTCCATGTCGTCGGCGATGACCTGCGTGGGGAAGAACGTTGCGCTCGAAGACGAGCCGACGTAGGCGATGATATTGCCGGTCTTCACATCATCGCTGCGGAAGCGGCCGCTTGCGGAAAAGTAGCCCTTGATGAAGGGTACATAGTAGTTATCCCAGAGGGTGCGCACGGCGTCGTGGTCAAAGTTCAGCGTCATGCTGCCGTCCTGCGCGTCGAAGATCGTGCAGCCGAGCTGCTTGGCGCCGATGAGCATGTAGTTCGCCATCGCGTCGCGGCCGAAGAACGCGCGTCCATCGTTCGGGATGTCGGGCGTCTGCGCGTCGGTCCACTCGTAGTAGCGTTCGGCGACGGAGACGAGGCCTTCAATCGTGGCCAAGTCGTCATAGGTTGCGCCTGTGGCGGCGGCGAACAGCTCCCAGTCCGTTTCATTGAGAAACAGCAGCTCCGCCGACTTGGCGACGGGGAAGATCTTGATACTGCCCGAGCCGGAGAAGTCGCCTTCGCTCAGATAGTCCTCAATAAAGGCGGCGCGGTCCTCTTCGCTTAGATAATCGCTCAGATCGGCAATTTGACCCATCTCATCGAGCGCGTAGGCAGTGTCGGCGTAGGCGGAGAAGATGTTGGGCATCGCCTCGGCACCGACCTTGCCCTCGGCAGAAGCGAGCACGTTGTTCTCAAGATCGGTCACGCTGCCGTGGCTGGAGCTCTCAACCGTGATGCCCTGTTCCTTGCCGACGGTCGAGTTGAACTCGTCGACGAGCGCGTTGAACGCTTCGAGCTGTTCACCGTTGTAGTACGTCCAGATCGTGATATTGACAGGGTTCGCCGGGGAAAATCCGGGGTCTGCCTTGCTGCTGCAGCCTGCGAGCAGCATCATCGCCGCCGCTGCGGCGAGCACGCGAGGGAGAAATTTGTTGTGTGCCATGATGCTTCCTTTCTATTTTGCGCGCCGTTCCGAGATGTGCAGACGAGCTGGCGCAGCAGAATGTCGGTGATGGCGCGCACATGCAGAATGTGCGTGCCGGATTCGAAGTTGCGCGACTCGACGACGTGGCTCAGAATGTTGATGATGGCGCTGTTCGTCTTCTCGTGCTCGTAAACCTGCTCTTCGGCCAGGTGGACAAGGTGCTTCTGGCGCGCGTAGAGCGTGAGTGCGTTGCTCACGCGCCGCTGCGTGACCGTCAGGTTGAACGGGCGGCGGATGTAATCCGTTACGCCGAGCTCGTAGGCCTTCTGGATGAACGACTCGTCATCCTCAGACGAGGTGATGATGACGGGGATCTCCTGCAGCCAGTTGCGCTGCTTCATCACCTCGAGCACGCCGAAGCCGTCGAGGCGGGGCATGTTGATGTCGAGCAGCAGCTCGAGCGCCTGCATGCCGTCGTCGGCATAGAGGTATTCGTAGCGGCCGCCGAGGATTTCGGAAAGGATCTGCTGGTTCATTTTCGAATCGTCCGCGATCAGGATTTTGGCTTCGACCATAGTGTAGACCTCATACGCATTTTAGGGCGCGCTCTTTTGTAGAAATGCCGCCGCGGGGCGAGCGGACAAGAAAATAGGCACCGGAAAAGCCAGTGCCAAACAAAAACTGTTTATGCATGTTTTTTAGAAACATTTGATACTTAATGTAAACTTAGCACAGAACCACGGAACATTCAAGGGATATTTTCCCGATTTTTCCTGCTGTTTTGCCAGAAATGATTGAAAAAAGAGCGGAAAGGGCGAAGCGTTTCCGCAAAAAACGGGAGAGCCGTCAGCGGACGGTAAAAATGCACGATAAATTTGAGGAAAAAAGAAATATGGATTGTAAAATATGTGCGAAATGGGGAGAAATACTGAACATTATTGACAATTTTTAGAAAAAAGTTTATAGCAATAGCGCATTTTTCCTGATATACAACTTCTTAACATACATCGGCAGATAGCAGATGGAGGTGGATGAATATGGCGTACATGCGTTTGGGCGATCTTCTGGTCTCGTCGGGCGTCATCACGAACGAGCAGCTGGAAAAAGCGCTTGAAATGCAGAAGGAGACAAAGGAGCGCCTGGGCGATGTGCTCATCCGCGCCGACTTTATCACGGAGCAGCCTCATTGAACGCGCGTTTTCCGAGCGCGCGAGCGATATCCACTTGGAGCCGCAGGACGGCGAAATGGTTGTGCGTATGCGTATCGACGGTCTTTTGCGCCGCGTGCTTACGGTCCCATCCGAATTGCAGAGCACCGTCATCTCGCGCCTCAAGATCATGGGCGGCATGAACATTGCCGAGCATATCGCCGCATCTTTGACATTGCGCGGCTGGTCGCCCCGACGATCTGTGTGGAGCTGACGAAAACGGATGAGGGCTGCACGCTTAAAAAGAGCGAGCACTGCTACGCGGTGTGGAAAAAGAAGCGCCGCTGCGAAAACTGCATTTCGCAGGAGGTGCTGCGCACGCACAAGCCACAGACGAAGATCGAAACGCGAGCGAGCGATATCTATTATGTGCTCGCGTCGTTCATCGAGGTGGACGGCAGGCCGTATTCGCTCGAGCTGGTCAAGCGCACCAAGAGCGACGACATGTTCGAGCGCGAAAATGTGCTCAACCAGCTGCTCGTGCGCGACCGGCAGGTGTATATGGACTCGGTCACCAAGGTCTACAACCGCCGCTATTACGACGAGCGGCTCAAGAATCTGGAGGGCTGGTTCTCGTTCGCCATGATCGACATGGACAACTTCAAGCACATCAACGACCGCTTCGGCCATCAGGCGGGCGACGCGGCGCTCTATCGCGCGGCGCAGGCCATCAAATCGCAGATCCGCAGCGACGACGAGCTCGTGCGCTACGGGGCGATGAATTCTTCCTGCTGTTCCGCGACCTGCCGCAGCAGATCTTGGAGAAGAAATTGCAGTCCATCCGCGCCGCGCTTGACGAGATCGTCATCGAGGAGTATCCTGAACCGTACATCAGCGCGAGCATCGGCGGCGCGTTCGCGGCGGGACGCATCTTAAGAACGATCCGCAGGGCGGACCTTGCGATGTATCAGGCCAAACTGAAAAAGGATTGCGTAGCAATTTATCGAGAGGCGAAAGAACGTGAAACTTGACGAATTTTTCCGCTGCGTCGGCGGCGGCTACGGCGAAGCCAAGGCGCGTTTTCAGAACGACGAGCGCATCGTGCGCTTCCTTAATATGTTCCCGGGCGATGACAGCATGCAAAACCTGACGAATGCGATGAACACGGGCGACACGACTACGGCGTTTCGCGCGGTGCACACGCTCAAGGGCGTGGCGCTGAACCTTGGCCTCGGCTCGCTCGCCCACGCCAGCTCTCAGATGACGGAAGCGCTGCGCGCGGTCAGGATTCGATGTCTGAAAGCGTACAGCCACTCTATGTGGCGGTGCAGAAGGAGCACACTGCCGTGTGCAGCGCGCTCGAGCAGCTCGAAAAGTAATTGAGAATAAAAAAAGTCGAAACCTTTCGGTTTCGACTTTTTTACTTCTTACAGCAGCGGGGCGATGATGCGCATGCCGGGGCCGATGAGCTTTCGCATAAACGGGTCGTTTTTGAGAAGCTCTGCGTCCGCGCGGACACACCGGGCGAGCGTTTGCTGGAAATCCTGCTCAATTTTTGCGACTTCGGGCGATGCATAAAGGTACGTGCCGCATTCGAAGTGGTGGTACAGGCTGCGGTAGTCCAGATTGATCGTGCCGACGGTCGCCTTGCAGTCATCGCTGATGAAGACCTTCGCGTGAACGAAGCCCGGCTCGTACTCATAAATTTGTACACCGTTTTCAAGCAGCCTGCGGTAATACGTGTGCGCAAGCGAGAAGGCGATCTCCTTGTCAGGCACATGCGGCAGGATGAGCTGGACCTCCACGCCGCGGCGCGCGGCGTAGGTCAGCGCCGTGATCATCTCGTTGTCAATGATGAGATACGGCGTCATGATGTGTACGTAACGGTTGGCCCGGTTGATGATATCCATATAGACCATCTCGCCGACGAGGTCGCGGTCGAGCGGGCTGTCGCCATAGGGGATGACATAGCCCGCTTCCTTTTCATGCGCCGGCTGCGGCACGTCGAGATACTTGCTGTAGACTTCGGGCGTAAAGTGCACGGAGCTGACGTCCCACATCTGCAAAAACATCAGCGTCAGGCTGCGCACGGCGTCGCCGCGCAGGGCAATGGCTGTGTCCTTCCAGTGGCCGAGGCGCGAGGTGCGGTTGATGTACTCGTCGGAGAGGTTGATGCCGCCTGTGAAGCCGATCTTGCCGTCGATGACCATGATCTTGCGGTGGTCGCGGTAGTTGTAGTGCGTGGAGACGAACGGGCGCAGCGGCGCGAACATCTTGCAGGCAATGCCGAGCTTTTCGAGCTTTTCGGGGTAGGAATAGGGCAGCAGCGCGACCGCGCAGGTGCCGTCGTACAGCACGCGCACCTCGACGCCCGCGTTGACCTTTTCCTTGAGAATTTCAAGGATGCGGCCCCACATGTAGCCCTCCCTGACAATGAAATACTCGAGGAAGATGAAGTGCTCGGCCTTTTGGAGCTCGTCGCACATGACCGCGAACGCATCGTCGCCGAGGGGGAAGTATTGCGCCTGTGTGTTTTGATAGCAGGGGAAGCCGCAGGAATTCAGGTAGGAGGCAAGGCTTTGGAGCTCCTCCGGTAATTCCTCCTTGGAACACGCGCTTTCCGAGGGGGCGAAGTGCTCCGTCTGCGACAGGATGTCGTTGTAGCGGCGGATCATCAGCCGGTGGCCGAGGTCGGTCTTGATGTAAACATACAGAATCAAGCCGAACACCGGCAGCACCGCGAGGATGAAAAACCACGTGAGCTTGATGGTCGGGTTGTCGTCGTTGCCGAACAGAAACAGCACGACTGCCGCCGACAGCAGCGTGTTGCCGCCCCAGAAGTAGGGCAGAAAACCCTCAAGCTTGTAAAAGGCGGCAAAGAGAAACAAGATCTGCACGATCAGCGAAACGATGATGATGCCCGTGCGGCCGAAGATGATCTGCAGAAGGCCTCGTTTGCCCTTTTCTAAAAGAAGAATGTGATTGTCGTCGTCTTTCATAGATGTCCTTTCTCAAAGATGACCGTGCCCACGCGGGGCAAGGCACCTACATTTAATATATATTTACTTTATCATAACATAACTTTGCCGAAAAGCCAACCCATTTCCGCAGCGAAGCGTGAAGCGCACGCAGACGGAGAAAACGGGACTTGGCGATTTGATGTTCCTGTGTTAAAATGGCGAAAAAGGCAGAAAGGGGACGAGAAAATGGAGCTTAAGACGCAGGTCCATAATATTCCGCCGCTGTATGACGAAAAGTCGCGCGTGCTGATCCTGGGCTCGTTCCCGTCGGTCAAGTCAAGGGAGGCGGCGTTTTTCTACGCGCACCCGCAGAACCGCTTCTGGCCGACGCTCGCCGCTGTTCTGGGCGAGGAAACGCCGAAGACGGTCAAAGAGAAGAAAGCGATGGCCCTGCGCCGCGGCGTCGCCATGTGGGACACCATCGGCTCATGTGAGATCGTGGGATCGTCGGATGCGAGCATCACGAACGTTGTGCCGAACGATCTGTCCGTCATTTTGGATGCGGCGGACATTCAGGCCATCTTCTGCAACGGCGGCACGTCCTACGCCTGCTATAAAAAATACTGCCGCGCGAAGCTCGGGCGCGAGGCCGTCCAGCTTCCCTCCACCTCGCCGGCCAACGCCAGATGGACGAAGGAAAAGCTTATCGAAGCGTGGGGCGCAGCGCTGAAACCGTATCTTTTTTGACGCGGCGTTGACAAAGAAAAGCAAATAGTTTATGATACAGGCTCAATCGATACAAGGAGTGTGAAACCATGGGCAAACTGGCAGCGCCGGTGCGCGCTGACAAGGAAATGATGTTTACGAATCGCCAGCTCGTCGCGCTGATGTGGCCGCTGCTGCTCGAGCAGCTTCTGGCCATTACAGTGGGGCTTGCCGACTCGCTGATGGTTGCGACCGTCGGCGACGCGGCGATCAGCGCGGTGTCGCTCGTCGACTCGATCAGCAATCTGATGATCTACATTTTCTCGGCGATGGCGACCGGCGGCGCAGCCGTTGCGGGCCAGTACATCGGACAAAGACAGAAGGAGGACGCCTGCAACGCGGGCCAGCAGCTCATCGCGCTGCTCGGCGCGGTGTCGATCTTCTTCGTGGCGCTGCTGTACCTCTTCCGCACGCAGATTTTGACCGTAATGTTCGGCCATATCGAGTCCGACGTCATGGCGGCGACGAACACTTATTATTTATATGTGATGGCATCCATTCCGGGCATCGCGCTCTACAACGGCGGCGCGGCGCTGTTCCGCACGATGGGCCACAGCGATGTGTCGCTCAAAGTTTCGCTCCTGATGAACAGTATCAACGTGATCGGCAACGCCGTTTTGATCTTTGGCTTCGGTATGGACGTCGCGGGCGTCGCGATCCCGACGCTCGTGTCCCGCACGGTCGCGGCAGTCGTCATCCTTTCGCTGCTCTTCAACCGCGACTTGATGCTGCACCTGTCCGATATTCGCGGCTTCCACCTCAATATGCGCCTGATGAAGAACATCTTCTACATCGGCGTGCCAAGCGGCGTCGAAAACGGCATGTTCCAGCTGGGGCGTCTCGTGCTTTTCAGCCTGATTTCGACGTTCGGCACGGCATCGATGGTGGCGAACGCCATCGGCAACACCATCTCAAACTTCAACTGCTTTGCCGGTCAGGCCATCAACTTGGGCCTTGCAGCGGTCGTGAGCCAGTGCGTCGGCGCGGGCGAATTCGATCAGGCACGCGCGTATCTCAGAAAAATTGTCAAGTGGACGTACGGCATCATGGCGGCCGTCAACCTGACGATCATCGCATTGCTGCCGCTCATCATGCGTGTCTACAACGTCTCACCAGAGGCGGAAAAGCTCGCCGTCACGGTCACGCTGATCCACGGCATCTCATCCATCTTCATCTGGGTACCGGCGTTTATGGTGCCGGGCTTCCTGCGTGCGGCAGGCGACGCGAAGTTCACGATGCTCGCCAGTATGCTGACGATGTGGGTCGTGCGCGTGCTGCTTGCGTACGTGCTGGGCAAATACATGGGCTACGGCGTCATCGGCGTGTGGTTCGCGCACGCGATCGTGGACTGGTCGGTGCGCAGTGTCATCTTCTTCCTGCGCTACCGCAGCGGCAAGTGGGAGACGATGGGAATCAAGACGTGATTATTTTTTAAGGATGCCGTTGGCATCCTTAAAAAATAGGGGATGCGC
>UMKN01030009.1_pt1 | contig 11373 bp, 10 predicted proteins | sample 1966321 | NCBI WGS metagenome assembly UMKN01 (sample SAMEA4836177, study PRJEB28245) | human gut metagenome | biome: gut microbiome; material: fecal sample | place: Denmark | collected 2008
TTCGGCGCGCTTTAGCCACTTTATCGACAGTCTAACGGGCAGTTCAATATGAACTGCCCGTTTTTTATATAATTATTTAACTGAAAATCTGAATTCGGTTGTTGTTTTAAATTCCTCGTTTGGTTCAACATATTTAAACGGGAAATTTGAATGGTTAACTGAATCAGGATAAAACTGTGTTTCAAGTGCAACACCGCGCCTGTATGTAACTTTTGAATTTCCTTTACCTGCATTACCGTCTTTAGCAAGCCAACCGCCGCAATAAACCTGAATTCCTACAAGGTCAGTCCACACTTCCATATTTCTGCCGGTTGCTTTATCATAAAGTATGGCAGCTTCTGTAAGCTCGCCTATTTTCTTATCATATAAGCAATAGTTATTATCATATCCTATACCATCTATAATAGCTCTGAAAGGATCATCAATCTTATCACCTATTTTATGAAGTGATGTGAAATCCATCATAGTATCTTTAACCGATCCAAGCTCACCGGTAGGAAGTTGGGAATCATCCGTTTCTGTAAACTTATCGGCATTTATTTGCAAATATTCATCCTCAATAGTTTTTGAACTGTCTGCCGAAAGGTTAAAATATGTATGATTTGTAGGGTTTGCAACTGTCTTTTTATCAGATAAAACAGTGTATTCAATTTTAAGCACATTTTCATTTGAAAAAGTATACTTTACAGTCATTGTAAAATTGCCTGGAAAACCGTCTTGCATATCAGGTGAAAAGAAAGAAAATGTAACAAAGTTATCGCCTACTTCCTTAACATTCCAAATATTAAAGCTAAAGCGGCCGCCGCCGTGCAAAGTCCATGTACCCTGATTTTTAGGAGTGTTATATTCCACACCGTCAATAGAAAACTTGGCGTCACGAATTCTGTTAGCATATCTGCCGACTGCAAGGCCCTGGTACCCTAAATCAGGATTAACATAATCATTAACATCATCAAATCCCAAAACAACATCGCCGAGATTACCGTTTCTGTCAGGTACATTGATAGAATGAACACCTGCGCCGAGAGTCATAAGTTCAACAAACGCACCGTTATCATTAGTGATTTTATAAATTTCTACATCACCTTTACCGGCAATGAAACCAAAATTTCTTTTTTCTACGCTCATAGTTTACCTCCGATTAGTCCTTATATAAAGACCTTAAAAGTGCAATTTCCTTGGCATATCCGTCAAGTTCATTAGGTGTTTCAAGATAAAACGGCAATTTTTTCAGTAAAGGATGATTTATTATTCTTTCCATTGCGTCTTTACCGATGTATCCCTCACCGATTTTTTCGTGCCTGTCTTTATGCGCACCGAGCGGATTTTTAGAATCGTTAATATGAATCGCTTTTAATCTGCCGATACCTATAATTTTATCAAATTCATCAAGTACACCGTCAAGATTGTTTACAATATCATACCCTGCGTCGTTAACATGGCAGGTATCAAGGCAAACACCGATTTTATCATTAAGTTCAACCTTATCTATAATAGCCTTGAGTTCTTCAAAACTTCTGCCTATTTCCGTACCTTTTCCCGCCATTGTTTCAAGCAAAACAGTAGTGGTCATTTCAGGGAAAAGAACTTTATTAAGTGCCTCGGCTATCAAATCAATTCCGACATCTGCACCCTGCCCTGTATGTGAACCGGGATGGAAATTATAAAGCTGATTCGGAGTATATTCCATTCTCCTTAAATCATCGGCAAAAGTATTGATTGCAAATTCCCTGGTTTCAGGCTTAGCCGAACACAAATTAAGAGTATAAGGCGCGTGCGCCAATATAACAGGGAAACCGTTTTCACCCATAAGCTTTAAAAAAATATTAACATCATTTTCATCAATAGCCTTTGCACTGCCGCCGCGCGGATTGCGAGTGAAAAACTGAAATGTATTTGCACCTATTTCCAAAGCCTGATTAAGCATTGCCGTGTACCCTTTTGAAGCACTCAAATGTGCACCGATTGTAAGCATATTTTACCCTCTATTCTTTTGCGTTTCTTTTTTTATAGCTTCCTCTGCCTTGCCTGACATAATATATTCAAGCAAATCTGCAACACAGCCTTTATTGCAATGACAAGCTTCAAATTTGCAAATATTATGTATCGGCTGTGGAGCTTGGCCCGCGCAGGCAGGCAAGCCTACGGTTTTAAGCATATCCCAATCATTGTAATAATCACCTATTGCTGCAACATGGCTTTTTTCAATACCAAGCATATCGGCAAGTTTCATTATTCCTACACCTTTATGTGTATCTTTTTGCAACATTTCAAGAGAAAATATTGAAGATGACATAAAATTAGCATCGGGATTTTCATTTTCTTTTATGTATTTTTCAAGTTTTTTTATAGTTATTGGATTTGACCAAAAAATGACTTTCATCCAGCCCTCAGTCGGCACATCATCTATTGATTTAACTATTTCGTAATGTGCTTTATCAAAATACATTGTACCTTTTGCAAAAAGTCCGCTTTTAACTATATAAACATAATCGTCAAAGTAAACACCAATATCTACACTTTTAAAGATTTTATTAAAATGCTTTGCAACTTGCCTCACAAAATCTTGACCTTTTTGCCCGATTGTACTGCGCCAAAGCATTTTTCTGCTTTTATAATCATATAACCCTGCACCGTTAAGCACGATTGCCGGCTGATTAGGTGTTATTCTGTTATAATTTCTTTCAAGGCTTGATTGAAGCCTGCCTGATGCCAATGTGAAATTGCCGCCAAGTTCGGTAAATTTCTTAATAGCATCATAATTTCTTTTAGGGAGCTTGCGAATTTTATTGTTGAGAGTACCGTCAATATCCGATACTACAAGCCAATTTTCAAATGTTTTTTCCATCTCTTACCTCATAAACGGTGTCATTTTTTTCTTTCAAGCTCTGCCAAAAAATTTGTAAAATAATCAGGCAAAGGTGAAGTGAAATGCAGATACTCATTTGTTCTCGGATGAATAAATCCTATTTCACCTGCGTGCAGGCATTGACCTGAAAGCTTGGTAATAACCTTTTTCGGCCCATATACGCTGTCGCCTGCAAGTGCATGGCCTAAATAAGCCATATGAACTCTTATTTGATGAGTTCTTCCCGTTTCAAGTATACACTTAATATGTGTAAAACTTCCAAAGCGTTCAATAACCTCATAGTGAGTTATCGCATTTCGCGAATTGTTGTAAACAACAGCCATCTTCTTCCTGTCTTTCGGATTTCTGCCGATAGGCTCGTTTACCGTTCCCTTATCCTCTTTAATATTTCCATATACAACTGCATGATATGCACGATAAAACGAGTGCTCTTTTATCTGCTTTGCAAGATGCAAATGTGAAAAATCATTTTTTGCTACTATTAAAAGCCCTGATGTATCCTTATCAATTCTATGAACTATACCGGGCCTTATTACACCGTTAATACCGCTCAAACTACTCCCACAGTGGTACAAGAGAGCATTTACAAGCGTACCCTCATAATTACCGGGAGCAGGGTGAACAACCATCCCTTTTGGCTTATTTACTACTAATAAGTCATCGTCCTCATATACAATATCAAGCGGTATATTTTCTGCTTTTGTTTCAAGTGCTTTTGGAGCCGGAATTATAACAGTGATTTCATCATTCACTTTACACTTATAGCTTTTTTGTGCTTTTTTGCCAAATACGCTGACATTTCCGTCATCAATAAGCCCGGCAATCATACTGCGAGTTAAAAAATCAATATTTTCCGCCAAAAACTTATCAATTCTGACACCTGAAAAATCATTTTCAACAATTAAGTCAATTTGCCGGCTCATCCTTGTTCTCCTTTTTAAAAATGTCAAACAACAGATAAGCCATCAGACTTATTGTTCCGAGAGTCACAGCACAATCGGCTATATTGAACACAGCGAAATTAACAAAAGTCGGATTTATAAAATCAATAACATAGCCCAAAAAAATTCTGTCTATCAAATTACCGATTGCTCCCGACACAATTACTCCGAGTGACCAAAAAAGCCATAAATTGCTCTGCCCTTTTCCCTTATACATATATATAATACACAAAACCGTAACAACAAGCGTAAGTGCGATAAAAAACCAGCGTCCGCCGTCAAAAAGGGAAAATGCAACTCCTGTATTTTGGGCATAAACAAATTCAACTACGCCCTTAATAAATGGCTTTGCGCCATTACCCAAGAGATAGGTTTTCGCAAAATATTTAGTTATTTGGTCTATGGCAACAATCACAATAATCATAACCGTACACCATATTTTTTTATTCTTTAATTTCACAAAAACCTCTCCGTTTATATATCAAATCAGGCACACAGAAAAACAGTGTGTGCCTATTTGAAAATTTATTATAATGAAAGTTCTTTCATTACCTTTGCACAATGTGCGCAAAGAGTAGGATGATTTTTATCCTGACCTACTGTGTCAGAGAACTTCCAGCAGCGTTCGCACTTTTCACCGTCAGCCTTTGAAACTGTAACGCTCAAGCCTTCAACATCACCCTTAACTTCGCCTTCACCGTTTTCAACAGTAACAGATGAAGTGATGAAAATTTCAGGAAGCTGTGCTTCTACGCTCTTTAAGAAGTCATAAAGCTCACCGTCGGCATAAAGGCTAACCTTTGCTTCAAGCGGCTTGCCGATAATCTTTTCATTTCTTGCAAGCTCAAGTGCTTTTTGAACATCATATCTGACAGAATGAATTCTATCCCACTTTGCGATAAATTCGCTGTCAGCTTCAATAAAGTTTGGCTGTGGTATTTCATTAAAGAGCGGTGATTCACCGTTTCTGCTCTTATCGTGCGGCATTGCCAACCAAATTTCATCTGCTGTAAATGCAAGAATAGGTGTGAGAATAAGAGTAAGTGCGTCAAGAACTTTATAAAGAACTGTTTGCGCCGCTCTTCTTGTTTTGCTTTCAGGTGCCGATGTATAAAGTCTGTCTTTAAGAACATCAAAGTAGAAGTTACTCATTTCAACTACACAGAAATTATGGAGTGAATGAGCAGCAGTGTGATAATCATATACTTCAAATGCATTTCTTGCAATTTCAAGAACTTCATCAAGCTTCATAAGTGCATACTTATCAAGTTCTTCAAGCTCATCATTTGAAACCATATCGCTGTCAGGATTGAAATCGTAAAGGTTTGAAAGGCAATATCTTGCTGTATTACGAAGCTTACGATAGTTATCTGAAATTTGCTTTAAAATTTCAGGGCTGATACGAATATCTGCGTGGTAATCAGCACTTGCAACCCAAAGGCGAAGAATATCAGCACCGTACTTGCCGACGATTTCTTGCGGGTCAATACCGTTACCGAGAGATTTAGACATCTTTTTGCCCTCACCGTCAACGGTCCAACCGTGAGTAATAATTTGCTTATATGGAGCGCCGTTTCCGCCTGCAACAGATGTAAGAAGTGATGATTGGAACCAACCTCTGTATTGGTCTGCACCTTCAAGATATACATCAGCAGGAACTTTGAGGTATCCCCTCTTTCTGCAAACAGCAGCGTGTGAAGAACCTGAATCGAACCAAACATCCATAATATCTTTTTCTTTATCAAAACCTTTGTTGCTTCCGCAATGCGGGCATTTAAAGCCTTCTGGAAGGAAGTATTCAGTATCGTGAGCAAACCAAGCGTCAGAACCTTCTTCGCCGAAAATCTTTGATACTTTCATCATAACATCATTATCAATGATTTCCTTGCCACAATCTTGGCAGTATACAACAGGGATAGGAACGCCCCATTTTCTCTGGCGGGAAATACACCAGTCAGCACGCTCCTTAACCATTGATTGAAGGCGGTCTTTACCCCATTCAGGGAACCACTTAACATCCTCTGCCGCTTTAACTGCTTCATCCTTAAAGTCATCAACAGAGCAGAACCATTGGCTTGTAGCTCTGAAAATTACAGGTTTATGACATCTCCAGCAGTGTGGATATTGGTGTTCGATTTTCTTAAGTGCAAAAAGAGCACCGATTTTTTCAAGATGAAGAGCAATAGGCTTATTAGCTTCTTCAGTTGTTAAACCTGCAAACATACCTGCTTCTTCAGTAAGTCTGCCCTTTGCGTCAACAGGAACAATAATAGGAATTTCAGGATAGTTTTTACAAACCACGAAGTCTTCAATACCGTGGCCCGGTGCAGTATGAACACAGCCTGTACCGCTTTCAAGAGTTACATGGTCGCCCACAATAACAAGTGATGTACGGTCAATAAAAGGATGCTGTGTTTTCATATATTCAAGCTCTGAACCTTTGATTACGCCCAAAGTTTCATAATCTGTTACGCCCTTTGCTTCCATGGCAGAAGCTGCGAGGTCAGTTGCCATTACATAATATTCATCACCTGATTTAATAAGTGAATATTCAAAATCAGGACCTACGCAAATAGCAACATTTGCAGGAAGAGTCCAAGTTGTAGTAGTCCAAATTACAAAATATGTTTTGCTTAAATCTGCACCCATAGCAGTAAGCTTGCCGAGGTCATCTGTAACATTGAACTTAACATAAATTGAATGGCAAGGGTCTTCAGCATATTCAATTTCAGCTTCGGCAAGAGCAGTGTTACAATCAGGGCACCAATAAACAGGCTTTAAGCCTTTATAGATATATCCCTTATTTGCCATAGTAGCAAACACTTTAATCTGCTCTTCTTCAAATTCCTTTTTGAGAGTGATATATGGGTTATCCCATTCGCCTATAACACCGAGGCGCTTAAATGACTCTCTTTGCACATCTACAAAGCCGAGTGCGGTGTCACGGCAGATTTTACGAAGTTCAAGGTCAGAAATATTTGTTTCTGCACTGATACCTGCTTTTTTTCTTGCTGCGAGTTCAGTAGGAAGACCGTGAGTATCCCAGCCCGGAACATAAGGTGACTTGAAGCCGGTCATATTCTTATATCTTACAATAAAATCTTTAAGTGTTTTATTAAGAGCGTGACCGATATGAATATCACCGTTTGCATAAGGAGGTCCATCATGCAAAACGAAAAGCGGCTTGCCCTCATTATGCTTCATAAGTTCTTCATACTGATTGTTTGCTTCCCAGCGAGCTAAAAATTCAGGCTCTCTTTTTGGTAAACCTGCACGCATAGGAAATTCGGTTTTAGGTAAATTTAATGTTTGGTTGTAATCCATTATGTTAACTCCTTGATAGGTTTATTTTTTCTTTTTGAAAAATCCTTTGAATTTTTTATTATCCTCTTCGTCCTCGTCTTCATCATCTTCAGGAATAAGAGAAATTGTTTCATCTGTATTATGCGGATCTTCACGATTTACATGAAAATAATTTTCGAAAGGCTGTGGCTTTTCATCAATTTCAGGCTCATCATCAATTTCAGGAATAGCACCCGTATCTTCAATCGGTGTAATTTCATCACTCGAAAAAGCATCAAGCGCTGCCTTTGCTTCCTCTTCAGATACTGTTTCTTCCTCAACTTCATTAAGAGAACCGATTGACTTTTTTCCGCTGCTTTCAATTTCTTCAATAATTTCGTCTACCGCGTCTTGCTCATTTACCTCTTCTTCGGCATTTTGAACTTCGTCAGTTTCTTCAGCTTCTTCAACATCAGCTTCTTCATTTACAGGAGTTTCAATTGTTTCCTGTGCATCTTCCCAAACTGTTTCTTCAGCTTTTTCTTCTGTTTCCTCTTTGATTTCGGTTTCCTTTGCTTCTTCAATAACGCTGTCAACATTATCATCATTTGCGAGTTTGTCAATTGAAGCATAAATATGATTTAATTCATTTTCAATTTCTTCGTCAGCACTGATATTTGAAATATCTGTATCTTCTGCCATATTTTTAACAACTTGAAGTTGTTGCTCATAAAGAGAAATAAGATTTTCTTTAAATGTTTTTGACTGAGCGTTGAGTTTTTCGACAAGTTCTTTTTGTGCTTCTTTTTCAGCCTTTGCTTTGCTTATAAGTTCCTGTGAAAGTGTTTTTGCTTTTTCAAGAACATCCTGTGCAACTATTTTTGCACCGCTTAAAGCTTCGTTTGCTTTCTTTTCTGCTTCGTCTACTATTTCGCCTGCTGCTTTTTCCTTTTCATTTGTAAGGTTAGCAACATAATCTCTTGCACTTGAAATAATTTTATCTGCCTTTTCCTTTGCATCAACAACGGTTTTCTGTGCTGTTTTTGCACTTTCTTCAAGTGATTCGGCAGCTTTCTGCTTGGTTTCATTCATAAGCTTATCAGCAGTTTTTTGTGCCGTAATAAATGCGTTTTTGATAGTATCTTCGTCAGCTCTGTATTCTTCTATTCGATTAGCAAGAATTTCCATTTTGCGATAGAGTTCTTTATTTTCGGCATACACAGCTTCATAAGACTCTATAACTTCAAGTAAAAGCTCGTTAACCTCATTTCTGTCATATCCACCGCCTTCAACGGTAGAAATTTTCTTTTGACGAATTTGGCTTGGTGTAATCATTATATTCTTCCTCCATAATTATATACATATAAAAATTATAATTTCATCACTTACATAAACATACCGTTATTTTCAAGTTCATCAATCAAATCACCCATAACATCCACATTATACGGTGTAATGATATATGTACTGTTTGCAACACGCTTGATTTGGCCGTTACTTGCATATGCAACGCCGCTTAAAAAGTCAAGCAGCCTTCGTGCTACATCGCGATTTGTGCTTTCAAGATTAAGCACAACTGTTCTCTTTTCATTTAAGTTATCGGCAATCGCTGCTGCTTCATCAAACTTTTCCGGTTTTACAAGAACAACCTGAAGTTGAGTAGTTGTGTGAATATTAACAACCTTATCGCTGTCATGCCTTTTAATTCGAGGGCGCTCGGAATATCTTTCTTCTCTTTCGTTTGAAGAAGATTCTCTTCTTGAAAATCTATCCCTTATAGGAGGAGCTATACCTACTGAACCGCCCTTATTATCCTCATAAAAATCATCATATTCGTCATCGTCACTTTCAGTAACGATTTCTTTAATTTTATCAAAAAAGCCCATATATTCTCTCTCCTTTTAAAAATATTTTCTTGCCCCGAAAATTGCAGAGCCTACTCGGACTATATTTGAACCGTTTTTAACAGCAGCTTCATAATCGTGGCTCATACCCATTGATAAAATATCCATATCTACATTATCAATCTTTTTATTCTTAATGTCAATGAAAGTTTGATACATTGACTCAAAATACTTTGAAACCTCTGCTTCGCTGTCACATATAGGCGGAATTGTCATAAGACCTTTGATTTTAATGTTATCCATTTCGGCAACTTCGCTTACAAGCTCGTTAAGCCCTTCAAGGTAAATACCGCTTTTCGATTCTTCCTTGCCAACATTAACTTCAAGTAAAATGTTGGTAGTTATTCCTTTTTTAGCAGATACTTTACTGATTTCTTTTGCAAGGTGAACACTGTCAACAGATTCAATCATATCAACCTCGCCTACTATTTGCTTAACTTTATTTGTTTGCAAATGGCCGATAAGATGTTTTTCAACTCCGTTTAAATGAAGCTCATCTTTTTTACCCAAGAATTCCTGAACTCTGTTTTCACCTATTAAGTCAGCACCTAAATCAAGAACCTTGTTAATATAAACACTTTCAACTGTTTTGGTAACAGCCATAAGCCTTACATCTTCCGGTTTTCTGCCGGCTTTTATTGCAGCTTCCTGAACATTTGATAATACTTTTTTGTAATTATCCTGTACTGATTGAATTCTTGCTTCATCAGGTATAAACTTTTCCATCGTGTAAATCCTTTCCTTGCGTAATTATTTGGTCATATAAACGAATAGACTTTTCATCATCCGGTGTGTATTCAAACACTACATAATCCTTTGTTGAATAAATAATGTTTCCTTCTCTGCTTTCAACCTGATTTGCAACAAGGGTATAAACCATCTTTTCACCCTTATCGTTAATATGAATTGCTGAAGAAGGCACCTTAAATCCGGTGTATTCGTTAAATCTGATTTCAATATCTTCAAGTCGCATTGATGCAATTTCGCTGTCCATCTCGCTTGAACGAAGAATAAGTACAGACTCTTTTACGCCCAAATCAAGCGTTGCACCGCTAATTACTTCACATTCGATGACTTTATCACTGTCTTTCAGCGCAACATTTAATATGTCACCGTCATCAATATTTTTCACATCATCGGCGCTTACCTTACAGGCGAAATACCATTCATAATCTGTTACAAGCTTGCCGAGGCTGTCTGTTTTCTTCGCCTTTTGAGCCTGCGAAATATATTTATCGAACGTTTTAACATCAAGCTTGTCTATATTTTTGTAATCAAAAGCAGTTTCGCATCCGTCACTGTATGATGAAAAAATGCCCGATTCTTTTGTGCTGATGTATCCGTTAGGTTTGCAGGAATCAAGATTTATGGAATTAAGTTTTTTTTCAAGATTTTGCTTAACCTTGCTGAAATCAATATCCTGCCCGATAATCATTTGCCGCCTTGTTAATTTATCATTAAGATCAAGCGACGCATTTTGAACAGACGATATATTGTAATTTGACGCATTGCGAACATAATCGTTAACATCGTTAATAACATCACTGTCAATCTGCTCAACATCGGTTGCTGTTCCCGCCGATTTACTTTCCAAATTGATATAATAATCTAACTGCTTTTGCAAATCAGCGGCAGTTGCATAATTTTCTGCATTTTCGCTGTTCGCAAAAACCATAGCAATATTTCCGCCGACCTTTACTTTTTCGCCGTCATCTAAACAAGCCACCGTAACCCCGCTTGAATCACCTTCAACAGTATGTTCATCACGAATAATAAGTGCCTTTTTATCAAGCGTTTGGTACACTGTTGACTGAACTGCCGTAATAGTTTGCACATCAACATGGGTTGCGCTGTAACATTCAGCAACAATGTAAGCCACAATTGCGATTAAAACTATTGCGATAACAATAATATCTTTAGAAACATATTTTGCGTTTTTATTCACTTTTTTCGCCTTTTTATCAGCCATTTAAAAAGTCCTCGCATTTATCTATAACTGTTTTAACAGCGGCATTTCTGTCATCATCAAAGGTGATATGTACAGCGTCCTGCCTTCTTTTGAACCATGTAATTTGCCTTTTGGCATAATGGCGGCTTTCCTGCTTCAACTTTCCAATGCAAGTTTCAAGCTCGGCTTCGCCGCTTAAATATTTTGAAAGTTCTTTATGCCCGATAGCCTGTGCCGATGTTGCCTGATATTTGCCATACATAGCCTTTGCTTCATCAAGAAGCCCTGCTTCAAGCATTTTATCAACCCTGTCGTTTATTCTGTCATAAAGAATTTGCCTGTTTTTGTATTCAAGTACAAAATAAAGAAAATCATAAGGGCTTTTTTCTTTGCGCGACGCTTCGTTTTGCTGCGTCTTCCCGCTTCCTA
>UMKN01011909.1_pt1 | contig 11258 bp, 8 predicted proteins | sample 1966321 | NCBI WGS metagenome assembly UMKN01 (sample SAMEA4836177, study PRJEB28245) | human gut metagenome | biome: gut microbiome; material: fecal sample | place: Denmark | collected 2008
TAGCAATGATCAGCTGAAATACAGCAGCTGGATACATGCTGGTGTGACGTTCATGTTTCTTTTCTTCTTCTACCAAGAGGCTGTCATCTTCAGGAATAGCAGTTTTTAATAGATCTTTTTTCTCGATCAGTCGTTTGCCGACAGGTCCACCCATGATACTTCCTGCGATCAGACCGAAGGTTGCGGCAGCAGTACATAGTGTGCTTGCTCCTTTTACACCAAAGTCTTCAAGAACAGGGCCGAAAGCACCGGCAGTTCCATGACCACCGATCATAGGAATAGAACCAGTACACAGACCAACCAAAGGACTGATATGAAGTACTTTGGCAAGGCCGACTGCAAGGAAGTTCTGACTTACGATCAGAGCGATCACAAGCATAAGGAAAATGATCAAAGATTTTCCACCGCTTTTTAATACCTTTAAGTTTGCCTGAAATCCAACAGAAGTAAAGAAGAATACCATACATACTTCTTTCAAAATATCATCAAATGAAAATTCGGCGATTCCTGTTACAAAGCAGATACATGTAAAAACTGCAAAGATAACACCACCGATAACAGGTGCAGGAATGCAAAATCGTTCTAAGATTGCAATTCTGTGTTTTAAAAAGTTTCCTAACATCAAAACGACTACGGCGACCGCGATCGTCTGATACATATCTAGTTGTATTGTCATTTATTTATACCGCAGCGGATTAATTGCTTCCTTTCTCTGTATTTACCGTGATTCCATATTGTTTGTAGTAAGCAGCTGCACCATCATGGAATGGAATCGTGATTCCCTCTACAGCAGTTTTCTCATCAAGAGAAATATCTACAGGGAGTGCATACTGAATCTTCTGTTCATTTGCAAACAGAATCTTTGTGATTTGTTTAACCGTATCTTCAGACAACTTGTCACTTGCAAGAAGTACCGCTTTAACACCGACAGTTTTTACAGGCTGAGTCTGATCAGTATAAGTATTTTCAGGAATTGAGTATTCTGTGTAAAACTTATAAGACTTCTTCAGACGATCAATACCTTTCTGGTCAAGGCTGATAAGACGGATCTTACGTTGCTTTGCTAATTCGTTGATCACAGTTGTCTGTACTCCAGCGGTACAGAAAAGAGCATCAATATCACCAGAATTCAATTTCTTTGCGGCGTTTGTGTAATCAAGATTTACTTCATCAACAAGCTTTTCATTTAATCCGTAAGCACTTAAGATCTGTATAGCATTCTGTTCTGTTCCAGATTCTTCCTCACCAATACTGACTTTCTTTCCTTCCAGATCTTCAATAGAATGGATTGATGAATCAGCAGGTACGACAATCTGACACGCTTCAGTATAAAGCGAAGCAATGGCACTATATCCTTGATATTTTTTATCATTTTCAAAAATACCAGTGCGCTCATATGCATCATTGATCAAATCCATTTGGGCAACTGCCATCTGGATATAATCTTTTGACAACAGACGAAGGTTCGCCGCAGAACCAGCAGTTGTTTTTACTTCGATATTATAGTTTTTGCTTTTGGATGTGACAAGGTTTGCAAAAGTATCACCAAAAATCTGATAAGTACCACCAATACCAGCAGACCCAAAACGGATCTTCCCGGCATTAACCCCACATCCAGTCAGGCATGTGCAGATCATGACTGCAACAGCACAAAGGATTGTAAGTTTTTTCTTCAAAGTATCACCTCTTATTATTTATTTGCTCAGTGTATGTTATTATTTTAACATTAAATTACTATTTCGAAAAGATAAAAAATCTTGACTTAGAGTGTACTCCAACTTATATAATAAAAAAACGAATAAAAATCAGATAAGGAGAAAGAGCATGTATATTGAAAATATCAATGGACCAGAAGATGTCAAAAAATTATCCGATGAGCAGTTAAATGTCCTTGCCGAAGAGATTCGTAAGGCATTATTAGAAAAATTAAGTAAGCATGGAGGCCACTTTGGGCCAAACTTTGGTATGGTAGAAGCAACGATCGCTATGCATTATGTATTTGAATCACCAAAAGATAAGATCGTATATGACGTTTCTCATCAGTCTTACCCACACAAGATGTTAACTGGTCGTAAAGATGCATTCTTATACGAAGAACATTATGATGATGTATCAGGATACAGTAATCCAGGAGAAAGTGAACATGATCATTTTACGATCGGCCATACATCAACTTCTGTAAGTCTTGCATTAGGACTTGCCAAAGCAAGAGATTTAAAAGAAGAAGATGAAAATGTGATCGCAGTGATCGGTGATGGATCTTTAAGTGGAGGGGAAGCTTTAGAAGGACTTGATTACGCAGCAGAATTAGGTGGAAATCTAATTATCATAGTCAATGACAATGATATGTCGATCGCAGAAAACCATGGTGGATTATATGAAAATTTAAAAGAACTTCGTGAAACAAATGGGGAAGCAGAATGCAATCTTTTCAAAGCCATGGGATTAGATTACATTTATGTCAAAGAAGGAAATAAAATTGCTGATCTGATCAAAGCATTCAAACAGGTCAAAGATACAAAAAAAGCAGTTGTCGTTCATATTAATACGCAAAAAGGAAAAGGATATAAATTAGCCGAAGAACATAAAGAAGACTGGCATTACTGTGCTCCATTTGATGTGGAAACAGGAAAACCTTTATATTCATTTGAAGGAGAAGATTTCTCAAGTGTAACAGCAGATTATCTCTTAAAGAAAATGAGAGAAGACAAAAAGGTAGTAGCCATCACATCAGCAACACCAACCGTTATGGGATTCACAGAAGACAAACGTAAGGAAGCTGGAAAACAGTTTATTGATGTTGGAATTGCAGAAGAAACAGCAATGGCAATGGCAGCCGGAATCGCAGCAGGTGGTGGAAAACCAGTTTATGGAGTATATTCAACATTCGTACAGAGAACATATGACCAGATCACACAGGATCTCTGCATTGACAGCAATCCAGCAACGATCGTTACATTCTGGGGATCCGTATATGGAATGAATGATATAACACATCTTGGATTACAGGATATTCCAATGATGAGCAATATTCCGAATCTGGTATATCTTGCCCCAACAACAAAAGAAGAATATCTGGCAATGTTAGACTGGAGTATCGATCAGGACCAGTATCCAGTAGCGATCAAACTGCCAGGAGGGGAAATGATCTCAGATGGCAAAGAAGTAACAAAAGATTTCAGCCAGTTAAATAAATATGAAGTAACACAAAAAGGAAGCAAAGTTGCGATCATCGGACTTGGAACATTCTACAACATGGGATGTGAAGTTGCGAAAGCAGTAGAAGAAAAGACAGGAACAAAAGCAACTGTGATCAATCCATATTATATTACAGGAATTGATGAAGCATTATTAGAAGGTCTTAAGAAAGATCATGATGTAGTGATCACATTAGAAGATGGATTCTTAGAAGGTGGATTTGGCGAGAAGATTGCAAGATTTTATGGTAATTCTGATATGAAAGTATTGAATTATGGAGTTAAGAAAGAATTGCTAGATCGCTATGATGTGAAGGAATTGCTTAAGAAGAATCGATTGACAGTTGAGCAGATCGTAGAAGATCTGTAAGATTTAAATAGTATAAAAAAGAATCCTAAAAATAACAGGATTCTTTTTTTATTACAAATATAAATCTGGACGGTGGAGCGTGTTAAGTGAAAAATTTAAAAAAGAGAAAAATTGAGTGATTTTTTAGGGCTGACAGATATTTTTTCTGTCAAAAATGTAGTAACAAACTAAAAAACGCCGCACGTCCAGACAAGATTGCCCAGACGGCCGGCGATTAATGATCATACTCCCATGTGGTTGATTCCACGTGCTCCGTCAGTCATATGACCTCATGGGTATTAGGTTACTATAACTGATAAGATTCGTCAAGCCAGAATTTTAAGAAAATACAAATATTTTTGTATGAAATTTCAGACAATTATAAAATGATGATGAATAAAAACAAGTAAGTAGGGCATCCTTTGAGCATGAACAAAAAAAACATGATCAGAGGATGTCTTTTCTTTATCATAATTGCTGGAAGCATCATGATATGGCAAAGATATACTTTTCATAAAATACAACAAAACAAAATACAGCAAAATTTAAAAAATAATCTGATCCGTTTCCATGTCAGAGCAAACAGTGACAGCAGCTTTGATCAGGCGTGTAAATTAAAAGTAAGAGATGCTGTGATCAGCAAAGTCAGTCAGATGATGGATAAGGCAGATACAAAAGAGGAAGCATTTGACATCCTAAAAAAACAAAAAGATAGTATAAAAAATACGGCACAGGAAATATTAAAGAAAGAGGGAGTTATACAAAAGGTAAAAGTACATTTTGTACAGGAAAAATTCCCAGAGAAAACTTACGGACAATATACATTTCCAGAAGGAATCTACGATGCATTAAGAATTGATCTTGGAGAGGCAAAAGGACATAACTGGTGGTGTGTCATGTTTCCAGATCTATGCGTAACAAAAGATGACAAAGTAAGAATTAACAATACGGCAAGAAAAAAGATGGAGAAACTTTTAGGAAAAAAAGCAGTTGAGAAAATTACAAAAGATAAATATCTTGGATGGTTGTTTAAAGCATAAGAAAAATGGAGCGGTCAAATTGTACCGCTCCATCTTAAAGTTACGTATTCTATGCTAATGGTTTCTTTGCAGAGACAAGAAGTAAACGTTTCTTCTTATATACTCTGAATTTTGTAAGTCCTGCATTCTTAAAATATTCTAAAGTCTCATATGTAGAATGTCTGCGGTTGTCACCGGCAGTTAAATAGGATGGAATATTAGAAACAATTCGCAGAGCATCAGGCAGAGCAGACTCACCAATATAAAGTCTTCCACCAGGAATTAAAACACGAAAAGCTTCATTAACAAACTTCTGTGGATCTTTGAATGTATGGAAATCATCACATACGGTGATCACACGGAAACTATTGTCATCGAAAGAAAGGAAATCACTGTAGCTTGTCTCAAAATGAAGGTCTGGCCAGTTTGACCTTGCCTCAAGAATCTTATCTTCAGATTCATCAATTCCATATCCTTCAACATCTTTCCAACGAGTCAGTTCATGTAAAAAAGTACCATCACCGCAACCGACATCTAATATATTGTCTGCATCTCTGATACAGATCTTCTTGATCATTTCATCCCGTAAAGCATCTCTCATAAGAAACTCCTTTCGTATGCCTTGTGGTTTATATGGCATCTCCCTGTTACTCTTAATAATACCAGAAAATGGTATCTTTGGAAAGGAGAGCACTAAGGAGTGATTATAGCATAGATACAGAATTTGTCAAATTATGATTTAAATTCTTCCTTCCTTAAACTCACGCATCATCTCATTTGTCAGACTAAAATCATTTGGTTGTAATTCGATCTCATCTCGTGTTTTCCATTCTGCAAGTTTCAATTCAGAAGCATCCATATGAATGTCGGTATCACCATCAACTTCACAGTAGAATCCAGCAAGCAGATCATCAACAACACCCCAAGGCTGGGATTTGTAATACTGAATATTTTTTACACGAAGTCCAGCTTCTTCCATAACTTCACGTGAGACTGTCTCTTCCAGAGTTTCCCCGATCTCTGTAAATCCGGCGATCAGGGCGAATGGAGTAAATCCCTTGCGGTATTTGGTAAGAAGAAGTTTATCATCATTTTTAACCCCGACAATGACTGCAGGTACGATTCTTGGATAGATCAGATGGCCACAGGAAGGACATTTTAAGGCACGTTCTGTAGAAGAATGGACAGTTTCATGACCACAGCAGCCACAGAAACGATTGGTACGGTACCAGTTATAAAGATGCAGACCTGTGATCGCAGCAAAAGTACGGTATTTTGGACCGATCTGCTGATTGCGGAGATCACGTACCGTACAGAAGTTATAACCTTCAGGAATCTCTTCAGGATCTTTATTTAATAAGAAGTAATCATCATCGTCAACAGAAAAAAGATAAGTAAGAGTATCTTCTGTAACATGAGCATCATTTACAAAATCACTTAGGCGGGGAAAAGATAAAAATAAATCCTCTTCATTTAAAAGAGTAGGCCTTGCAAGTTTTCTGCCATCTCCAGTACGGATCATTTCATCAGGCAAAAAGAGATTCTCCTGCCCCATTTCTTCCAGATCAGATTTCTTTAATAAACGATGAAGAAGGCCATCCTTTGTGAAATATAAAATGATACTGTCAGCATCAGGTTTTTTGGCTGGATCGTAGTGATTGTCTAATTTATGAGGGTAAATATCTTGAATCATAGTTGGTTGTTCCATTCCTTTCTATATATAGTAAATAAAAAAACAATATTATCATATCAGAATCATGTAAAAAATCCTAGATAAAAACTAAGTAAAGACAAAACGAAACAGAAGTGATATACTATCTAAGTAAGTGAAAGATATATACAATTAAAGGTAGGATCACATATGAGTAAGTTATGTAGTTGTATTGTTCCATGTTTTAATGAAGAGGAAGTAATTCCGCTTTATTATGAGGAGATGCAGAAAGTAAGGAAACAAGAAGAAGGGAAAATTGACTTTGAGATTATCTTTATCGATGATGGAAGTAAAGATAAGACATTAGAAGTTATAAAGAAATTAAGCGAACAGGATGAATGTATTCATTATGTATCATTTTCCAGGAACTTCGGAAAAGAAGCTGCGATGTATGCAGGATTTGAACATGCCAATGGTGAATATGTTGTGACAATGGATGTTGATCTTCAAGATCCGCCACATTTAATTCCAGAGATGATCCGATGCATCGAGGAAGAAGGATATGATAGTGTGGCAACAAGACGTGTTACAAGAAAGGGAGAACCACCGATCCGCTCATTTTTCGCAAGACGTTTTTATGGATTGATCAATAAGATCTCTGATGCTGATATCGTAGATGGAGCCAGAGATTTTCGTATGATGAAGAGAGATATGGTTAACGCAATCCTTTCCATGCCAGAATATAACCGATTTACAAAAGGTATCTTTGGATGGGTAGGATTTAAAACAAAATGGATTGAATTTGAGAATGTAGAACGTGCAGCAGGAGAGACAAAGTGGTCATTCTGGAAATTATTCCGATATGCATTAGAAGGAATCATTGCATTCTCCACAGTGCCGCTTACGATCGTATCACTGATCGGAGTGATCGTTTGTATCATCGCATTTTTATTCCTGTTGTTTGTTGTCATAAGAGTAACAATATTTGGAGATCCGGTCGCAGGATGGCCGTCATTGATCTGTGTTATCAGTTTCTTAAGTGGAATTCAGTTACTTGGAATCGGAGTTGTAGGAATGTATTTGTCTAAGACATATTTAGAGACAAAGAAACGTCCGATCTACATTAAAAAAGAAAGTAAATAAGATACGAAATATTCTTCTTTTATGAGATATATATAAAGGAAGAATATTTTTTTTCTCTTTTTAGCAAAAAATGACCAATTGTACAAAAAATAAAAATGACCAACGTTCAATAAATAGTTGACTTTTATCAAGAAAGTGCATATAATAACGAATGATTTAAGGAGAAGAAACCTCTTTGATAGTAACAATAATGCAAGGAAGGAGCAGCTGTGATCATGTTAAAAAGAGAATGGCAGAAAATTTTAAAGAACCCCTGGATGATTATCATTTTGATCGCGATCATTACGATTCCTGCAATTTATACATCTGTATTCCTTGGATCTATGTGGGATCCATACGGAGATGCAGACGAATTACCAGTAGCAGTGGTAAATCACGATAAGAAGGTAAAATACGAGGGTAAGACATTACAAGTTGGTGATGATCTGGTGAAGAATCTGAAAGATTCAGGATCACTTGATTTTCGTTTTGTAAGTGATAAGAAAGCAAAAGAAGGATTAGAGAGTGGAGAATATTATATGATCATTTCCATTCCAGAAGACTTCTCAAAGAATGCAACAACATTAATGGATAAGAATCCAAAACAGATGAAACTGATATACAAGACAAATCCAGGTACAAACTATGTAGCATCCAAGATGGATGATAGTGCTATGGCGAAGATTGAAAAGGCAGTCAGAGAAAAAGTAACAGAAACTTATGTAAAAACAGTATTTGCTCAGATCAAAACTGCAGGCTATGGGTTCCAGAAAGCAGCCGATGGATCAGGAAAGATTGAAAGTGGAGCGAAGAAACTGAAAGCTGGAAATGACACAATTGAGCAGAATTTAAACAAACTCGCATCCAGCACATTAACATTCCAGAATGGAGCTAAATCACTTTCTGTAGGATTAAAAGCATATACAGATGGTGTGGCCAAAGTTGACAGCGGAGCAAAATCATTAAAATCTGGAACAAAGACATTAAAAGACGGAGTTGCACAGCTTTCAAGCGGGGCAACACAGTTATCAACGGGTTCTAAATCATTAAAGATTGGAATCGCAAAGTATACAAACGGTGTTAGCACAGCACAGGCTGGAAGCAAACAGCTTGTTGCTAAAAATACAGCATTAACATCAGGAGTAGACCAGTTATCAGAGGGAATTAAAAGTGGAACTGCACAGTTAAAAGAAGGAACAGGATCTTTAACAACTGGAATTGATGGAGTATTAAAGGCAGCGAAACAGTCTTCAGACCTGATTGGAGAACAACTTCCAGAATCAACCGATATTCAGCAGCTAAGTGCTGGAATGACTCAGTTAAATGCTGGTATTCAGAAATTAAATCAATCATTGAATGGAAGTGCAGCAACAACACAGTCAACAAAAACTACAACAACAACAGTAGACAATACAGACAGTAAAAAAGCGGCAGAAAGTGCAGCAGCTGTAAAAGAAAAAGTTAACACATTACAGAGTAAAGTAAGTAAATTAAAAAATTCTTCTGCATTAAGCAAGTTATCCGATGAAGAAAAGGAACAGCTTTTATCAGAGATTGGTGAAGTTGAAAGTGCAGCATCTGATGTAGAAGAAGATGTAGATGAAACATATACAAATGCACAGAAAGCATCTCAGGAAAAAGCAACTACAACAACAAAAGTAAGTACACAGTCTGCTTCTTCAGATGAAACATTAGCCGCAGTAAAACAACAGGTATCAGCGTTAGCATCAAGTTCTGAAAAAGTATTGCCAAAAGGTTCACAGGCAGTAACTTCAATGTATTCAGGATTAAAAACTGTGAAAACAGGATTAGACCAGCAGGGAACAACTCCAGAAACAATGGGAATGATTCAGGCATTAACAGCGTTAAAGAGTGGTTCTTCACAGGTAGATGCAGGACTTACAACATTAGAATCTGGACTTAGCACAGGTACAGGACAATTAAAGATTGGAATTGCAAATTACACAGCAGGCGTAAACAGATTAAATACAGGACTTACAACATTAAAGAATAATTATTCCAAAGCATTAAACAGCGGAGCAAAACAGCTCAACAATGGAATCAACCAAGTAAGCTCAAATCTTCCAACATTTATGTCAGGAACAACACAGCTTTATAATGGAACAAAAACATTGAAAAAAGGAACAGCAACTTTAGTTGCAAACAACAATACATTAAACAGCGGAGCCGGACAGTTAGCATCTGGAGCCGGACAGATCGCAGATGGATCAAGCAAACTTGCAGCAGGATCTACAACTTTAGGAAATGGAATCGGAACTTTACAAAGTGGAAGTAAGACATTAAAAGATTCCTTACAGAAGGGAGCAGATCAGGTTAATAGTATTAAAGCTACAAACAAGACAAGCAAGATGTTTGCAGCACCAGTCAAAGCTAAGAATGTAGAATACTCACATGTTGACAACAATGGTCACGCAATGGCACCTTACATGATGTCTGTTGGATTATTCGTAGCATGTATGGCATTTACATTAATGTATCCTTTGATGGAGAAAAACGAAGAAGTTAAGAGTGGACTACAGTGGTGGTTAAGCAAAGTCACAGTTATGGCAGCAGTGTCAATTGTTCAGGCAGTGATCATGGTAGCAGTTCTGATGGGAATCAATGGACTGGAACCACATTATGTAGGAAAGACATTTGGAATGGCAGTTTTAGCATCTATGGCATTTATGTCATTGATCTGCTTTGGAGAAATGTTATTAAATCGTGTCGGAAGTTTCGTCATGTTAGTATTCATGGTTGTACAGTTAGGTGCAGCAGGAGGAACCTATCCACTGGATATGGCACCACACTTCTACACAGTATTACACAAATATATGCCATTCAGCTACACAGTACACGCATTTCGTCATACACTATCCATGGATGGACAGATCGGACAGGATGTCGCAGTATTCGTTGGAATCTTAGTTGTGTCTACATTAGCAACAATCATCTTCTACCGTTTCAGAATGAAGAAACAGGTTGGAGGAACATTAGAACCTAATGGAGCACCACAACATTAAAGAAAGTGAGCAGTTAGCGTTATTAAGTCTTAGTGATGTGACAATGACAGAAGGAGAAAGCAAGAAGAAATCTTCTATCAAGATTAAGATTGCCAAAGGTGAAGTAAAGAAGATCAAGATTAAATAATCAAAAATAAATAAGTTATTAGGTTATTAGGAAAAGGACAGCGATCAATGTGATCAGCAGTCCTTTTCCTTCTTGTTGATATATGTTTAATATTTTCATATTATGCATTTCCAATAATTGAAAGGCAAAAAAAGAAATGCTATACTGATTTTAAAAGAATTAAAAATATATAAGGGGGACAAACTAGATGTCAATGCCAGAGAACATTGAGAATACAGAGGAATTAGTTAATACAATAAAAGGTCAGATCGCAGACAAAGAAAAAGAAATACAGGAGAATTTTACAAAACTTGGAGAAGTATATTATGTAAAATACGCAAAAAATCCAGATGGAGATTTTTCTGAACTATGTCAGGAAATTGAAAACCAGTATCAGGAGATTAATCAGATGGAACAACAGATTCTTGATCTGACATTAGAAGACCCAAAAATCTGTCCACAGTGCGGAACAAAGAACGCAAAAGACAGTCTGTTTTGTGGAGAATGTGGATGTAAATTATCAGAAGAAAAGGAAGAACAAGAAGGGAATATCTGTCCAAATTGCGGTGGTACGTTAAGAGAAGGAGATAGATTCTGTAGAAGCTGCGGTGCTAAAGTAGTAGTAGAAGAACAGGAAATACAGCCAGCACAACCAGAACCAAGACATTGCAAAAACTGCGGAGCACTTTTAGAAGAAGATGCGATATTCTGTATTTACTGTGGAACGAAAAATAATTAAGGAGGACAGAGATGTATTGCAAGAAGTGTGGAACCAAAAATAAAGATGATGC
>UMKN01023669.1_pt1 | contig 11202 bp, 8 predicted proteins | sample 1966321 | NCBI WGS metagenome assembly UMKN01 (sample SAMEA4836177, study PRJEB28245) | human gut metagenome | biome: gut microbiome; material: fecal sample | place: Denmark | collected 2008
AAGGGCACCGCCTTGGCAGACCCCGGCGGCATTGAGGTGGGCAGGGGTGACTTTCATTCGGGCTTTGGCATATCCCGGACGGATGTCGAGTATCTCGACACCGGCCGCCCGGGCAAACCGGTCGTTCTGTAATAATTCGGATAATGTCATACTATAGTTGGATAAAAATGTCAGGTGAAAGTTTTTCGTATTTCTTCCCAGTGTTCGCAAAGCGATTGCATGGAAGGGAACAACAAGTCGGCACCGGCATCAATCAGCACTTCGTCGGGCAGTGGCCCCGTATTGACGGCGATGGTGAAGATTCCGGCAGCTACTCCGGCTTGTACTCCTAAGGGAGCATTTTCCACCACAAGGCCTTCCCACGGTTGTACACCGGCTTTTTGCAGCCCCATGAGGTAGGGCTCGGGGTTGGGCTTGCCGTATTTCACATCAAAACTGGTCACCATCAGGTCGCGCCGGAATACGCTCGGGAAATTATGATTCAGCCGGTCGATGAGGCTGACCTGCCCCGACCCGGTAACGACCATGGGGGTGAAGCCATCGGCCTTTACCTTTTTCAGCAACTCGTAAGCGCCCGGCATCCGTGGGGCTTCCGGACAACGGCTGAACACGTCGGACTTGGCTTTATAGATGGTTTGCTTCTCCTCTTCGGTAGCCCGGCGTCCCCAATCACGTTGTGCCAGCAGATCGATGGTTCCGCCGCCCGTACGTCCTTCGTGCATGTAGGCTTCTTCAGGCGTGATATGCAGGCCGAACTGCGTCATGGCATGGCTCCAGGAATAAGCATGGTTGGGCATGGAGTCGAAGAGGACCCCGTCCATATCAAAGAGCACGGCTTTAAGGCGCGTCGCCCCAAAGCCGTGCTTCATTAAATATTTGTCTTTTTCAGCTTCGAACATGGGCTTATTTGTTTAAGCGTGCGCGGATGGCTTCACTTTCTTTTTCGTAACCCGGTTTGTTCAGCAGGGCGAACATGTTCTTCTTGTAGGCTTCCACGCCCGGCTGGTTGAAGGTATTTACCCCCAAGAGGTTGCCGCTGATGCCGCAGGCTTTCTCGAAGAAATAGATGATTTGTCCCAAGTAGTACTCGTTCAACACAGGGACACTCAGGCGCATGTTGGGCACACCGCCGTCCACGTGAGCCAGTTGCGTACCCAGTTCGGCCATCTTGTTCACTTCGTCCACACGCTTTCCGGCCAGGAAGTTCAGGCCGTCCAGATTTTCGTCGTCCGAAGGGAAGAGCACCTTGTGGTTGGGCTGCTCGATGCTGATGACGGTCTCGAAGATAGTACGTTCACCGTCCTGAATCCATTGTCCCATGGAATGAAGGTCGGTGGTGAAATCTACGGCAGCCGGGAAAATACCTTTTTGATCCTTTCCTTCCGATTCTCCGTACAACTGTTTCCACCATTCGTTCAGGTAGTGCAGCTTAGGCTGGTAGTTTACCAGAATTTCTATTTTCTTGCCTTCGGCATATAAAGCGTTGCGGCAGGCTGCATATACGGCCGAGGGGTTTTCCATGAAAGGTACGTCCACGGCAGTTGCTTTTTCCATGTCGGCGGCACCGGCCACGAGTTGTGCGATGTCGAAGCCGGCCACGGCAATAGGCAGCAAGCCTACGGGAGTGAGTACGGAGAAACGTCCGCCCACATTGTCGGGGATGATAAAGCTCTTGTATCCTTCCTTGTCAGCCGTGGTACGGGCGGCACCTTTTTGGGCATCGGTTACGGCCACGATGACTTTGCGGGCCATGTCCTTGCCGTGTTGGTCTTCGCATTGCTTTTTCAGCAGGCGGAAAGCCAAAGCCGTTTCGGTGGTCGTGCCGCTCTTGGAAATATTGATGACACCGAATTTCTTGTCGGCCAGGTAAGCGCACATTTCGGCCAGATAGTCTTCGCCGATGTTGTTTCCGGCAAACAGGATGACCGGGTTCTTCTTATCGTTCAGCAACCATTGGAAGCTGTTGCTCAGGGCTTCGATGACGGTGCGTGCGCCAAGGTAGCTTCCGCCGATGCCGGCTACTACGACCACTTCGCAGTTCTCGCGGAGCACCTGTGCCGTGGCGTTCAGTTCACCGATGAAATCGGGAGTAATGGAAGACGGCAAGTGCAGCCAACCTAAAAAGTCGTTACCCGGACAAGTGCCGTTTTCCAACGCTTCCTGTGCGGCTTTCACCTTCGGTTCGTATGCCGCGATGGCATCGGCCTGAAGGAACTGAGTTGCTTTTGTGATGTCTAATTGAATATTCTTCATCTTTTTACGCTATTAAAAAACAATAATGAGTTATCGGAATGAATCGGTGAGCAGTTTTATCTCGATGCTCGGCGAGATACGTTCGTAGAGGATATTATATACGGCGTCCAGAATCGGCATGTTGACATGGAGGCACTTGTTGATGTCCTTCATACATTTGGTGCCGTAATACCCCTCGGCTATCATTTCCATTTCTATTTGTGCGCTTTTCACACTGTACCCCTTGCCTATCATGGAACCGAACACCCGGTTGCGGCTGAAGTTGGAATATCCCGTGACGAGAAGGTCGCCCAGATAGACCGAATCGATGATATTCCGTTCGATGGGGTGTACAATCTTGAGAAAGCGGTTCATTTCCTGCGCTGCGTTGGACATGATGACCGACTGGAAGTTGTCTCCATACTTCAGGCCGTTGCAGATACCCGCCGCGATGGCATAGACGTTCTTCAACACCGAAGCGTATTCAATGCCGATGACGTCGTCGCTGATTTTGGTCTTGACATATTCGCTGCTGATCATGTCGGCAAAGTTTTGCGCCTTTTCCAAGTCGGCGCATCCCACGGTCAGATAAGTAAGCCGTCCCAAAGCCACTTCTTCCGCATGGCTCGGTCCCCCCAGAACGGCCAGATTCTCGTCGGGCACGCTATACACCTGATGGAAATATTCCGAGCAGACCAGATTTTCGTCGGGCACGATACCCTTGATGGCCGTGACGACGAATTTGTCACGCAGACGCGTCTTGAGTTTTTTCAGATGACTCTTTAAATAAGGTGAGGGGGTGACGAAAATCAAAGTATCCGCTTCTTCCACTATTTTATTGATGTCGGCAGAGAAGTGGATGCGGTTCACGTCGAAATGTACGCTGGTCAGGTAAGCCGGATTATGTCCCAGGCGGCGGAATTCCTCGATGCGGTCTTCCCGTCGCATGTACCAATGGATGGAATCGTTTCGCTCCAACATCATCTTGGCGATGGCGGTAGCCCAGCTACCGCCCCCCATGATGGCTATGGTTCCACAATTTCCCATGTTTTCCGGTTGTTATATTTTGGAAATCCACTCGGCCACGTCGTTGACGGATGGCTTTTCGATGTCGAGTTTGTATTTCTTGATGACCTCTCCCACTTGTTGCTGTAGCTTTTGCGGATTGACTTCCTTCATGTCGCTTACCAGATTATATCCGGCTTTTTGCAATACGGGCACGAGTGCCTCGGCCACGCCGATGGCCGCGTATTTGTCGGCACTGTCCTTGGGTATTTTCTTTTCAGGACGCATTTGCGGGAAGAAGAGAACCTCTTGAATCGTGGTCTGGCCCGTCATGAGCATGACCAGACGGTCGATGCCGATACCGATACCGCTGGTGGGGGGCATGCCATATTGCAAGGCACGCAGGAAATCCTGGTCGATGAACATCGCTTCGTCGTCGCCCTTCTCGCTCAGGCGCATCTGTTCGATGAAACGCTCTTCCTGATCTATCGGGTCGTTCAACTCCGAATAGGCATTGGCCAGTTCCTTACCGTTGACCATCAACTCGAAACGCTCGGTCAATGCCGGATTACTGCGGTGTTTCTTGGTGAGCGGCGACATTTCCACCGGATAGTCGGTGATAAAGGTCGGTTGGATATAAGTACCCTCGCAGAACTCGCCGAAAATCTCGTCGATAAGCTTGCCTTTACCCATCGTGTCGTCGATTTCCAGATTCAGGGCCTTGCATATCTTGCGGATTTCCTCTTCGCTCTTCCCGTTCAGGTCATAACCCGTTTTTTCCTTGATGGCCTCCAAGATGGGCAGGCGGCGATAGGGTGCCTTGAAGCTGATGGTCTTTCCGTCCACCACGCTCTCCGTGCTGCCGTTTACGGCGATGCAGATGCGTTCGAGCAACTTTTCGGTAAACGCCATCATCCAGTTGTAATCCTTATATTGTACATAAAGTTCCATGCAAGTGAACTCCGGATTGTGGCTCTTGTCCATACCCTCGTTGCGGAAGTTCTTGCCGATTTCGTACACGCCTTCGAAACCGCCTACGATGAGGCGTTTCAGGTAAAGTTCCGTGGCGATACGAAGATACAGGTCGATGTCGAGCGAGTTGTGGTGGGTAATGAACGGACGCGCGCTGGCTCCTCCCGGGATGGATTGCAGGATAGGTGTCTCCACCTCCGTGTAGCCTGCTTCGTCCAGGGCGGCACGCAACGTTTTCAGGATGGCCGAACGCTTCAGGAACGTTTCCTTCACTCCGCTGTTGACAATCAAGTCCACGTAACGCTGGCGGTAGCGCAGTTCCGGGTCGTCGAAAGAGTCATATACCTCGCCGTCTTTCATCTTGACGATGGGCAGGGGCTTGAGGCTCTTGGCCAAAACCGTCAGTTCTTGCGTGTGCACGCTGATTTCGCCTGTTTGAGTCTTGAAAACAAAGCCTTTGATGCCGACAAAGTCACCCAAGTCGAGCAATTTCTTGAATACGGTGTTGTATAAATCCTTGTTTTCTCCGGGACAAATATCATCGCGGGTGACATACACCTGAATGCGCCCTTTGGAATCCTGCAATTCGAGGAAAGAGGCTTTGCCCATGATGCGCCGGCTCATGATACGGCCTGCGATGCACACTTGGCGTTTCTCTTCCGCCGCATCGTCGTATTCGGCTTTGATGTCGGTCGAGAAAGCATCGGTCGGGTATTCGTCAGCCGGATAAGGGTCGATGCCCAAGGCACGGAGTTCGTTCAGGTTGTTCCTTCTTACGATTTCTTGTTCACTTAACTCTAAAACATTCATTTTTATTCTGATTTCGATATTTGGGGCAAAATTACAAAAGTTTTTTGAGTGTCCCAATGATTTACCCGTTTATTAGCATGGAGCTTAGGACAGTGAAAACATGTTTTCTTTGGAATGACGGACTTATATAGTTAATTTTATGTTAAATATTCGGGGGGGGGTAATTTTATTCAGTATAAAAATGCTAACTTTCGCAAATAAATCAATAGAGTGGTAACTTTTAAAAATTGGGACTATGAAAGCAAAAGTTTGGAAAGGTGTCTGGGCCTTATGTGTAGTTGCCGTTACGATGGCATCTTGTGATTTTGTGAATAAGATGAAAGAGAATGCTACTACAACGCCGTCGGACACGATTATCGGAGCAAATGCCGGGGAGTTGGACGGGAAGATAGATGAATTGTTGGAATTGGCCAAGGCAAAAAAGGAAACGGCAGAGTTTGCCGAGATTTATACCTATTTCAATTATAAGCCGGGTGATCCTTCTACGAGTGTGACGATACAAATTGTAACGCCGGAGGATAAGAACAAGATGGCGGAATATAGTTGGTACGATAATAAGGATGTCCGTAACAAACTGGATAAACAGGATATGGTGATTTCGGATCATGACGATAATGTGATTGATACCTATGACGGTTTCAAGGATATGCTTTTCACTTACGATGATGTGGCCAAGCAGGTGGAGAATCTGCCGGTGTTCTGCAAAGAGGCGTTGGAAGCATCGGGATATGGCGAAGACGGCTATGTGAGAAGCTACCAGATAGAAAAAGGTGATGCGTTCATCATGGTGGGACACAAGTCCTCCAATATGTTGAGTAAGACTTACCATGTAGCCGAAGATGGCGAACATATCATAGTGAAAGAATAAGTGTAAGGCGCTTCTGTTCGGAAATCCGCTGTCGTCTCATATTTCCGGAAGTCCCGTGGCAGGACTTGGATATGACGGCGGATTTCCTTTTTGAGGAAAGAAGGGGTATGAACGTTCGTAAGGATTCACAGGCGTTGTCCGCTCGGTTTTACTTTGCGTCATCCGGTGGTGAAATACAAGAGGGGCGGGAAAAAGCAGATGAGACTATTCCGCCCAGTGCGGCCGAACCCGGAAAAGGCTTTTTCCTTTCTTTTTTCGTGCCACGCAGGGGATTTTGGGTTACCCCTTTGTTGTTGGATCTTAATTTTCTCGTCTTTCTGGCCATGTGCTTGTCCGGTGTAGGGATATTTTTTCCGGACAATGTCGATTTGTTGCATTGGGGCGCCGATTTTGCTCCATTGACTCTGACCGGCGATTATTGGCGTGTGCTGACCTGTAATTATGTGCATGTAGGTCTTATACACTTGGCCATGAACATGTATGCCTTATTGTTCATTGGTCTGTTTTTGGAGCCGTTGGCAGGTTCTCGCCGTATGGCTATGGCTTATGTCTTGTCCGGACTTTACGCATCCTTGGCGAGCCTGTCGGTCAATGCCGAATGGATTGCGGCTGGGGCTTCGGGAGCCATATTCGGCTTGTACGGCCTCTTTTTTGCTTATTTGCTTTTACGTAGGGGCGGAGAGGAAAGGCGAAAGACCTTGCTTGTCAGCATTGCGGTTTTCATTTTGTATAATCTGTTGTTTGGGATGAGAGATGACAATGTGGATAATGCGGCGCACGTCGGTGGATTGGGGTGTGGTTTCTTGTTGGGGGTGGCTTACGGGATGTCGGATAAGGTGCGTGAGAAAAGCAAACGGATGGTTGTGGCTTGTCTGGCAGAATTCGTCTTATTATCTGAGTTTGTCTGTTGGTTTTCCGCCTTGACACACGGAATGCCTCCCGATTACCAAGACGTGCGTGAAGTTTGGCGGAGTGGCCTGTTGGAAGACTATATAAGAAACGGAGATTCGGAGATTCATTCGGAAGAGAACGGTATGGGGCAGAATACGGAGTATACCGTAGTGGAGGGCTGGACCATGACGGATCAAGATGTCTGGATTCCTTTTAGCGACGAAGCGAGTGGTTTCAGTTTCCGTTATCCGTCCAATTGGCATAGAAAGCCGGATAGATGGTCGGATTTCCGCATCGAAAACGGGTTGAATTGGATGACCGTGGAATATTCGGATGCTGCGGCAGATACGGATGCCCGGAAAATGAAAGATGCTTTAAAGCGGAGTGTGTGTGACGAAGAAGGCCGTTTGCTTAACGGTTGCACTTGCGAGACAGTCGTCCTGAACGGGACTGAATTCGTGAAAGTCAGTAGCCCCCAACGTATCTCCCTTACAGGGAAGAAATGGATTGAGGCGAGGCGTACTACTTACGGATATTATAAGGATAATCCTTTACGGTGCATGACCATCGTGCAGTGGGCTACGAGTGAACCTTTCCGAAAAGAGATGGATGAAATGGCGCAAAGTTTTTTCATACGGGAACCATAAAGGGCTTTTGATTTTTCTTTTTTGTGAATGATGGCTGAAGGTTCACCGTAAAGCGTTGTACCACAGCGCGGAACGGAATTTTTCGGTGAACCCTTTGTGAAGGCTGTTTGAGTGAAGGGTTCACCTTAACCGTTTGATTCTTAGATAGAATGAAGGATGTGAACCCTTTTTCGATGAAAACATAATGAAGAGGGGAGGAAGGAACATCGCCTGCAGGACATCCGTAAAAAGTTCTCAGAAGATTGATCGAACGTTTGCCGCACACCGGAAAGTCGTTTGCCTGACGTTTTTGGACTGTTTTCGCATTTCGATGGGACCAAGACGGCATCGCTGAAGTTTATGAGTTAATTAAAGGTGAATTTTTTGAACGGAATGAAAAAATAATTATCTTTGTCGCAGAATTTCCGGGTTCGTGCGAAGCTTGCCCAAACAGAGTAATTTGTCAGGGATGCTGAAAACGGACGGAAGCCTGCGCCGAACCGCGTATGCGGGGGAAGGGTGGGGACGGAGATTCGCGACATATTAAAGGCGTTTACATGACGTCTTGTTCTTGACTCTAAGGAATCTGGTAAATTTCAATCACTGTCAGGGATGAGGCAACAGTAGATGTCCTCGGGATGTGTATATATGCGCATCCCTTTTCGATACGGGTATATCGTGTCGTAAAGGGAGAGGTTATATCCATATCGGCGTGGGCTCTGGATGTTGCTCGTTCAACAGTGATGGGCATACCAGAGCCTCTTAGGGTGGGACGAGTAACGACGGTCTCACGCTTTTTTTGTGTCGTCACACAGGACTTCCGTGCCAAGGTGTGATGGATACGTTGATGAATGTAGCCAGTATTCCGGAAGAAAGCGAAAGCCGACTTCCGAGTGAGGGATTGCCTCCCGTCACAGCCGCCGGTTCGCAAAGATGCGGGACCGGGGTGTCCTTGGAGTATGTCCTGCATCCGACGCACGGCCTTCCGCAAGAATGCCGATGGTATGTTTTGAGAGCTACGTATGGACGTGAACGGGAGGCTGAAGACTTGTTGAAGAAACGGGGCGTTTTGGTGTATGTGCCGAAACGGAAGACGTTGAAGATGGTGAAAGGAGAGAAGAAGAAAGTAGAGGAATCCCTCTTGCCCAATCTTGTTTTCGTGTTTACGGACGAGTGCACGGCCCGCCGTTTGGTGGCATTCCCATTGAAATCTGAATCCCGTCGCAAAGACAAGATGCCCGTAAGCCTCCATTTCATGTACGACCATACGTCTTTGAATGAAAACGGGCTGAATGACGTGGTGGTTATACCCCACAAGGAAATGGTCAATTTTATTCGTTTCACCATCGGAGGGAGCGAGTCTATCCGTGCCGTCTCACCGGCTGATTTCCGGATCAAGAAAGACCAGCAAGTCGTGATTACCGAAGGGGATTTCAAAGGCGTAGTAGGGCGCGTGGCCCGTATAGACCGCCAGACTTGTGTCATCGTGGATTTGCAGCCGATATGCTTTCTGGCTTCGGCCTATATTCCCAAGGCTTTTTTGAGGGAAGTGCCCGTACAGGATAAATCACGTAGATAATAAAAGAGGTAGAAATGTTTGGTTTATTCTTCTTTGGCCGTTATCTTTGTGGAAGAATCGTTTAAACAGGTTGTGAAAATGAGGTTTCCCATAGGCATACAGAATTTTGGAACTTTGAGGGAGGATGGCTATTTGTATATAGACAAAACGGAGTTGATATACGAATTGGTTGATACAGGCTGTTATTATCTCCTGAGCCGTCCGAGACGATTCGGTAAATCTCTTTTGGTTTCTACTCTCGAGTCTTATTTCCAAGGGAAGAAAGAACAGTTCAAAGGGTTAGCCATGGAACGTTTGGAGAAAGATTGGACGGCACGTCCCGTGTTTCATCTCGATTTGAACGTTGGGAAATACGAAAGTACCCAGTCGCTTTTGGATACGTTGAATGAAGCTTTGACGGTTTGGGAGCAGGAATATGGGGCTGCGGAAGCTGAACGTAACGTGGGCTTGCGCTTCAAGGGAGTTGTGCAGCGTGCTTACGAAAAGACAGGGCGCAGGGTCGCGATATTGGTGGACGAGTATGACAAGCCGTTGCTTCAGAACATCGGCAACAACGAGCTTCAGGAAGAGCTGTGTGGCATCCTCCGTTTGTTTTATTCCGTGCTCAAGACGCAAGACCGCTACATCAAGTTTGGTTTGCTAACCGGAGTGTCAAAGTTCAGTAAACTCAGTGTGTTCAGCGACTTGAACAATCTGGAAGATATTTCGCTCAATCGCAATTGGGCTTCACTTTGCGGCATCACGGAAGAGGATTTGCACGGCGGGTTGAAACCGGCGGTGGAGGAGATGGCGGAAAGTAACGGACTGACTTATGAAGAAACACTGGACCGATTAAAAGAAATGTACGATGGTTATCATTTCGATCGAGATTCCATAGGGGTGTACAATCCGTTCAGTTTGTTGAATGCGTTGAAGAACAAACAATTCAATGATTATTGGTTTGAAACAGGCACTCCCTCTTTCTTGGTGGAGATACTGAAACGTACGAATTATGAATTGAACAATCTGGCGCACGAAGAACAAACCTCGGATATGTTGAACAGCATAGATTCTGTATATAGGAATCCGGTTCCTCTGCTTTATCAGAGTGGTTATCTGACCATTAAAGGGTATGACGAACGTTTCAGAATGTATAAGTTAGGCTTTCCGAACCGGGAAGTGGAAAACGGATTTGTGCGTTACCTGTTGCCATATTACGCCCCGAAAGAAAGGGGTGAATCGGAGTTCTTCATCCAAAAGTTCATCCAGGAGGTGGAGCGCGGCGATGCCGAAGCTTTCATGGAACGTTTGCAGACGATGTTTGCCGACAACAGTTACCAGGTAATGGGCAAGATGGAACTCTACTTTCAGAACACCATGTATGTCATCTTCAAGATGATGGGTTTTTATACCGAAGTGGAGCGCACCACCCATCGCGGCCGTATCGACATCGTCATCAAAACGGCGGATTACATCTATGTGATGGAAATCAAACTCGACGGCAGTGCCGACGAGGCTTTGCGGCAGATTCATGAGAAAGACTATGCCGAGCCTTACCGTAAGGATGGCCGGAAGGTGTTCCTGATTGGGGTGAACTTCTCGTCGGTGGCCAAGGGTGTGGAAGAGTGGAAGGTTGAGGAATAAAGAATGAAAGTGAATCTAATGAAATCCGGGAAAAACCAAGGCGTGGCATGTTGATTGGGAGTCATTTGTTTGTCTTGAGTTTTTTGTACGCTTACTGTTCTTTGTAGCAACCGGATGGCGAATGTGTCGGTTGCCTGTCATACTTTGATATCCACCTATCGGGTCAACGGTATCTCCGCCCTGGCTTATTTGGAGAAATTTCTCCGTGCGGTAGACAAAGGCCGCGGGGATTATGAAAGCCTGCTGCCGACGACCATCGGAATCAACACTGACAAATTTTAAAAACCAAGTCCGGTTTTTGAAAACTTTAAGAGGAAGGCTTCCCAAGGGGCTTTCCCCATGGGGTACTTCAAAAATGGATGCTAACCGTTTACACAATGAAAAATAGCTTTTTTTCTCTTTTTACGTCTGAATCCCATAGACCTCAAACGGAGGAAGAACTTCAGTCACAGACCATCATGTGGTTGCGGTTTCCTTTGGTGTTGTTGGTCTTGCTGATTCATGTCAATCCGCAGAACAGAGAAGTGTTCACACCGATTCAGACCATAGATATATGTCATTTGACAGTAGGCAATATCTATAGCATATTGGGTCGT
>UMKN01011597.1_pt1 | contig 10948 bp, 5 predicted proteins | sample 1966321 | NCBI WGS metagenome assembly UMKN01 (sample SAMEA4836177, study PRJEB28245) | human gut metagenome | biome: gut microbiome; material: fecal sample | place: Denmark | collected 2008
CATGGTGGTGGCAGCCATGGCAGATCTTCTTCTCCTGGAAGTGCTGCCGTCGGAGGAACTTTCCTTTCCGGTGGACTTGCCGGAGCAGTAGGACGTCAAGCAGAACGCTCCGCTGTCAATGCAGCTACTGGATATACGGAGGGACCGAGTATAGGAAACGCTCTGTATCAATCTTCCTTAGAAAAGGGCGGAGACTTTGCCAACAATGTAATCAGTAATATTGCCCAAGGGAACTACGGGCAAGTCGGCTCCATTACCGGAGAAGGGGCGGAAGCTGCTTTCCAGTCTTACATGGGAATCAGTGCCGATAATAAAGCGAACCATTCCTACACTAATGTAGAAATCGGCGGTGGAAGGATTACCGGAGTCGAAACTACCCCCGATGGAACCAGTCGGGAATTTGCCATGTATCATGCTGATCAATACACTGCCCCTACTCAGGGCAATTTTGACACCGTACATTCTGTGGACGGATCCGCCTGGTATCGGCAATATGCAGAAGATACAGTTTCTAAAACACCATACGATGCTGGTGATGGAAAAGTAGCCTACAACGAATCCATCGTACAGAAACTTCCGCCGACACCTTCAAGAAAGGATCGCATTTAAAAATGGCAACCGAATCATCCGGATTTGATGAGGCAATGGATGTAGGCACAAGTACCATTTCCCATCTCAAAGCCTTAAAAACGGCTTCCACCATAACGAAAGCTGGTTTTGGTGCTGCAGGCGGTCCGTTTACTGCTGCAATCGGAATTGCGATTGCCAACCGGCATGGAATTGCAAAAATCATCATTGTTATCATTGCCATATTGCTGCTTCCGGTTCTTTTTATTCTCATGCTTCCGGGACTCATCTTCGGAAGTCTCATGGAAGATACCGGCGCTTTAAACAGCAATACCATTATCAATGATAATATCCGAGCATCCCGCGAAGCGATTGTAGAAGTCCTGGAAGAAAGTCATGCAGACATTCTTTCTGAAATCAATGCTGCCATTGCAAAACTTCCGGAAGGGGATACTGCCAGTATCAATGATTCCTACACATACAATATTTCCGTTAATGCCAATCTATTGATTTCCCAGTTCTGTGCCAGTCAGGATAATTACGAAAACATCAATCTAAGGAAACTAAAAAGCCTAATCCGAAAAAATAAGGATGGGCTTTTTTCTTATGATGTTGCAACAGAAACAGTCACGATGGAAGTAGTCGTAGAAGGTGGTGCAGAAGGTGAAAATAGTCCGGAAGGAAATGAAAACGCAGAACCACAGACAAAAACAGTTACCTTTACCAGACACACCTATACTGTGCAATATGCAGGTGATGCATATTTTGCTGATCATGTTTTTCATCTAACAGATGAGCAGAAAAAGCTTGCTCAGGATTATGCAGAAAATCTAACCACCTTTTTTGGGAATGCCGCTTCCGGAGTTGCCATGGCAATCAACTTATCTGATGAGGTTCTCTCTTACCGTCCTGCTGTCGAACGGATTGCCGCCAAGTATGGCATGAGTGAATATGTAGAATTGATTCTTGCCGTTATGATGCAGGAATCCGGCGGCAGAGGACTGGATGTGATGCAGGCGGCGGAAGGCTCATTTAACACCAAATACCCGCATAAACCAAATGGAATTACGGATCCGGAATACTCCATTGAATGCGGAATCCAAGAACTAAAGTATGCACTGGAGAAGGCAGGATGTACCGGTCCTACCGATTTAGACCGAATCAAGCTCGCACTCCAAGGCTACAATTACGGATCCGGTTACATTGACTGGGCTATGGAACGGGACGGTGGATATACCAAAGAAAACGCCATCGCCTATTCTGACATGATGTGTGCCAGACCAAGCTGGCCTTATGACCGTTATGGAGACAAAGAGTATGTGGAGCATGTCCTTCGCTATTATCAGATTACCAACAGCGGTGGCAGCTATCCTGCAAACGGAATGCAAATCCCGCATTATCTTCAGACAGACTATGGAAACATTCCATACGGCGGAGGTTCTATTGCCAGTAGCGGATGCGGTCCAACAAGCTTTGCTATGATTGCCAGTTATCTTACGGATACCACAATAACTCCGGCAGATGCTGTTGCCTGGTGTGGAAATTCCTATTATATGCCGGGAGTCGGTACTTACTGGTCCTATTTTCAGGCAGCCGCCAACCATTTCGGTTGTGGCTCCGTCACACAAACCAGTGATGCCAATCAGGTTCTGCAGGCACTATCGGAAGGTCATCCAGTAATCAGCTCCCAAAGAGCCGGGCTGTTTACCAGCGGCGGACACTTCATTGTACTGCGGGGCGTAACTGCAGACAGTAAGGTTTTGGTCAACGATCCCAATGACAACAGTTCCAAAAACTACATCAATCGCGAATTCGATATGATGTCTGAAGTCCATGCGACATCCAATGCGTATTGGATCTTCGATAAAAAATAAAGGAGATACCCTATGAATAGAAAAAAAGTTATTTTATCCATCCTGATGATGGTTTTTTTAATTGCAGTCGGATTTGTTCTCCCTCATCTTTTTAAAGAGAAACGGGGAGAAAAGCCGGCTTCTTCTGCTCCAACGAAGGAAGAAACTACGGATACGGAACAATCCTCAAGTAAGACAGCACTCACCTTTTTGGATTTTAGTGCCTTGCAAAACTTTTTCTCAAAAGGGCAGATAGAAACTTTATGTCAGGAGTTGCAAACGTATCTTACCGATACCGGGAACACTTCGATAACTTCCGTTCAGTTCTTAGAAGACAAAACCACTTACCCAAATGCTTCTGACATCGGCTTTTCTTTCCGGTTATCGGATGATTCCGTTCTTCCTGTTTATTACAGTTCTTCCATCGGACGCTTTTTCTATGGAGAAGAACGAACTCCCGGTACAGAAGAAATAAAAACCTATGAACAGCAAACGGATGAAAATCTCCCGGTCCTGACAACAGAAGAAATTGAACTGTTACCCGAAGGCGGCTACGACGATACGAAAGAAACTGAACCGGAAAAACAACCATCTGATCACAAAACCACAACGGAAGCTGAGGAGGTGCAGCCATGAATGATTCTGAAAAGCAAACCATCGTCTTCATTCCTCGAAACTTCATCGAAAAAGGAACCTTCATGGGCGGTATGTTTAAAATCCGCAATGCCATTGAAGGAGGCATCTTAGCTGTTTTGATTGCAGTTCCAGTGATTCAGCTCCCACTGTCTTTGACGGTACGCATTATCATTCTTTGTATAACAGCCCTTCCGGCAGCTATGATTTCTTTAATTGGAATCGGTGGAGAAAGTATCAGTGCTTTTTTAATGAACGCCCTGCGTTTTCTCAAAAACCGGCGCGTCATCTACCGCATAGATGTAAATCCAGATCCGAAAAATAAGCATCGTATCAAAAAACCGCGGAATAAAGAACCAAAGGCAAAGAAACACAAACATCCCAAGAAAAAATCAACAGCTTCCATGACAGCATCCGGACAGTCTGACGAATATGAGGGTTGTGTTTCTGATGAGATTTCTTCTCACGATGTAGCAATTTCTAAAAAAAAAGAGCGTCGCCAGTTTGATACTTCCACAAAACGCGGAATCCGCAAGCAGGCTCGTGAAGATATTCGGATCTTGAAATATGAGAACCGTCAACTAAAGAAAGCACAGAAACAGGCAAAACGCGCAGTACGCACAGAATTAAAGCGCCAGAAACAGGAAGAAAAACGCAGAGTCCGGGAAGAAAATCGTCAAAAAAAAGCGGAAATCAAAGCTACAAAACAGGCTGATAAAGAACGTGAGCATCCGGCTTCTGATATAAATACTGCTCCTGCTTCGTCTAAACCAAAGAAGAAAAAACGCAGGGATATGACTCTGGAGGATTATCTTCCGATTGAGAAGATTGCCAATGGTGTCATCTACACAACAGATCACCGGTATGTCAAGATTCTGGAAATTGAGCCAATCAACTTTTTGCTTAGAAGTACCAGAGAGCAGCAAAGCATTATCTTCAGTTTTATTTCCTATCTGAAGATCAGCCCGGTTAAACTTCAGATCAAGATGATTTCCAAAAAAGCAGACATCAACAAGCATCTGAACCAGGCTCAGTTGGAACTGGAACGTGAAACAGATCCTAACTGCAGACAACTTCAGAAAGACTATATTCAGTTTGTACGCCGGTTAAGCTCCAGAGAAGCTGTATCCCGTCGGTTCTTCCTGATTTTTGAATATGAACCATTCAATGTAAATCGAAAAGTAGAAGAAACTGAAATTCTGGCAGCTCTTGAAACCGCAGCCCAGACCGCCAAAACCTTCCTGTACCAATGCGGAAATGAAGTGGTATCCCACGATAATGAAGACGAGTTTACTACGGATGTCCTTTACACCCTGTTAAACCGTACCAAATCCACAGAGGTTCCACTTCCAAAGCGTATCAATCAGGTACTGACTCGTTATGAAGAAACCGGCAGGGAAGCTGAAATGGATGCCATACATATCAATGAATTTATTGCTCCGGAATCCGTAGATTTCAAGCACAGTAACTATGTATTGATTAACGGTGTCTATCATGCCTATCTTTTGGTTCCTAGTGACGGATATAAGCCAAAAGTCGCACCTGGTTGGCTGTCACTGCTTATCAATGCCGGCGAAGGAATTGATGTGGATTTTTATCTCCACAAACAGCCAAAGGATAAGATACAGCAGCGTTTGGGACAACAAATTCGTATCAATCGTTCCAAGATCAAAGACGCTTCCGATACGAATGCAGACTTCGATGATCTGGATTCTGCCATCCGTTCCGGTTATTTTTTAAAGCAGGGACTCTCCAACAATGAAGACTTCTACTATATGAACCTGCTGATTACAATTACAGCTAACAATCTGGAAGAACTCCAGTGGAGGATTCAGGAAATGAAAAAGCTGCTGATTTCTCAAGACATGGATCTTCGCTCCTGTTACTTTCTGCAAGAGCAAGGATTCCTGTCTTCTCTTCCGCTGGTCAGCCTGGACAAAAAACTTTACGAACTTTCCAAACGCAATACACTGACTACCGGTGCGGCAAGCTGTTATCCATTTGTCAGTTATAGCATTTGTGATGACAACGGCATTCTTTTTGGTGTCAACAAACATAATAACTCCCTGGTCATCGCCGATATTTTTGACTCCAAACAGTATAAGAATTCCAACATTTCCATTCTTGGAACATCCGGAGCCGGAAAAACCTTCACCATGCAGACTATGGCTCTCCGGATGCGCAGGAAAGGCATTCAGGTATTTATCATTGCTCCATTGAAAGGACATGAATTTTATCGTGCTGCAAGAAATGTAGGCGGAACTTTTATTCAGATTTCCCCTGCCAGTAAAAACTGCATCAATGTCATGGAAATCCGAAAAGTAGATAACTCTGTAAATGAACTCTTAGATGGACCAACGCTGGATGCTTCTGCTTTAGCCGGAAAAATACAACGACTGCATGTTTTCTTCTCCCTGCTCATCCCTGATATGAGCCACGAAGAAAAACAACTTTTGGATGAAGCTCTCATCAAGACTTATGCAAGAAAAGGCATCACTCATAAAAATGAGTCCTTGATTGATCCGAAACATCCGGATCAGTACAAGGAAATGCCAATCCTGGGTGATGTATACAATGTCTTGATGGAAAGTGAAGACACCAAGCGTCTCGCTCACATTCTAAACCGACTGGTACATGGTTCTGCATCTTCCTTTAACCAGCAAACCAATGTGGATCTATCCAACAAATATACCGTTCTGGATATTTCTGAGCTGACCGGATCCAGCGACCTGCTGACTGTCGGAATGTTTGTTGCCCTTGACTTCGTATGGGACAAAGCCAAAGAAAACCGTACGGAAGAAAAAGCCATTTTTGTAGATGAGGTATGGCAACTAATCGGTGCTTCCAGTAACCGCCTTGCTGCAGAATTCGTGCTGGAAATCGCCAAAATCATCCGAGCCTACTCTGGTGCAGGCATCTTTGCCACTCAGGACTTAAACGACTTTTTTGCACTGGATGATGGAAAATACGGAAAAGGTATCATCAACAACTGTAAAACCAAGATTATCCTCAATATGGAAGACGAGGAGGCGCAGCGAGTGAAAAATATCCTGCACCTTTCTGAAACAGAGGTTATGAACATCACTCATTTCCAACGAGGAAACGGACTGATTTCTACAAATAACAATAATATTACGGTGGAGTTTAAAGCTTCCAATCTGGAAAAAGAACTCATCACCACAGACCGGCAGGAACTTCTGGAAATTCTCAAACGCCAGAATGAAAAAGCCGGGTAACAAACAGGCAGCTCCTATTGGCTGTCTGTTTTCATTTGAAAAGGAGGAGACTTATGTTACAAAAAACAAAATTACCATATACCCGCCTGTTTGCATTTCTACTTGCAGTTTTCGTTGCAATCGGCGCTCTGTTCTCGTCAGTCAAACCTGTCCATGCAGCTGATGGGACTATCGATTTCCATGCCGGACCATCCATCGCCTATGGTGATTATTTTACGTCACGAATGACCTTTGATGGCAGCAATACTGCATACTGCGTAGAACCTCTAAAACGCACCCCGCCAAGTGGAACATATTCTTATGATCTACTGGAAAAAACTTCCCCTCTTCGTAAAGCTCTTTACTACTTAAATGGCGGCTACGGATATGATACCGTAACAAAGGAGAAATATTTCCAGGGCTGGAGCGATGACAATGCTTATGTTATCGGACATCTGGCTGTTGCATATATCTATGCTGGAAATACGGGAGATACTGGTGCTTTCCATGGTGCCCCGCAAAGCTTTATTGATAAAACTCTGGAAGTAGTACAGGGAATCAGTGAACTGCCTGCTCCACCGGAAAATTTTCGTGCTTTTCTTGTTCCGGGAAACGGAAACCAAACCTTTGCCGGAAGCTGGTATCAGGTTCCGAACGGCTGGATAGAACTTCAGAAATCTTCTGCTAATCCATCCATTTCTGATGGAAATGGAAATTATACTTTAGAAGGTGCAAAATATGGCATCTACAAAGGGGACAAGCTGATTCAGACTTTAACAACAGATAAAAATGGCTATGCGAAATCAAAAGAACTTGAAGAAGGCAGTTACACAGTGAAAGAGATTTCCGCACCAGCCGGCTTTATCGTGGATGCTACCGCCCATGATGTGAACGTCAAGCCAGAAGAAACCAGCACTGTAAAATCAAGTGACATTCCACAGAACAATCCAATTTCTCTGATTCTGCAAAAACTGGATCTGGAGACTGGTGAAGGAAAACCACAGGGAAATTCTTCTCTTGCAAATGCTGAGTTCACCATTAAGTTTTATACAGAGCTTTCTGATACCGATCCTGCCACAAGCGGAAAGAAACCGGTACGTACCTGGGTAATGAAAACGAATGCCTCTGGTGAGATGCACTTTACCAAGGATTATTTTGTATCTGGAGATGAATTTTATTATGCATCCGATAAAAAGACCGTTTGTCTTCCAATCGGAACTGTAACCATTCAGGAAACCAAAGCTCCAAAGAACTATTTTCTAAATGAAACAGTCTTTGTACAGAAGATTACCGGATCCGGAAGTCAGGAAAGTGTATCCATATACAATGCTTCCAATGTAGAAGAACAGGTTTATCGTGGCGGCGTGAAGGTACAGAAACGGGATCTGGAAACACAAGATACTGTGTCTCAGGGAAATGCGACTCTTGCCGGCGCTACATTTTCCATTACCACATTAAACGAACAGCCGGTATGGGTAAATGGAAAACTATATCAGAAAGATGAAATGTGCCTTACCATTATTACCGATGAAAATGGTCTTGCTTCTACGGAAGAAAAAGCGCTTCCTGTCGGTCATTACCGTATTGAGGAAACCCAAGCACCTACTGGTTACTTGAAAGATGGTGCAAAAACATTGGAGTTTGAGATTACCAAAGATGGAGAAATGGTAGATCTGACCAGCAAAGATACTTCCATTGCAAACCAGGTGATCCGAGGTGGGGTAAAAGTTCAAAAACAGGATATTGAAACCGGTGAAACAAAACCGCAGGGTAACGCCACTTTAGAAGGTGCTACTTTTACTATTACCAATTTAAGCACTCATCCGGTTCTTGTAAATGAAAAACTCTATGAAAGCGGACAGGTCGTACTGACTCTGAAAACAGACAAGAGTGGCGCCGCTGCTACTGCTAAAGATGCTCTCCCTTACGGTCATTACCGCATAGACGAAACAGAAGCTCCGGATGGTTATTTAAACGAAGGTAAACTCTCGCAAGAATTTGACATTCAGGAAAATGGTAAAATCATAGACCTGACTTCCAAAGAACACGCAATCCTCAATCAGATCATCCGCGGGGATTTAGAATTTGTCAAAGTCTCTGATGGGGATTTGAATCGTTTAGCTAACGTGCCATTTTCCATCACCTCCAAAACAACTGGAGAAAGCCATACGATTGTAACCGATAAAAATGGATATGCCAGTACATCTGCAGAATGGAATAAGCATACGGCAAACACCAATCGTGGAGAAACTTCGGAAGATGGCATCTGGTTTGGCACTTCTAAACCGGATGATTCCAAAGGCGCTTTAATTTACGATACTTATATTTTGGAAGAGCAGCGTTGTGAAACCAACGAGGGAATGAATCTCTTGAAGATTGAGGTGGAAGTATATCGTAACCATGTGGTGATCGACATGGGTACTTTAACAGATGACCGAATCACCATCGGCACAACTGCGCTCGATAAAGATACGGAATCTCATCTGAGCAAGCCTGAAGAGAAAATCACGATCATTGATACCGTAGAGTATGAAGGTCTCAAGAAAGGACAATCCTATAAGCTTCTTGGCACCTTGATGGATAAAGAAACAGGAAAACCGATTGAAGTGGACGGAAATCCGGTAACTGCCGAAACTACTTTCAAGCCAAAGAAAACATCTGGATCGACTGAAGTGAAATTTACTTTTGATGCTACTTCACTTCGAGGAAAAACAATCGTTGTCTTCGAGGAACTGTATCAAGATGATCTGAAACTGGCAGTCCATGCAGATATTGAAGATGAAGATCAGACCATTTACTTCCCGGAAATCAAGACGACGGCGAAGGATGCCCATACCGACAGCAATCTTTCTCTTGCTGGCAAGGAAGTAACACTTGTGGATACCGTAACCTATAAAAATCTCCTTCCGGGAAAAGAATATGTAATGACCGGAACCCTAATGGATAAAGAAACCGGAGAAGCTGTTGTGATCGACGATAAAAAGGTAACTGCGGAAACCACCTTCACTCCGGAAACCGCTGAAGGTACAGTGGACGTACAATTTACGCTTGATGGCAGCACATTGGCTGGAAAAACTGTCGTTGTCTTTGAATCTGTTTCCTATGAAGGAAAAGAATTTGCTGTCCATGCCGACTTGAAGGATGATGGACAAACTATTTACTTCCCAGAAATCAAAACGACAGCGAAAGATAACGTTTCCGGTAATCACTATGCAAAACCGGAAAAAGAAATCACTTTGATTGACACTGTATCCTATCAAAATCTAATTCCAGGAAAAGAATATACACTTACTGGAACTTTGATGGATAAGGAAACGAAAAAACCTCTGGAAGTAGATGGAAAACCAATTACCGCCCAGACAACCTTCACTCCTGAAAAAGCAGATGGGAATGTGGAACTTTCCTTTACGTTTGATGCCAGCGCACTGAGAGGCAAAACCATCGTTGTTTTTGAATCCGTTTCTTACAAAGAAAAAGAAATTGCCGTTCATGCTGACATTGACGACCATGAACAGAGCATTTACTTCCCGGAAATCAAAACAACAGCCAAAGATGGAGCAGATGATGATAAAGAAGTTCTGTCATCCAAAGAAGCTACCATCATAGATACCGTAACCTATAAAAACTTGATTCCAAAAGCAAAATATAAACTTGTTGGAATCCTCATGGATAAAGAAACGGGGAAAGCAATTCTCGTAAACGAAAAAACAGTAACTGCCGAAACTGAGTTTTCTCCGAAAGAATCTGACGGCTCTGTGGATGTAACATTTACCTTTGATGCCAGTGAATTAAACGGACACGATGTGGTTGTCTTTGAGAAACTCTTCCTCTTAGATGGTGATGTCGAAACTGAAATTACCTCCCACGAGGACATCAAAGACGAGGGACAGACCGTCAAACTGACAGAAACACCTAAAGAACCGCCAAAAACGACTCCACCGGTAAAAACAGGGGATGACACTACGCTTCTGCCATTTATCATTCTTGCAGGCACAGCACTTCTGACTGCTATCGGATTTGGAGTTTTGTATTTTAAGAAACGAAAAAAATAATTTCAAACTGATAACCATGATTTTTTACAGGCAGTCTTTCACAGGCTGCCTGTTTTTAAGGTGATGAATATGAAACAATCCCATATCAATGCCGATGCCAAACATCTGCGGCACTTTTTAGATCTGTGTAACGGCAACTGGCATAACTGCGTCTATGTACGTTGTGTCTTCTGTGATACCCGTAGTTTTTGCAATGGCTCTCATTTTTTGTATCATCTGGATTCCTCCGGTATTCCTTGTGTCCTGACCATGGCAGACGCAGAAATGATCTTCTCCCGGATACCGGAACCAACCGAATGTGCCAATGCCATTACACTAGATGAATTTCTTGCTCTTTACAGCTCCTACCTGAAATCCATCCATCTAGCAGGAAACCCCTGCCCTTGTATCGCTCTTCTCAGGTATCAGGAAAATGCACATTATAACTGGTGACAGTAAAGTTGCGATTTTCGCAAATCTTGCGTACAGAATAAAAAAGGAGGTGTACGTAGAATGAACTTGATTCTGATATTACAAGGGATGGATATGATATTTACCCGCTTGATTTTTCTGCCCGCACTTATCATCCTGTATTTCAAATTTCGTCCACGCAGACCTTGGACCATCCGCACCCGCCGCCTTTATTATT
>UMKN01050978.1_pt1 | contig 10809 bp, 10 predicted proteins | sample 1966321 | NCBI WGS metagenome assembly UMKN01 (sample SAMEA4836177, study PRJEB28245) | human gut metagenome | biome: gut microbiome; material: fecal sample | place: Denmark | collected 2008
ATGAGTCTGATAATTGGGATGATTGATAAATAGCAATATAAGAAAGGCAGTGTTATTATGAAACGCACAAATTCCTGTACAACCAAAAAATCATTTGCGGAAATCAGCATTTTTCTTGCCAGTAAATGGTTCTTCATTAGCATATTTGTTGTCACCATTCTATGCTATATGACCCCAGTCTATTATGGCGATGGTGTTTCTGAAATGTCAACCTTAGAATTATTACGTCTAAAGGCTAACCCCTCTTTTGCCATTGAGCCTATGCAGTATCAAATCTCAGTTATCCTTCCTAGAGCAGTGCAAGGGTATTTAGCAATGTTTGTACCTGTACTATCGGCTCTGCCATTTATTGTTTTTCAACAGGCTGAAAAATCCGGACGTTATCAACGATTCTATATGTTCCGCTCCACCTCCTCAAGACAATATTACGGCAAAAAATGGCTATTCGGCATGGTGACTGGCGGACTTGTTTTGCTATTTGGAGTAATACTTTTCGAATTGTCCTTTATCGCGATGGATTATTATATCTCCGGCACAATTACTGTCGGCAAATCTGTTGAACAACTATTTTACATGCAATATTACGCCGGTATCTTTGTATATGGTGCAGTGTCCGCTATACCTGCCATGTTGATTAGCTTTTTGTGCTGTAACCTTTATTTTATCGTATGTATACCATTTATCGCAGTTTTTATGTATAATCTGCTTGTTTCTTATTTGTACCGCTTTGCAGACAATTGTCCCATTCCACATTTCGTACAAATTCAAGGGAATTTATACAGTTTTGGATTCTGTTATATATTCAGCGATGTATTATCGTTTGTACAGCTTACAATAGAAATGATCGTGCTATTGACGGTCTCCGCAGGATTCGTAGCATTGCACAATCACCTTAAATTAGATCTAACCGATTAGTGAAAGGAGTTTGACCATGAAAACATTTAAAATGATGCGGAGCGAATATTTATGCTGGCTATTTAATTCCAGAATTATTTTGCTTCCCTGTGTCTTTATCATAGTGTATACCATGATCACATCGGATCTCGTCAAATGTGCAAATAACATGGGTGCACCAATCAATTTATTAGAACCTTTTATTGGCATCTGTAATTCTGCCACATTTCTTGGATTTATACCGATTGTTTTTTTGGTTCTAATAGCAGATTTTCCCAGAATCGATAATAATATGATTTTCAAAATTTATCGTGCAGGAAGGATAAAATGGGTGTTATCACAGTTGCTATTTTTACTTGCTGCAGACGTTACTTTTGTATTTCTATTATTTGTTGGCATTACACTTCCAATACTACAGCGCGGATTTTGGTTTAATGGATGGAGTGATGTTGTCACCGACATGACTCGAGTTTTTCCGGAACTTGCTGACTCGGATATTGCAAAATTTATTCCTGCCAACCTTTACTATCAAATGCTTCCCTTCCGTGCTGCGATTCTTTCCAGTGTTTTTTTAATATTATATCTATATTTGATAGGTATGATTATGCTAGTCATAAAAATACACGGGCAAGGCACTTTCGGAATTGTAATCCCCGGTCTCATTGTAATTGCCGGATCAGGATTGGTACAACTGGGACGTATTAATGTCAAATGGCTGTTGCCCGCTGCTCATGGGATCGTACGAACACATTATTCCACCTATTACCGACACATGGATTGTACACTGACAACATCCTTTTTGTATTTCTTCGGAATAATCGGAATCCTGCTTGTTCTTGTTCTGATCCAAGCACGTAAGATCAACTACACCAATATCATTCAAGTCGAATAAGGAGGACTACCATGACAAATAAAACAACTAACTCGTTCATCCAAGTAGATGACATCGTACTGCGTTTCAAAAAAGATGTTTTGCTAGATCACGTTTCCTACCAATGCGAGCAGGGAAAAATTCATGGCATTGTCGGACGAAACGGCAGTGGTAAAACATTACTGATGAAATGTATCTGTGGATTCATCCGTCCCAATGAAGGGCATATTTATGTCAGAGACAAGGAGATTGGTAAAGATATTGATTTTACTCCGGATACGGGAATCATCATTGAAACCCCGGGATTTATTCCTTATTATTCCGGCTATCGTAATCTCAAAGTACTGGCTGCTATCAACAATCGTATTTCACGAAAAGACATTGAAAACGCCATGTATCAGGTAGGACTTGATCCAACAATGAAAAAACGTGTCGCAACATATTCACTCGGCATGCGTCAGCGTTTAGGTATTGCACAGGCAATTATGGAAGATCCCTCTTTAATTATATTGGATGAACCATTTAACGGTCTGGATAAACATGGCGTAGAAGAAATGAGAGAATATTTTCTATCTCTGAAAAAGAAAGGAAAAACCATTCTACTCACCTCACACAACACAGAAGATATTGAGTATTTATGTGATACCGTTGTAGAAATGGATCACGGCAAATTTATATAATCTAGAATCATAGGAAGGTGGTCAAAATGAAAAAAATTTATTTTGCAACAGGCGTTTTATTAATCAGTATGTGTATGCTATTAGCATGTGAAAACAAGAACGCATCCCAAGGTGACAGAAAAAAAGCAGAGCAGTCAAAACAAGCAACTGAAGCTCCCAAAGATGCAAAAGTTGCCACCGCAGAAAATGGCAAACATACTGAAAGTAATGACGTAACCGTTGATGTCCAAAAATATCATAATACTGAGAAAATTGTTTCCGAAAACGACTATGCGATATCCTCCGATCTGCAGGACATGAGCGAAGAAGCCCAAGAAATCGTTGAAGCAAAAATACGCACTTTTCAGTATGTTGTTATTGATGGGGATGCTTGGACAAAAATTGAACTGGACATTCAAAACAGTCTGTCTGGGACCTTGAAAAAAGGCGATTCCATTACTTTATATCAGTCTGGCGGTTATGTCCCTTTGACAGATCACATTGCATATTATAAGGATGCATTCCGATACAAAGAATGGTCCAAAGAGAAAATAAACGACACTATTTTGCAGGAAACCATTAATGGCGAAGGCGAACCTGTAGTAGGTACAGAAGCAATATACTACTTAACCAAATTTAAGAAAGATGGAATCCTAAATGGCAATTATGGTCGAGTGTGTGGCAAATATGCCCAGTTAAATAAAATTAACGATAATTCGTATAAACATGAGCAAATGAGTGGCAGCAACAGCTCCGAAAAAGTGACCATTTCAGACATTAAGAAAGGACTCCACGAATAGCAGCCAACTCATCGTCTGCTCAAAATCTTCGGGTAACATAAATACAATATCGCAGCAAAAAGACCAATGACAGCAATCAGAATACCGAGCTTAAAGCCTGGGGAAACATATCGAAATTCAACGGTGTGTTTCCCCGGACTGCATTTAAATTGCATAAACGTATCGGCATATGTTGTATAGTTGACTTTTTTACCATCGACGAGAATAGTCCATCCCTTATCATAAGGAATGGAGGTCATAACTGCCTGCTGATCGTCAGCCAAAGTGATGGAACCGGTAATTTTGCCGTGGCTGTGAGACTTGACCTGAAGCGCATTCCCAGCTAACGATTGCATCGTTTCTCTAACAGTTGCCATATCTAATTGGACAATTTCGGCATAAGACGGTCCATACGTATTGCCATCATCTGTTGTTACCACCTGAACCGTTACCGTTTCGTTTTGTTTAAAATTGCCCAGATACAAAATACAGTTGGTTTCATTGGAAAAATAATCTCCAATATAAGTCCCGTTCACATAGACATTGGCATAAGGCGAATTACCCTCCATATACAAATACATAGGGTTATTTGAAGCAGCAGTTATCTGATAGGTCCATGTATTCGCAGCTTCCTGTGAGTATGTAACATTGCAATTCCAAAAATAATTTTTATGTTTGCCGGTAATTCCTGTTACGAAGGAATTTTCATTGCTAAATACACTCTGTTGTGCGATATTATCCGCTTTGCGCAGATCAGATACCGCATAAGCAAAAGGAAGTGCCATATTATTTTGATAAGAAGCGGCCATGTCGTTTAACGTGTTATCCTTACTGTCTATAGTTGCATATACTGCAGACAGATCACGCCGTGAAAGAACGTATTTACATCCAAACAAGCTGTCAGTCAGAGGCGTGGAACCATAGCCTGAATTCCAAAAATAAGATTGTGCCAATCCTAAAGTTTTTGTCAATTTGTTGACATGAACATTAAACGCAGAGGAGTAATGTGTCATACCGTTATAACCGAGCAGCATCGCATCGTTTTTAGAAAATTCATAGGTCTGGTTAATACGGTACAAATCTTTATCTTGTTTCTGAATCTTTTGCACCAATGTTTGTGTTTCTTTGATAAATTTCGTATATTCTGCCATTTCGGTATAACCAAACTCCTTGTCCAGACCGTCGAACATTTTGCGGCCGTTACCGGTCATATCAATGATCGTGCCAAGCAGGCAAAGGGTAATCGCTGCCGATAATACATATTTTTTATGAACAAGCTGCGTGATTACCATAATACTCCGCAACGCCATATAAATCAGCGTAAAACTGCACAAAAAAGCATAGCGATATGGAAACCAGTTTGGATATTGGAAGCCATGCCACACTTTGTCCAAAGGAATATAATAGAAACTGATCGCAAATAATATCAGCATTGCTGCCATTCCAATTTTTTCCCGCAATTTTATCTGCCGCAATAAAAAATATATCACAGCAAGCAGCAAAAGCAACAGTCCCGGATAGATCGAAGGAAGCCCGCTATTGGTGATGCTGTCGTATTTACCGGGAAGCAATTTTGTGAAAAGATTCTTGAATACAAAATTCGTAGATTGCTGTGGTTCATAACCGGTAAATCCAGAGTCCAATTTTCCGGACATGAGTGCTTTGAGAGCCGGCAATAAAATAGGCGCTGTCATAGCAACTGCGAGCAAAGCAGCAATTACAAAATGCAGTAAGCGTTTCCAATGTTCTTTATTAGAGTAAACCTCACTAATTGTGGAATGACCCGAAACGTGTTGACAACTTGAGCGAGCGTTGTAATCACGAATCCACATGATCAGAAAATATAGACCGGTAAAAATACCGACCATATATCCCGTATAATAATTACTCATACACAAAAGTGCATAGCAAATAATGAAACAGATACCACGTTTCCCATCCAATATTTTTTCTGCTCCCAGCAATACTAGCGGGAGAAAAATAACGCCATCGAGCCACATAATACTAAGAGAATATACCATAGTGTAAGACATAAAAGCATATCCGATCGCAGGAATCAACAGCGCAAAATATCGCTGGCCATTGTATTTTCGTCGCAGATAATTCGCATATATCACAAAAGTCAGTGAACACAGTCCTATTTTTAGGACAGTAATAATTTCAATAGCCACCGGCATTTTGCTGACTGGAAATAGTAACGTCAAAAATGAGAGCGGACTGGAAATATAAAAAGCGAATACTCCCATGTAATTGCCGCCCATAGAGCGTGCCCAAGAGAAAAATAAAGAATTATCTCCATGTATCATACTTCGCAGAGAAGCCAAAAATTCCACATTCTGATCGCGCATATCCATGATCAGCATTGACTTCGTACCAAACGGATAAAAATGATTTGCTTTTAGGATGAATAGCATCATCAGTTCGGCAAGAAGAAATGCCGCACTATAAAGTAATACGGATTTACTGCGTGCAGAAACTTTAGAGGTTCGTTCGTCCTCTGCAGAATATTTGGAAGTATTATTGCTCATTTTAGTATGGTTCTTTTTATGATATGTGGATATTGTTTTCTTTTTAGCTTTATGCATAATAACCCTACACTCCTTTTTTCGGCTCTATCCTATCGTTCAACACATCAATGCAAAATTGCCGACAAATTATTCATAATACCGGCCGCAACTTCCGGGTCGTTCATGGTATAAACATGAATATGTGAAATGCCGTTAGCGATCAAATCTATGATCTGATCCGTTGCATAGGCGATACCAGCCTGCTTCATTTTGGCTGGATCATCTCCAAACCAGTCAACGATGGATTTGAATCGCGCAGGAACACAACTGCCAGACAATTGAATACTGCGTTCCACTTGATTTTTACGCGTAATCGGCATGATCCCTGCAATAACCGGAACCAATACCCCCGCTTCGCGCAGACGATACATATAATTATAAAATATGCTGTTATCAAAAAACATCTGTGTTGTCAAAAATTCACAGCCTGCGTCTACCTTCTCTTTAATATGTTGAATGTCCTGTGCTTTGCTAACCGCCTCCGGATGTCCTTCCGGATAACAAGCGCCGCCAATACACATTTCCGGTGCAATTTGTTTGATATAACGCACTAATTCAACTGCATAATGAAATTGATCAGGCAATGGGAATTCAGCGTCTGCCGGAATGTCTCCTCGAAGTGCCAATACATTTTCAATCCCGGCCTCCTGCATACACTCCAACTGTTTTTTTACAGTTTCTTTGGTAGAGGAAACGCAGGTTAAGTGTGCCATAGATGGTACATCATATTCCGCCTTAATTTCCTGTGCAAGCTGTACAGTGTATGCACTTGTGCCACCCCCGGCTCCATAAGTAACACTCATAAAATCCGGTTGAAGTGCTGCAATTTCTCTTACAGATCTGCTTACTTGTTCTACTGCTGTATCCTTTTTAGGTGGAAAAACCTCTAATGATAATGTCACTTTGTCTTCCTGCAATAATTGTGTAATCTTCATATGTTCCTCTCTCTGTTTTTTTGTGCACGTTTAGCAAAAGTCTTGATTTACTGACTTTGCTAAGCAGTTAATCAGTTATTATCTAAATCCATATTTTTTTAGATCAACACGACCATTTTTCACTTCTATTCCATCCGCCCGGAGCAGATCTGCCTGCACATTTTCCCCACCAAAAGCAAATGCCCCAGCCAATTCTCCTTTCGCATTGACAACGCGATAACATGGAATATGTTCCGGGTCCGGATTGTGATGCAGTGCATTTCCGACCGCGCGCGCCATGCGAGGATTGCCCGCCATCGCCGCGACATCTCCATACGTCGCCACCTTACCGCGGGGAATTTGCCGCACTGCCTGATATATGCGCTGCGTCGTGCTATCCGACACCAAATCATAACTTTCTGCGATCATCCGCTTCAGCGTATCTTCCGGTACAGTGCCATCAATAACTACCGTGTTCCAATGCTCCTTGTTTTGATGATACCCCGGCTGTACCGCTGTAAATGCCTCGCGCCAAAAATCTCTCCATTCCGGATCAACTTTCACATTGATATGCAATAAACCATCCTTTTCATAAGTCCACAGAAATGCTTTCTTTGTGTTTCGAACACGCACCAACTGCCAATTAGGATCCCGAAATGGCGCATTCTGGTAGGTGTCCGGAAAGGACAAACCATATGCTAAAATTTCTTCTCTGGTATTCATCGTTGCTCCTCCATGCCTATTGCCTATGATCACACTCTAATCACAGATCCGGTCGCGGCCACCTGCTTTTGCATTATATAATTTCTTATCTGCCCTGCGCAATATATCGTCAATCTTCTCATCCGATGCGACCTGAACAACACCAACGCTCATCGTCACGCAAATATCCTGTCCTTGACATTCTATCGACTGTCCTCGCAGCACATCCAAAACATCTTGAAGAATTTGCTTGGCCTGCTCCTGCTCACAATCCTCTAAGACGATCAAAAACTCCTCGCCTCCCCAGCGGCAAACATAACCTTTCGACATTATCTTTTCTCTCAAAATTCTGGCTACCTTTGTCAATACAACGTCACCAGCTTCATGTCCATACCGGTCATTGACTTTCTTAAAGAAATCGATATCACCAATCGCAACGCAGTATTCAATACCACTCTCCTGCATCTTTTTACACATTTGCTGCAAACACTTATCTCCATAACGGCGGTTGTATAGCTGAGTCAACTCATCTAATTCCACCTGTCTGCGTATGGATTCCTGCATCTTTTTACCACTGCGGGCCAAATCTCCCAATTCGTCTCCGGATTTTAGAAGATGACTAGGCAGTTCGGTATCAAACTCTTCCTGCGTTAATTTTTTCATAAAAAACTGTAACGCACGGATCCGATCAGCCAATGTATGTGCATACCAAATGCTGATCGCACCGATCACAAACATCGCTGCAAGACAAACGAACAAAATGGGAAGTATCGCTGTCCGAATATTTTCCTCTACATCCGCTGCACGCCTGCATACACCCACCATCCCAAAACAGGTTCCGTCCTGCAAAAAAATCGGTTCATAATATGCAAAATTACGTTCATTACTTACCGTTGTGGTACTCTGATAAAAATGCGGCTTTTTCTTCTTTAAGACGTCTTTTGTAATTACGGAAGAAACTGCCGTATTGATAAATAAACGCCCTTTGGCATCCCGCAAAGTAGTTTGTAAACGAACATCTTGGCAAAACAGAGTAACATCTACACCCATAATATCTTTCATATTATCAATAAATTCTGTATCTTTCGTTATGTCTTTGCCACCTTTATAAATATGGTAATTCCCTTTCTCGTCTTTATTTAGCGAAAATTCCCCCGGATAATTTTGATCTAATATTTTCAGGATCAGCTTTGTCTCCTCTGTCATTTCCTTTTGCACATGATTCTCCATGCTTTTGGAAAATGCGTGCATTCCTACCCCTAGCAAAACAATTCCAAGCGCAAGAACCGGCAATACTGCCAAAGCCAACATCTTAAGACCGAGACTGTTTTTGTTATGTATCTTCTGTTTATTCATCTCTTTCATGCTCATCCTCCATATCTCCGGTGATTTTATTGCTTACTCAGCTCCCAAAATGCCACCGCATTAAATCTCTTGATTTTCCGGCTAACGGCCTTATTGTCCCTGTATCCAATGATTTATTGCTTACTCAGTTCCCAAAATGCCACCGCACTTGCAGCCGCCACATTAAGTGAGTCCACACCATGGGACATCGGGATCCGTATCGTGTCATCACATTGTTCAATGGTTCGATCTGCTAACCCTTCCCCTTCTGTTCCCAAAATAATAGCAAGTTTTGGCTGACTGCGCAGCCGCAGATCATCAATTGCAATTGAATCCTCCCGCAACGCCATTGCCGCTGTGTGAAAATTCAGTTTTTGCAATGCAGTAATATAATCCCCATCTGAGGTAAAAAACGTCCATGGAACCTGAAACACAGTTCCCATACTGACGCGAATTGCCCGTCGATATAACGGATCACTACATGCAGGTGTCAGCAATACCGCGTCCATATTTAACGCTGCTGCTGATCGAAAAATTGCTCCCACATTTGTCGGATTCACTACATTCTCCAGCACGGCAATTCTCCGAGCGTTCCGGCAAACTTCCTCCACCGATGGCAGATCACCACGGTACATCGCACATAACATTCCGCGTGTAAGCTGGAATCCGGTAATACCAGTCAACACTTCAAACGGTGCTGTATAAACAGGAATGTTTCCACATCGGCTGATAATCCTGCGTCCTTGTTTTTCAAAATGTTCATCTTCCATAAGAAGAGATACCGGCTCATATCCGGCATCAAGCGCGCGCTCTATCACGATCGGGCTCTCGGCAATAAAGATTCCCGGCTGGTGCGCCGGGCGAAATTTAAGCTGCGCCTCACGATCTCTAGCGTAAACATCCAACTCTGGATATGTTAAGTCATTTATTCTAATCCTTCTTGCCATTTTGATCCTCGTTTCTTCTTTATCAATCTCGTAAATCCGCTCTTTCAGAGCTTATTTGCTTGTTTCACAAGCTTATTTGCTCGTTAATGAGCCCATAAAAGCAAATGTCTGCTTCGCGGCCGCTTCTTTTTCTCTAAGGCTCATTATATCACAAATTCGCAACGCAAGGGAACTTGTTCACTTGCGCAGAATTTGTGAACGACAAAATCATAAAGCGCAATGCACGGCAGATGCGTAGCATCTGGATTTTGGAGTCATTATATCATATTTATAACAAATATTTTTGTACTAGTTGTTGTATAATTTGGGAATTTAACAATGTCTGTTCTGTCTCAAAGGTTGCTATTAGACGTTTCCCTAAATAGATACCGTTTTTTTGATATGACTCTAACTTTTTTACTGCTGTCTTAGCATAATCTGATTTATCCATCATACCTTCATGTTCCCAATAAATTTCCTCCCCTGTTTTCCTTGATAAAAAAGTAAAATCCGGATATACCGTACCATATCCTTTCAGAAATAATGGTTTTTCATATTTATATATAATATTGTTTCGATAAAAATAATCTGCAAGAATTTTCTCTGATTTTGATCTGACTCGCTCCCCTTTTTCTGTAATAATTACTGCCGTTCCCTCATAAAATTCTTTTCCTTGATATGTTTCTCCATCCCACTGTGCCAACTTCTGCTCCCATGTTGGCTCAATGGGCATCACTAGCAATTGTCTTTCCTTATGTAATTTGTCGTAAATTTGCTCAATTTCATCATCAGAATAATCTCGCGTGATCTTCTTAACCTGTTTAAGTCTTATTTCAGCTTTCTTCAAGATTGATTGATTATATTTCTTTTGGGCAAGTTGTCTTACTAACTCCATGTCATTGCTTGAAATATAAGTCCCGTTACGATTTGTCGTGCAATGATAATATCGAATTCTATACTTATCTTTTGATACACGCAAGCATCCATCCGGGGACGACTTCAATTCTTCTTCTGCCTTACTACAAATAGTTTCCAAATACTGTTGTTCCTTTAGTAACATACTCTTTAATCCCTTCATAAATCTACTCCTTCCATATTTCACAATTGACTGCTTTGATGGTTTTGGCGATTCCAGCTTGCTTTTATCGCCTTA
>UMKN01005288.1_pt1 | contig 10806 bp, 10 predicted proteins | sample 1966321 | NCBI WGS metagenome assembly UMKN01 (sample SAMEA4836177, study PRJEB28245) | human gut metagenome | biome: gut microbiome; material: fecal sample | place: Denmark | collected 2008
ATGGAACGCTGCATTATAGCCCGTTGTCGCCGCTTCGAACAAAGCATTGAAAGTAGGCATCAGATGCAGGCTGCCGCTCTTTATGCCCGCTTTATATTGGGCATCCGTCTCACCCATCAGCACCAGCAGGGCGCGGGCGTGTTCGTAGCTATCTATAAATGCATCCTTCTGCTGGCGCAGGCGTATCATGTTCAGCACCTCCGCACCATACTCTCCCACTTGTTTGAACTGAATGAGCCAAGGCCTTATTTCAGTTATCAACGGACGATTCTCATTTCCCGACGCAAGCAATCCATCAGCGGCAACGATTATCTTCCGGCATTCCTCAGCTACCTGCCGATAGGCATCTTCATCTATCTCGTTTTTCTCTTGATAGGCTTTCAACAAGGCAGAGAGAGCAGGCTGAATGGCAACGGACTCTTCACGACGGAAGCGATGTCCATTCTGTCCCGGGTCGGAATTATGAGCAGCGAAGATTTCCAAATATTCGGCATGAAGTGGCATAAGGTCTCTGACTGCATGTTTCCAAGAAGTTTCACTATCATAATTCTCCATATTCCAAGTATAATCAGCTACACTGTACAGAGAGATTTTGGAAGCCTCGGCATGTTCCATCGGATTGGAAACAAAAGCAGACATATCATCTTTTATATCAAGCCCGTTTCCATAAACCGGCCCTAGCAGCAAATGGTCTTGTACATAATCCGAAACGGGGAAATTCCACCAAATGTACGCCTTACGTTTCAGCAGCGGATTGACGAAGTCCAGCGTAGACTTATCTATAGTAGCAACTACCATATCACCGGTCCACATCACCTTGATACCCTCGTTCAACTTATCACCAAGCGTAGTGAGATAGCCTCCCTCCACATCGGTCCATGACTTGTTGTACTCTGTGGGACACAATATCAATGGTGCAACATCCCGCTTGACTTTTACAAAATGGTCGTCAATATAGTTCAACAGTTCAGCCTGCTTGTCCGCCTTTGTCCCCTCACCCGAAATATCATCAAAGAAAACGGCAAAACCACGCACACCCAACTGGTACATGCTTTCGAACTTCTGCAACAATAACGAGCGGTCTTCTTCATTCCAGCGAATATCCTGACCCGGATGAATGGCCCAATAGAAAATAACATTGTTCTCCTTCGCCCTATTCACCAATACTTTCAACTTTTCTCCTTCTCGAGCAGGATAAGGCTTGCGCCAGTTGGGAGTCCGGTGATAAGGATCGTCTTTTGGTCCATAGATATAGACATTCATTTTGTTCCGACCATAAAAATCAAGCTGGCGTATACGCGCCTCCTGACTCCAGGGAGCACCGTAAAACCCTTCTACCACACCCCGATAGGGAACATCAGGATAGTCCGTCACTTCAGCCAAAGGCAGCTTGTCTAAAGCAAGCAACTGCGCAAGAGTCTGTACACCATAGTACGCTCCCCGTTCGTCAGCACCGGCTATGACGATGCAGTCTTTTTCTATTTTCAGGAAATAACCTTCGGATTTGCGTGGAATCCGATGTTGGTATTTCTTAATAATCTTATCTCCTTTCACTCCTATATATACACGGAAAGAAGCGCCAAGCACCTCTTCCGGCATCAATGAACGGAGTAAAGGCAACGCAGGTCCGTCCTGCACGGAATTGCCGGAAAGGATCTGGTATTGTCGGGGAATATCAACAGAATCTTTTTGCGTAATATATTCTTGGGGAGTAGGTTGCAAATGAAACTCTTGCGCACAAAGCGTCGCTGTCGTCAGCATACCGAATGCTCCCAGTAACAGTAGTTCTTTTCTCATAAGCGGATTATTAAATTAAGGAATATCTATGTATTAAGAAAACTCTTCCATGCATTCAAGGTTGATACGTTCAAAAATAAGAAATAAATATGAAAACACGTACAAATACAGACATTTATTTCAGTTTAAAGATTCATTCCGCATCCGTTTGAGTTCATCGCACACTGCCGGATGCAGGAAGTAGCGTACGTCTTTTCCCTCCTCCATGGCCCGACGGATAAAAGTGGAGCTGATTTCGAATACCGGAGAAGAAACAGTCCGCACATTCTGCGGTAAAGAGGCAGTCTCTACCGGATAGCCGGGACGGGGATAAACCAGAAGATGATTTTCGGCAATAATGCGTTCCGACTCGTACCAACGGTGGAACAGCCTCCAGTTGTCCGAACCAATGACAAGATGGAAAGTGTGTTGGGGATAAGTCCGTTTCAGTGCGTCCAACGTATGAACAGTATAAGAAGGCCGAGGCAGATGGAATTCAAAATCGGAAGCGCGAAACTTGGGATAACCCTCAGTGGCTAGCTGCACCAGCTTCAAACGTAACTTGTCATCCATCAGTTCGTTTTCTTCCTTCAGCGGATTGTGGGGGGTGACCATAAACCACACTTCGTCCAGGTCCCCGTATTCGCAAAGATAGTTGGCGAGGGCCAAATGTCCGATGTGTATCGGGTTGAACGAGCCGCTGAAGATTCCTATATTCATTTATTCTTATTCATATACAACCTTACAAAGGACGTCTTTGCAACGCACGCCAGGCAGCCCAAGCATTGAAAATCGTCACTACAGAGATAAGAAACATTGAAATACTGGAACGAGGCTCGCCATGCTGTATATACAATACACCCACAACAAGGGAGCAGACGAACAAAACGCTATTAATAATCAACAAAGCCTTGTTCAGCTTCGGGCTGTTCTTCCTCCTCGGTGTCAACTGGTTGTACACTCCTCCACGTTGTTTCATTCGTTCAAGAATTGAGAGATTACTTTCAATGCTTCCGCTTTGGCTGTCTCCAGGTCATCGTTCACAATCACGGTATCGAACTTCGGTGCAAAGCCCAGTTCGTATTCGGCTTTCGCCACGCGGCTCTCTATCACTTCGGGAGCATCTGTTCCGCGCCCCACCAAGCGTTTGCGCAATTCCTCCACTGAAGGTGGCTGAATGAAAACAGACAAAGCACGCTCACCATAGAATTTCTTGATATTGCAACCACCCACTACATCCACATCGAACACTACATTCTGTCCGGCAGCCAATTGCTTTTCCACCTGCTCCTTCAGTGTTCCGTAAAAACGGTCCTGATATACCTCTTCATACTCCAGGAATTCATCATTGGCTATGCGACGACGGAACTCGTCAGGAGTCAGAAAGAAGTACTCCACTCCATCTTTCTCCGTTCCGCGGGGCGGACGGCTGGTCGCTGAGATGGAAAATGCCAAGTTCAGATTTTGAGTCAGCAGATAGTTGATAATCGTTGACTTGCCGGAGCCCGAAGGGGCTGAAAATATGATAAGTTTTGCCATCGAATTATTTACGATTTGACGATTTACTATTTGATACTACATGACGTTCAATACTTGTTCCTTGATTTGCTCCAATTCATCTTTCATCTGAACGACAATCTTCTGCATCTCCGCATGATTGGACTTACTGCCCAAGGTATTGATTTCGCGTCCCATCTCCTGGGCGATGAACCCTAACTTCTTGCCTTGTCCGGTTCCGGTTTCCAGCGTATTGATAAAATATTTCAGATGATTGCCAAGACGCTGTTTCTCTTCGTTCACATCCAGTTTTTCGATGTAGTAGATGAGTTCCTGCTCCAGACGGTTCTTGTCATAATCCACGCTCAAGGTCTTTTCCAGTGCATCGGTAATACGCTCCTTCACTTTGGCCACACGCTCTTTCTCGTAGAGAGCGATAGTCTCCAACAAATGGGAGATATTGGCGATCTTCTCACGGAACTTCTTTTCAAGGGCAGCTCCTTCCTGCTTACGGAAGTCCACCAGCGCACCGACAGCCTTTTCCACAGCCGAATAGACCACAGCCCATTCCTCCTCACTCAGTTCCTGCGTATCATTCTTCGTCATCACATCCGGCATACGGAGTAACGTGGCAAACCAGTCCGTCGCATCCGGCACAGGTATTCCTAGATTTTCTGATATAGCACAAATCTGCTTGTAATATCCCTCAACCAATGTCTGGTTGATGGGAGTGGCGCTTTCCGCACTCTCTTTCTTTTCTATCCAAAGGCTGAAATCCACCTTTCCGCGCTCCAGTTTCCGTGATATTTCATTACGGATTTCCATCTCCTTCTCACGATAAAGCGGAGCAATGCGGGCAGATAGGTCCATTGCCTTACTATTGAGCGACTTTATTTCAACGTTGATTTTCTTATCAGGCAGTTCGACGGTTGCTTTGCCGTAGCCTGTCATAGATTGTATCATAATGTTATAGTTTTGCGCAAAATTACACGATTATTTTAATTAGTGAAAATAATCACGTAAATTTGCCACAATAAAATTCAGAATAAAAGTTATGTCATGTATCTTGCATATTGAAACGTCCACTTCTGCCTGCTCCGTAGCCGTGAGCGAGGATGGACAGAACGTTTTCAAGAAAGAGGACCTGAATGGCCCTTCACACGCCGTTTCATTGGGAATCTTTGTGGACGAGGCGCTATCCTTTGCCGATAGCCATGCCATGCCGTTGGATGCAGTCGCCGTGAGCTGCGGCCCTGGTTCGTATACCGGGTTGCGTATCGGCGTGTCGATGGCAAAAGGTGTCTGCTATGGACGTAACCTGCCACTTATCGGGCTGGAAACCCTGAAAGTCCAGTGTGTACCGGTATTGCTCTACCACGATGAGTTACCCGACGACGCATTACTCTGCCCGATGATTGACGCCCGCCGTATGGAAGTCTATGCTGCCATCTACGACCGTGCCTTGAAATCGGTGCGCGACATTGCAGCCGATATTGTGGACGAAAACTCCTACCTGGAATTTTTAGAGCAACATCCCGTCTATTTCTTCGGTGACGGTGCAGCCAAATGCAAAGAGAAAATCACGCATCCCAATGCACACTTCATCGACGGCATCCGCCCGCTTGCCGGCATGATGTTCCCGTTGGCAGAAAAAGCAATAGCCGAACAAGATTTCAAGGATGTGGCCTATTTCGAACCCTTCTATTTGAAGGAATTCGTAGCCGGCACGCCAAAGAAACTTATTTAGGGTTTAGCGATTAGGGATTAGGGATGAATACCATGCGGTATCACTACGTAGCCCATTAATCACTAACCACTAATCGCTAAACCCTAATCACTAATCGTTGAACATTAATCACTAATTAAAGATGCAATATAACACTCAACAAAAACGGATGCCCCTACCCGAATATGGTCGCAGCATCCAGAATATGGTAGACCACGCGCTGACAATCGAAGACCGTGCAGAACGCCAGCGTTGCGCAAACACAATCATCAACATCATGGGAAACATGTTTCCCCATCTGCGCGATGTGCCCGACTTCAAACATAAGCTATGGGACCACCTTGCCATCATGGCCAACTTCCAATTGGATATAGATTATCCGTACGAAATTATCCGCAAGGACAATCTGAATACCAAGCCGGAGAGCATCCCCTACCCCAGTACCAAAATCCGCTACCGCCACTATGGCCGTACACTGGAAGTACTGATAAAGAAAGCCATCGAATTTCCGGAAGGAGAAGAGAAGCAGAACTTGATAGCGCTCATTTGTAACCACATGAAGAAAGACTACATGGCATGGAACAAAGATACCGTCGATGACCGTAAGATTTCAGATGACCTCACCGAACTCTCTGACGGAAAACTGCAAATGACAGACAGTATCGTCCGTCTCATGGCCGAACGTATTGACCAGAACTACCGTCCGAAAGTGAACAACCAGAATAACCGGAACAACAACCGGAACAATAAACGGAAATACTAAAATTGAATGATTAGTGGTTAGTGATTAATGCCATGCGGCATCACCATGCAGACCACTAATCACCAACCCCTAATCACTAATTTCATGGCATCATTTGTAATCGAAGGAGGACACAGACTTTCCGGTGACATTTACCCCCAAGGAGCAAAAAACGAGGTGTTGCAAATTATCTGCGCCACATTGCTCACTGCCGAAGAGGTGACTGTGCACAATATCCCGGACATACTGGACGTCAACAACCTTATCCAATTGATGCGGGATATGGGAGTCAGCGTATCTAAAAAAGGCATTGACACTTACAGCTTTCAAGCTGCCAACATTGATTTCGCCTATCTGGAAAGTGACGCGTTCCTGAAAAAATGTTCCAGCCTGCGCGGTTCCGTCATGCTGGTGGGGCCGATGGTGGCACGTTTCGGCAAGGCCATGATTTCCAAGCCGGGCGGAGACAAGATAGGACGCCGCCGTCTGGATACACACTTTATCGGTATCCAGAATTTAGGAGCCGACTTTGTCTATAATGAGGAGCGTGGCATCTACGAAATCTCAGCCAAACAACTGCATGGCAGTTATATGCTACTCGACGAGGCATCTGTTACGGGAACTGCCAATATCGTAATGGCAGCCGTCCTTGCCAAAGGCAAGACCACCATCTACAACGCCGCCTGCGAACCCTACGTGCAGCAACTTTGCAGAATGCTGAACCGGATGGGAGCTAAGATAGAAGGCATCGCCTCCAACCTCCTGACTATCGAAGGAGTGGACGAGCTGCACGGAACCGAGCATACCATCCTCCCCGACATGATTGAAGTGGGCAGTTTCATTGGCATGGCAGCCATGACCCGTAGCGAACTGACCATCAAGAATGTCTCCTACGAGAACTTGGGAATTATCCCCGACAGTTTCCGTCGACTCGGCATCAAGATGGAGCAGTGGGAAGACGACATTTACGTGCCCGCACAAGAGACGTACCAGATAGAGTCCTTTATCGACGGCTCCATCATGACCATTGCCGACGCACCCTGGCCCGGACTGACACCAGACTTGCTCAGTGTGCTGCTGGTGGTTGCCACCCAGGCAAAAGGCAGTGTACTCATTCATCAGAAAATGTTCGAAAGCCGTTTGTTCTTTGTGGACAAGCTGATAGATATGGGAGCGCAAATTATCCTCTGCGACCCGCACCGCGCCGTTGTCATCGGTCATGACCACGGCTTTAAACTACGTGGCGGCAACATGACCTCGCCCGATATCCGTGCGGGCATCGCCCTGCTGATAGCTGCCATGAGTGCGGACGGCATCAGCCGCATCCACAACATAGAGCAGATAGACCGTGGGTATCAGAACATCGAAGGGCGACTGAATGCGCTCGGAGCAAGAATAACAAGAATAGAATAAGATGATAAAGAGAGAAGAAGTATATAAGATAGGTATATTCAACAAGCCCCACGGCATTCACGGAGAACTATCGTTCACTTTTACGGATGACATCTTCGACCGGGTGGAAGCCGAATACCTAATCTGCCTGCTGGATGGTATACTTGTGCCTTTCTTCTTGGAAGAATACCGTTTCCGCTCCGACACCACCGCCCTTGTCAAACTGGAAGGCGTGGACACAGCAGAACGCGCCCGCATGTTCACTAATATTGAGGTCTACTTCCCCGTAAAACATGCAGAAGAGGCAGGACCAGGTGAACTGAGTTGGGACTTCTTCGTCGGTTTTCGTATGGAGGAAGTACATCACGGCACGCTGGGAGAAGTGACGGACGTGGACACATCGACCATCAACACACTGTTTGTGGTAGATTATCAGGGAGAAGAACTGCTGGTGCCGGCACAAGAAGAGTTTATCATAGACATTGACCAGAAGCACAAGGTCATCACCGTAGACCTGCCGGAAGGTTTGATAGCTTTGGACGAAACAGAAGAGGTATGAAAAAGAAACGAAGAAAAGCATTTTGGAGTAACATCAAGTTCAAGTACAGACTGACGATTACGAACGAGAATACCCTTGAGGATATCATCACGTTGCGCGTATCCAAGCTGAACGGGCTGTCCGTATTGCTCTCCGTGCTGTTCGTATTGTTTCTCATCGCCTCCCTGATCGTAGCCTTTACCCCACTGCGCAACTACCTGCCGGGATATATGAACAGTGAAATCCGTGCCCAGGTAGTGGAGAATGCCTTGCGCGTAGATTCCCTCCAGCAACTGGTGAACAGACAGAACCTCTATATCATGAATATCCAGGACATCTTCCGGGGCAAGATAAAGGCAGATACCATACATTCCATCGACTCGTTGACCCACCTGCGCGAAGATTCGCTCATGGAACGTACACAACGGGAAGCCGAATTCCGCAAGCAGTACGAGGAGACAGAAAAGTACAACCTGACGAGCATCACCGCCCGCCCCGAAATAGACGGACTGATTTTCTACCGCCCCACACGCGGCATGATTTCATCTCCCTTCAATGCCGAAACAAAACACTTCGGCACGGACATTGCCGCCAATCCGGGCGAAAGCGTATTGGCCACCTTAGACGGTACCGTCATACTGAGTACCTACACTGCCGAGACGGGTTATCTGATAGAAATACAGCACAACCAGGACTTCGTGTCAGTCTACAAGCATTGCGGCTCTCTGCTGAAACGGGAAGGCGATGCGGTGAAAGGGGGTGAAGCCATCGCACTGGTAGGAAACACCGGCGAGCTGTCCACCGGTCCCCACCTTCACTTCGAGCTGTGGCATAAGGGCAGGGCCGTAAATCCCGAGCTTTACATCGTATTTTAGTCTCCAAATAGTAAATTGTAAATAGCATAATAGTAAATGAAACAGATTGCCATACTCGGTTCTACCGGTTCCATCGGTACACAAGCGTTGCAGGTCATCGAAGAACATCCCGACCAGTACGAAGCATACGTATTGACCGCCAATAACCGCGTAGAGGAACTCATAGCCCAGGCACGCAGATTCAAGCCTGAGGCAGTGGTAATAGCCAACGAATCGAAATACACGCAACTGAAAGAAGCGCTTGCCGACCTACCTATCAAGGTATATGCCGGCGCAGATGCCCTCTGCCAGATTGTGACCGAAAATCCCATTGATATGGTATTGACCGCCATGGTGGGATATGCAGGGCTGAAGCCCACCATGAATGCCATCCGAGCCCGTAAGCCGATAGCCCTTGCCAACAAAGAGACGCTGGTGGTGGCGGGAGAGCTCATCAATGACCTGGCACGCTTCAGCGGTGTCCCCATCCTACCCGTCGACTCCGAGCACTCCGCCGTTTTCCAGTGCCTGGCCGGTGAGATAGGCAACCAAATAGAAAAAGTGATACTGACTGCCTCCGGAGGTCCGTTCCGCACCTGCACTATGGAGCAACTAACAACCGTCACCAAAGCGCAAGCACTGAAACACCCCAACTGGGACATGGGCGCCAAAATCACGATAGACTCTGCTTCCATGATGAACAAAGGGTTCGAGGTAATCGAAGCCAAATGGCTGTTCGGTGTACGTCCCGACCAGATAGAAGTCGTGGTACACCCGCAATCCGTCATCCACTCCATGGTACAGTTTGAGGACGGTGCCGTGAAAGCACAACTGGGAATGCCGGACATGCGCCTGCCCATCCAATATGCCTTCTCCTATCCCGACCGGTTGAAAGCCTCTTTCCCGCGCCTGGACTTCAAGCTGTGCACGGAACTGACGTTCGAGCAACCGGATACCACCCGTTTCCGTAACCTCGCCCTGGCCTACGAAGCGCTACATCGTGCAGGCAATATGCCTTGCATTGTCAATGCCGCCAATGAAGTGGTGGTAGCTGCCTTCCTGCAGGACAAAATTTCGTTCCTTGGCATGAGTGAAGTAATAGAAAAGACCATGTCGCGCGTATCCTACTTACAGAAGCCCACCTATGAAGACTATGTGGCTACGGATGCCGAAGCCCGACGGATAGCAGAAGAGCTGATTTGATAGATACACCGGAATGAAAAGAATTATAAAAAACATCTACTCATTTGATACGTTAAATAAGAAAACGTACCTTTGCGAAAATTATAAAAATCGTAAAACAGCAAATAATTAGATGGAAACATTCTTGATTCGTGCCCTGCAACTCATTATGAGCCTCTCGTTGCTCGTTATTGTTCATGAGGGGGGGCACTTCCTTTTTGCGCGTCTGTTCAAGACGCGGGTAGAAAAGTTCTGCTTATTCTTTGACCCTTGGTTCACATTATTCAAGTTCAAGCCCAAACACAGTGACACGGAATATGGTATCGGGTGGCTACCCTTAGGTGGTTATGTAAAAATAGCAGGTATGATAGACGAATCTATGGATACCGAACAGATGAAGCAACCCATGCAGCCATGGGAGTTCCGTGCCAAGCCGGCATGGCAGCGCCTGCTAATTATGGTAGGCGGTGTATTGTTCAACTTCCTGCTCGCATTGTTCATCTATTCCATGATACTTTTTACTTGGGGCGACGAATATATACCAGTACAAAAAGCCCCATTGGGTATGGATTTTAACGAAACAGCCAAAGCCATAGGCTTCCGCGACGGCGATATCCTAATATCTGCCGACGGGGTACCATTCGAACGCTATGACGGCGACCTGCTGACCAGTATTGTCGATGCCCGCCAGGTAAGCGTATTGCGTGACGGGGAAGCTGCTTCAGTCTACATCCCCGAAGACATGATGAACCGCTTGCTGGCAGACAGTGTGCGTTTCGCCAGTTTCCGTTTCCCTTATGTAGTCGACAGCCTGATTGTAGGATACCCTGCCGCTTCCGCCGGTCTGCAAGTAGGTGACAGCATCACCCACTTGGATGGAAAGTCAATAGCCTACTACGACTTCAAAGAAGAGATGCTGAAGCGCAAGAAAGCCAATGCATCCCATGAGGTAACCTTGACATACGTCCGTAACGGTGTGACAGACACCTTGAGCATGATGACCAATGCCGACTATGAAATAGGCGTAGCAGCACGTACGGCAACCGACAAACTGCTGCCCGTTGTCCGCAAGGAATACAGTTTCCTTTCCTCTTTCCCT
>UMKN01021131.1_pt1 | contig 10771 bp, 10 predicted proteins | sample 1966321 | NCBI WGS metagenome assembly UMKN01 (sample SAMEA4836177, study PRJEB28245) | human gut metagenome | biome: gut microbiome; material: fecal sample | place: Denmark | collected 2008
TATGCAGAGCAACACAGTAAATCAGCAAGTTTCACAGCCGTTTACTCCGCAAAATGCTGCGGCAATTGTTTGTTCGGCTTGCGGATATAAGCCTGACGGCAATCCGCCGAAATTCTGTCCGTTCTGCGGGGCTGCCATGACATAACCGATATGACTTTACGGTCGTTATTTCATAATATTTCCAAACGAAAAATGCGTGTAAAAAAAGAAATTGTATCCGTGAGCTATTCAAAAAATCATTCAAATTTTGACTACTGCTGTTCTTTTTATATGCGAAAAAAAGGTGTAAATTTCCTTTTTGACGCTATCTGCAAATGCGGTTATATCGCTTTTGAAAATGTTTTGATCGACGAAACGGATATGAGACTGCTGTGTGACACCGCCGAAGACGCATTGGAAATTCTGAAAAAATATAATCCAAAAAACAAAGAACTGACAGTCGATGACGCCACGGTTACAATCGTTGAAATCATATTTTCCGACAAAAACAGTATGTCGGTCAGTATGACGGAACAAACCTTGGATTCGCTCGAAAAAGCGTTCTTTGCCCTTGCTGAAAAATATTGCAAAGATGTTTAATCTCTAAAAATAATTGAAAAGCAACCCTATGAAAACAACTCCCACGGTAAAACAATCGTGGGGTTGTTTTTTCTGTAACAGAAAATAAGTGCATTTTTTCTTGCCATTACCGTAGTAATTGTTTATAATTAAGGTATGACAATAAAAGAAGGCATGAACAATGCAAACGATAGATGAGGCACTAAACAAACTGAAAAAATCTGATTTTCGCAGTCGGTTTCATTTAAAGCAAAAGGACATTGACTATATTAATGAAAAGGGAATGAATAAAATCCGCTCCCATGCAGAAGATTTTGTCAGAACACGGCTTGCACCAAAATATATTCCGAATGACGGAAAGCAAACGCCTATGAGGGGACACCCTGTTTTTATCGCACAGCACGCCTGTGCCTGTTGTTGCAGAGGGTGTCTTAACAAGTGGTACAGAGTTGCAAAGGACAAACAGCTTAACGAGGTCGAACAGCAGAAAATTGTAAATCTGCTTATGGCTTGGATTGAAAGAGAATACAATGATTATAATTCCAATAAAGAATTATAGATAAGGGCAAAAAGATGAGTGATAAATTAAGCGTGTTAAAAGATTACTTCGGACACGATTCTTTCAGAGACGGACAGGAACAGATAGTTGACGCTTTGCTTGACGGCAGGGATGCACTTTGCATTATGCCCACAGGTGCGGGCAAGTCTATGTGCTATCAGATTCCCGCATTACTTTTTGACGGGGTGACAATTGTTGTGTCACCTCTGATTTCGCTTATGAAGGATCAGGTCGGCTCACTCGTTCAGTCGGGAGTTCCTGCGGCATATATAAACAGCTCGCTTTCATATCCGCAATTTCTGCGAGTGCTTTCAAATGTTGAACACGGAAAATACAAAATCATCTATGTTGCACCCGAAAGGCTGTTGACTGACGGATTTCTCGACACCTGTAAAAAGATAAAAATCTCAATGGTTGCAGTTGACGAGGCTCATTGCGTTTCACAATGGGGACAGGATTTCAGACCGAGTTACCTCAAAATTATTTCATTTGTTGAAAGCCTTGCAAATCGTCCGATTGTCGGAGCATTTACCGCAACGGCTACGAATGATGTAAAAGAAGACATAAAGAAAATTCTCAGGCTTGAAAATCCGTTTGAAATTACAACGGGATTTGACCGCCCAAACCTTTTCTTTGGCGTAATAAAGTCATCGTCAAAGGACGAAAAGCTTATTGACCTCATTCGGGAGCGTGGCGACAGGTCGGGAATTGTCTATTGTGCAACCCGAAAAAATGTTGAATCTGTCTGCGAATTGCTCTGCGATAACGGCTTTTCGGCGGCAAGATACCATGCAGGTCTTGATGAATACGAACGCAGGAAAAATCAGGAGGATTTTGTTTTTGACCGAAAAAATATTATGGTCGCAACCAATGCTTTCGGTATGGGAATTGACAAGTCAAATGTTACATATGTAATCCATTACAATATGCCGAAAAACATTGAAAGCTACTATCAAGAGGCAGGACGGGCAGGTCGTGACGGCGGTGAGGCTGATTGTATTTTGCTCTACAGTCCTAAGGATGTTCGCCTAAATCGCTTTATGATTGAAAATTCCGAGGGCAACGATGAGCTTACAATTGAAGAAAACGAGCAAATTCGTGAGCGTGATTTTGAACGCTTAAAATATATGACCTTTTACAGCACTACAAACGATTGTCTGCGTGGATTTATTCTGCGGTATTTCGGTGGTGAAAAAAAGGCTTACTGCGGAAAATGCTCCAACTGCCTTTCTGTTCACAAGCTTGTTGATGTCACAATTGATGCTCAAAAAATTATGTCGTGTATTGCAAGAACAGGACAAAGGTACGGCAAACCCGTGATTTGTGATGTGTTAAAGGGCAGTAAAAGCGAGAAAATTCTAAAAGCTGAGCTTAACAATCAGTCAACCTACGGAATAATGAAAGAGGTTACGGCAAGGCATATTTTCGGCACAATTGACTTTCTTGCCGAAAAGGAGTATATTTCATCCGACAATGAAACCGAGGTTCTAAAACTTTTGCCAAAGAGCAGAGATGTGCTTTTCGGACGGGAACGGCTTGTGATGAAGAAAGTTGAAAACTCCGAAAAGGTTGTCAAAACGCACCGCCCCGAAGTGCCTGTCAATTCCGAATTACTTGATGCGCTCAAGGCTTTGCGAAAAAGCATTGCATCCAAAAAGAGCGTTCCTGCCTATGTTATTTTTACCGATGCAACGCTGATTGATATGTGCAAAAAATGCCCCGAAACACCCGATGAAATGCTTGAAGTTTCGGGTGTGGGCAGAACAAAACTTGAAAAATTCGGAAAACAATTTCTTGAAGAAATCGCAAAATTCAGATAACTTCATATACTGTTAAAGGATGAACGAATTCGTTTGTCCTTTTCTTTTTCAATTTTTAAAATTGCATTGAAATAATTAGTACAAAGTGATACAATAATTACAGAGAGAAAACAGATTGGAGGCATTTGTATGGCTGACATATTTGATTACATAAGCTGGCGCGGCGATTTGACATTTGAACAGGATGGTTTTAACGAGCTTGACGCACTTGTGCTTTCACGGCTTTCATATCTTCCTTTTGACGGTGCGGTATCGTCCTGTCTGTTTGATGAAATTACCCTTGAACAGGCGGCAATGCGTGTGTTTGCAACCGATGATTACGAGAAAAATCTATTGTGGAAGGGTGACGCCGACCTTTTGAAAGCAACGGCAGAGAGCAAGAGATTCGGCAAAATTCTTGTTTCGGGGTATGTAAACGAGGTTGAGTCCGATGTGAGTATGCAGTTTTCCGCAATCACTTTTGAATTTCTCAAAAAGAATTATTTTATTTCATACAGAGGAACGGACTTTTCTCTTGTCGGCTGGCAGGAGGACTTCAATATGTTCTTCACATTTCCGTTGCCGTCACAGAAAAAGGCTCTTGATTATTTTGAAAAGGCAGTCCGTATGCTCAACGGAAAATTCATTCTGGGCGGTCACTCAAAGGGCGGAAACCTTGCGGTTTATGCCGGTGCTTTTACCGATGAAAATTCAAGAAATCACATTGATTATATTTACAATTTTGACGGACCGGGGTTTTCTCTTGACAAAATCAGGGACAGCGGATTTTATGAAGTCGACGACAGAATCTACACCTTTGTTCCGCAGTCGAGCATTTTCGGCATGATGTTTGAGCATGAGGAGAGTTACACAATTGTAAAGAGCAATCAAAAAGGTTTTCTCCAACACGATGTCTATTCGTGGGAGATTGAGCTGAACAGGCTTGTCAGACTGAAAAGCACTACAAATTTCAGCGTTTTCTTTGACCATACGCTGAAAGAATTTGTTGAATCGCTGACAATTGCTCAAAGACGGGAGTTCACAAAAGAGGTTTTTGCCCTTTTGTCGCTGACCGAAACCGCAACCTTTAATGAGATGCTGAAAAATCCGCTTAAAAACACGGGAACAATCCTAAAATCCTTTGCAGGTCTTGACAGCAAAACAAGAAATATGCTTCTGAAAACAATCTTCGCATTCGTTAAAAGTGCAAAAAACAATTTTTCCGACATAACAGGCGGTCAGAAATCAATTGAAATAACGACATAATATCATATAATATTATAAATACTCCTCAGATACTTGATTGCATCTGAGGAGTTTGCTATAATTATATGGTAAGAAAAAGTGTATTGATTTTTTCGACTGTTACAGAGAATAAGAGTTCTTCACAAATTTACATAAAAGGAGAATGACATATGAAAACGACTAATAATATTAAGAGAACAATGACAATTGCAATTGCAGCGGCAATGATTACAGCAACAGCAATGCTTTCAGGTTGCGGTTGTGACGATAGTAATGCAATGAATAAGACTGCAACAACAGTTCAGACTACAAGCGTAGAAGAAACAACAGTTTCTGAAACAGCACCGACTCTTTCTGAAACAGATAAAGCAATTACCGATGCAGGACTCAAAGTAGGTGCTGACGGCAAAATTACTGATAAGAATGGTAAAGAAGTGAAAGTTGATAAGGACGGTAAGGTTGAGATTAAAAACGAAAAGGGTGAAACCGTCAAGGTAGATTCTTCTGAAGTGAAAAAGGCAAATCAGAACAAGGTAAAGGTTGACAGCTATCCGACAAACTCATCTTCTCAGAAGAAGGACACAAGCACATCAGGCAAGAATAACAATTCTTCCTCAAAGTCAAATACTTCAAAATCTGACAGCAAAAAGGACACTTCATCTAAGAGCGAAAGCTCAAAGCAGGAGAGTTCAAAATCTGAATCCTCCAAAACACCGCAGAGCAGTTCATCAAGTTCAAAAGCTGACTCATCTAAGAATGAATCTTCAAAGCCGACTCCTAAGCCTCAGCATACACACAGTTGGACAAACATTACCGAAAAGGTAAAAGTTGTTGACAAGAAAGCATACACTTATGAAGAACCGGTGTATGAAGAACACGACAGGACTATTTGCAATGACTGTGGTGCGGATATTACTGATTTATCAAGTGATGATTTTGGAGAACATATTGTGAATCACAGATTAAACGGTGGCAAGGGCTCGTATCGCAATGAATGGGTTAATGTACAGGTAGGTACAAAAAAAGTTAATGTCCCTGAGAAAAGCCATTATGAGACTAAAACAATCGGCAGAAAATGTTCGGGTTGCGGTAAAGCAGAATACTATTGATTCTAAAAAAGGGTTGTTGCCTACAAATGGTAACAACCTTTTGTGTTTACTATAAAGAAATAACCGCCCTGTGTCGTGAACAGAGCGGTTAATCTTTAATTTTTTTATTGCTCAAACTTGCGAAACAGCTAAAGCTGTTTCGTTACTTGTATATTAACACAATAATAAAAATATGTCAACTGTCAGGGTACCGATTGGTATCCTGTTTTTTGTACAAAAAACATATGAAAGCGGAGTGTTCAATAAGCTCTGCTTTTTAAATGTCAATCGTCAGTTCAACGGGGCAATGGTCAGAACCTAAAATTTCGGTATGGATTTTTGCACCGTCAAGCTTGCTTTCAAGAGCTTTTGAAACGATAAAATAGTCAATACGCCAGCCCGCATTTTTTTCACGAGCCTTGAATCTGTATGACCACCACGAATACACGCCCTCTGTATCGGGATAGAAATAGCGGTAGGTGTCGATAAAGCCGTCATCGAGCAACGCTGTCATCTTTGAACGCTCTTCATCGGTAAAGCCTGCATTTTTACGGTTGGTTTTCGGATTTTTCAAATCAATTTCTTTGTGTGCAACATTCAAATCACCGCACATAATAACAGGCTTTTTTTCTTCAAGTTTTTTCAGATATGCCTTGAAATCATCTTCCCATTTCATTCGGTAATCAAGCCTTTTCAGCTCACTTTGCGAGTTTGGAGTGTAGCAGGTGACAACAAAGCAATTGTCAAATTCTGCCGTGATAACTCTGCCCTCATGGTCGTGTTCGTCAATGCCGATCCCGTAACATACATTCAAAGGCTCTTCCTTTGTGAACATAGCCGTTCCCGAATAGCCTTTTTTGTCGGCATAGCACCAATACTGATGATATCCTTCAAGCAAGAGGTCAATCTGTCCCTCTTGAAGTTTTGTTTCCTGAAGACAGAAAATATCTGCGTCAACATCTTTAAAAAAGTCCTCAAAGCCCTTTGTAACACAGGCACGAAGTCCGTTTACATTCCACGAAATCAATTTTTTCATAATTTACTCCCGTACACACAAAAGGGAGCAAGCATTGCCTGCTCCCAAATTGCCAATTTGTTAATTATTCTTCTGCGGAAAATTCGTCTTTGCCTACACCGCAGAGAGGGCATACCCAATCCTCGGGTACATCTTCCCATGCTGTGCCTGCATCAACGCCGTTATCGGGATCGCCGATTTCAGGATCGTAAACATATCCGCAAACATCGCATACATATTTCATACTATCAAATCTCCTGTTCAAAGTCTGTTGTGTAATCGGTTAGTTGTTGGTCATACGATTATCAAGCTGACTTTTTTGATTTTTTATTTTTTAATGATTACTTAAAGTATCTGTTAAGAAGACCTCTAAAGCCTGCGCCGTGTCTTGCTTCATCCTTTGCCATCTCGTGAACTGTGTCATGAATAGCGTCAAGGTTCTGAGCCTTTGCACGCTTTGCAAGGTCAAACTTACCTTCGCAAGCACCTGTTTCTGCATCTACACGCATCTGAAGATTCTTCTTTGTGCTGTCCGTAAGAACTTCGCCCAAAAGCTCTGCAAACTTGGCAGCGTGTTCAGCCTCTTCAAAAGCATACTTTGTAAATGCGGCAGAAACCTCGGGATAGCCTTCTCTGTCTGCAACTCTTGCCATTGCAAGATACATACCGACTTCGCTGCATTCTCCCTCAAAGTTAGCTCTGAGATCCTTGAGAATATCTTCGCTTACGCCCTGAGCAACGCCAACCTCGTGAACTGTTGCGAAAGACGCCTCCTCGTCCATCTGCTTAAATTTTTCCTTCGGTGCCTTACAAACAGGGCAAGCCTCGGGAGCTTCGGGACCTTCATAAACATAACCGCATACTGTGCAATACCATTTCATAATTACTTCTCCTTTGTAATAAATATTAGTGTACTTCTGCCGAACATTTAGGACATATGCCGTAGTATATAACAAATCTGTTTTCTACCTTAAATCCCTCTTCGGCAAGCTGTGACTCAAGGTCATCAGCATTTTGATTGTCTTCAACATCAATAACTGCTTTGCATTTGTTGCATACAAAGTGGGGGTGCGGCTCTGTGTTGCCGTCAATACGCTCCTCACCGTTTACATTGCATATAACGCTGACCTTTCCTTCATCCTTAAAAAGAGCAATGTTTCTGTAAACCGTGCCAAGACTAAGGTCGGGAATTTCGGGTTTTAATTTATCATAAACCCAGCGTGCGCTCGGATGAGTGTCCGTACCGCACACAGCGTTGTAAATTGCATTGCGTTTTGAGCTGAAATTTCTTTTTGCCATAATTCATAAATCCTTATGCAATATTAGTCATTACCGATTGACCAAAATCAGTAATCAGTATTAACTTTGGCTATATTCTATCACGCAGTTGTTTGATTATATTTACAATAAAGAATTATAGATAAAAAATCTTGCACAAAGAATTGGGAGGAAATATAGTGAAATCAAACAAAACAGTAAAAATTATCATTTTTACGGCACTCTTCCTGTCTGCGGTAATTTTAATATCGGTAATGACAGGTGCAACAAAAGAAACAACGGCTGATACCGACAGCGTAAAACTGCCCGTAATAATGTATCACTCACTTTTAAAGGACGAAAAGCTGCAAAATGACTACACTGTTTCACCGACTCTTTTTGAAAACGATTTAAAATATCTTGCCGAAAACGGCTACACAACCGTTGTTGTAAAAGACCTTACCGATTATGTTTACGGCAAAAAATCATTGCCCGAAAAATGCATTATGCTGACCTTTGACGATGGCTATTATAATAATTATTATTATGCACTCCCTTTGCTTGAAAAATACAACTGCAAGGCGGTCATATCTCCGATTGCGTCAGTGTCCGAAAAATTCACCGAAACCAAGGACATTTCCGTGACATACGGGCATATAACTTTTGACGATATGAAAGAAATGTCCGATTCGGGCTATGTTGAAATTCAGAATCATTCGTACGATATGCATTCTTTGAAATCACGAAAGGGTGTTTTGCCAAAAGCGGGGGAGAGTGACGAAGCATATAAATCTATTCTTACGGAAGATGTTGTCAAAGCTCAAGGCTTGCTTGAAAATGCAACAGGGAAAAAACCGACCTGTTTTGTATATCCGTTCGGTGCAAAAAATGACCTGACCGAAAAGCTGATAAAAGAAATGGGCTTTTCGTGTACACTAACCTGTACGGAAAAGCCCAATATAATTACTAAAAATCCCGACAGCCTCTACGAGCTGGGACGATATCGCCGTGACCGCAACGAGTCAATGCAGAATCTTCTTATCCGAATTGAAATGCAGTCATAATCTTTATACGGCAGATTTTTCAGCCTTGGCGTTTCTTACAAAAGCCTCGCACAAAGCTATGAAGATGAAAAACAGCGGAGTTGTAATCGGCTGATAAAGGTTTACAACAGACTGAACAGCATAGCAGATAACAGCCGAAACGCACGCAATCAGCATCGGATTTTCCTTTGCATACTTAACTGCGCTCTTAATCGTACCGCACACAATGGCAAGATAGGAGAGAAGTCCCGTAATTCCGATTGTGATAAGGTAGTTTAGATATTCGTTATGGGCGGCATTTGTTGAGCTGTCACCGTATTTTGAAAGGTCGTCAAAGTACGGACTGAATGCGGAGTAGAACATATCCGGACCTACGCCGAACAGCTTTTCAATGAATGAAGCGTCGCCGAAAATCCATATCGACCTTATCCACATAAAGCCTCTGTGCGTACCCCATATATCGTTAAAGCGGATAATTCTTTCAAAACTGCCGAGGTCGGTTTTGGTGTCAATACAGCTGAAATAAACCATAATTCCTATCATGGCAACAGCACAAAATCCGAATACAACGGCAAGAGCAATCGGCACGGCTTTTGAAATTGTGATGTTTGGTTTTTTGTAATCAATAAGATACAAAATCCCTGTAATAACGGCACAAGCTGCAAGCAATATCCAGCCGATGCCTGAGAAAACGAAAATTTCCTGAAACTTATCAAAGCCCTTGCTTTTGTCGTCAAAGCAGAGCGAGAACAATCTGAGCAGCTTTGCAAACAACAGCATAACAGTTGCCGAAAGGAAAAATCTTTTCAGTCTGACAAGGCTGTTTGAAAACCATACAAGGTAAATAATCATAAATACAGCCATGCCGAGAATGCCGGAATCACTGTCGGCAGTCATAAGAGCCGCAAAGCCAAATCCTGTTGCAATAAGATAAATTGCCCTGAGCAAGGTTTTCTCCGTGATAACCGACATTGCAATCATAACAGGCATAGCGATGCAGATGTAGCTTGAAAGCAGATTTTTGTTGCCGATTGTTGAAGTGAAGTCGGTAATAGTCTGTTGGTCGGTGAGAAGAGTAAACATCCCGAGAGGATCAATATAGAATGAGTTAAGCACCGCAAGTGCATAAACTATCATTGAACCGAACGCAAGCGCAACGAATATGTATTCAAAATATTTAAAGCACCTTGTAATCATAAAATATGCTGCGGTGTAAAATGCCATAAGCACAAGACCGTTGTTTCGTCCCTGAGTACCCAGAAGTGCATCCAAAGGGTTTGCAGACAACAGCGTTGAAATGACATTTATTCCTAAAAATACAATAAATGCCCAGTCCATAAACGAAAGCTCTTCATACAAATGCTTTGGCTTAGGCTTTTCAAGCTTTGAGTCTTCCGGCGGTTTATCAACGCTTGCGGTCATAATAATAAGAAATTCCGCAATAACGAGAATACCCGTCAATATAATGAAAAAGTAATACTTGTCATGCCTGATGTTAAAATATGCGTCGGTAAAAAACAACGGAAAAAGCGTGAACATAATAAGCAGATAATAGTTTGTGAGCGCCTGCTGTACCGAATATTTTTCTTTGGGTTTGGCAGGCGGATTTTTATGCTTTGCAGAAGTCATAATAAAATAACCTTTCAATATAATGTACTTCAATTTTATAACGCACACACGATGTTGTCAAGAAATAAAGTAAGTTGAAAGCTCTGGTTTTCGACTTGTTTTGATTGGCATATGCTTGCAAAAGAACAATAATTGCATATTTTTCGGCACTTTTATTCCCAAATTAATACTTGTGGAAAAATTAGTATTGTATTTATCTCCGTAAAATGGTATAATTTCCTTGAGATATATTTCCATATTTGCAGGACAAAGACTTTTGTAAAAAATTGTTTATGAATTTATCTATTTGCAGATTGGGTGGTTTTATGAAAAAATTAGTTGTTTTTGGCTTTGACGGCACTCTTGCCGACACAGCCCCCGGAATTTTATATTGTTTCAATACAACAGCAGTCGCAATGGGCTATGAGCCTGTTGAACACAGCGCACTCTACGGAGTAATCGGCGCACCGCTTGAATACGGATTTAAAACGCTCTTTAATATGAGTGATGACGAAATTGAATATGCCGTAAAGAATTACAGCAAGCTTTATTCCCAGAAAGGAAAAGAGATGTTCACCGTCTATGACGGAATTTATGAC
>UMKN01068827.1_pt1 | contig 10768 bp, 9 predicted proteins | sample 1966321 | NCBI WGS metagenome assembly UMKN01 (sample SAMEA4836177, study PRJEB28245) | human gut metagenome | biome: gut microbiome; material: fecal sample | place: Denmark | collected 2008
CGCGCCGCGTGGAAGTTGGCTCCCGTGAGCAGCTTTCCGTTTATTGAAGCCGCACCGCCGAGCCCTGTTCCGAGGGTCAGCATGACGGCGTTTTTGCAGTTCTCAGCCGCCCCGAAATAAGCCTCTCCGATGAATGCCGCTGCCGCATCGTTTACGACGAAAACACGGCGGTTGAATTTATTTTCAACATCTTTTTTTATCTCGAATCCCGTGAAGCCGGGCAGGTTGCCGGTCGCGTAGAGAACCTTACCTTCATATGGATCTATGTCCCCGGCAGAGCCGATGCCTATGCCCGCATCCGCGCCGGCAAGCGGGAGCAGATCTTTTATAACGGCGAAAAGGCAATCTCTGATGCTGTCGAGTCCGCGGGATATGTCGGTCGAGCGTTTTGCTCTCGCCGTAACGGTTCCGTTTTCAATAACCGCGCCTTTTATCGATGTCCCGCCGATGTCGATACCGATATTCTTCATCTTATTCACCGAAAGCCTTCATAAAGTGTTTGGTAATGTCCATGGGTCTAGTTATCGCACTGCCGATGACAACGGCGTATACGCCCGTGTCAAGCACATTCTTCAGCTGACCGACTTCCCATATTCCGCCCTCGGCGATGATATGCGCGTGCAGTGTCGATGTCATCTCACGGAGCAGCTCGCAGTCCGGGATTGCGATACCCTTGGTATATTCGGTATAGCCGCGCAGGGTAGTGCCGATATAATCAAATCCGAGCTCGTCGGCACGTTTTGCCTCTTCGTAGTTCGAGCAGTCCGCCATTATCTCAACTTCGGGTGCATTCTCGCGAATATGTTTTATAAGATCTTCAATCTTTTCGCCGTTCGGGCGCGAACGCTTTGTTGCATCGAGCGCAATAACGCTGCACTTCGTTGTCAGCAGGGCTTTGACCTCTTTCAGCGTCGGGGTTATGTAAACTTCGGAGTCCGGATATTCGGCTTTGATTATGCCGATTACGGGCACATCGACCTCTGCCGTTATCTCGTTTATGTCCTCAACATAGTTCGCTCTTATACCAGCCGCGCCGCCGAGTACAGCTGCGCGCGCAAAATGTCCCATCATGTGCAGCCCGTAGAGCGGCTCGCCCTTGACAGCCTGACATGAGACTATAAGACCGTGTTCTTTCAATTTTGCCATAGTTATCACTCTCCGTAGATATTTTCGCCTTTCGCGGCAAAAAAGTCAAGGGGATAGTGGATTTTATCATCAAAAAACGAACCCTCCGTTTGGAGGGCTCGCGTCGGTTTAATTTACCACTTGTTCTCGACATATTCGCAGAATGCGTACATGTCTTTAATTTCAAGCTTTGTGCCGTCGTCGAGAACAGCCGTACCGTTCCACATGCCGTGAACCTGATGCGAATGCATGCGCAGGAGATTGAGAGCGTTCGTGTCGCAGTGGTGATCATAGAACGGGGTCATTACAAAATCAAATCTGCCGTCCTCGGAGACAAAGTGCCAGGGCTCCATATATTTGTCGGGTTTCGGGAAAGTTTCGACATCTATCGCGCCGAACTTGTGAGCCTTGCCGTCATAGAATATGCAGGTCTCGGTCGCGTTGCTCTCGTCGCCAATGCCCCAGGTTATCTCAAAGCCGAAAATATGCTTGTTGCCGTTCTCGTCGGTCAGATATGTAGAGCCGTTGCCCCAGTACCAAACGAGCTTGTAGGGAGTGTTGACGCGACCCCAGTCGAGGCAGCAGAAGGTGTCGTCCTTTGAGAATTTGTAGACCTTGTCGCCCCACTTATATGTGCCGCTGCAGGGCATGCAGTTCTGTTTTGTGGTCATGAAATAGCTCTTCGGGTCATCTTTGAAGGGGAGAACCGTTGTGATGTTCTCGAGTCCATCCGGAATGTCCATTTCAAAGTGGCACTCGACCTTGCCGGACTTGAAATAAATAGTGCGCTTGTGCTCTTCGGTCAGGACATCGAATGTAGCCTTGCCGATTCCGTTGACTTCCATTTTGACATGGTTCGGAACATCGCCTTTGGGCGGGAGAACATATTTGTCTTTTCCGCCGAGGAAGAGCGCCGTGGGAGCGGTGAGAGTGCCGGCGGCAAGCTTCTTGTTCTTCTTCGGGTTTCTCAGATCGACCAGCGCCGCCGAAGCGTAGCCGCCGATAGAGATGTTGGCGAAGCTTATCTGAATCATGTATCTTCCGTCTGATATCTGATAGAAGTCCCATTCCTTGCGGCGCATTGTAGGCGTCGATTTCGTGCGGTCATAGTCAAAGACCATGTGACGCGCCCAGCCGGGTGAAAGCAGAGTTCCGTCGTCGGCAAGGAGCTTTGTCGGCTCGGTGTACTCCTTCTGCGCGCTCTTGACCTCACCCTTGAGCCAGCTCGGATAAGTCCTGGGTATCTCGCTCATTAAAAAATCCTCCTAAACATTAGTTGCATCAGCCCTCAGCTGTGCTGAATCTCGGTTAATTATAGCATATATACCAAAAATATACAACGATTTTTTAGTTTATTATTTAAAAATACGAGAAAAGGCTCCCGCAGGGGGAGCCTTTATAGTTTTTAGCCCATCTTTTCGAGAGCCGCCATATATTTCGGGTTCGTCGGGATGAACATATAGTTGAGGAACAGCACTTCCTCTATCGAATTTGTCTTGACGAAACTCGCGAGGTTTACATTTATCTGCCTCGGGTCAATGACATAGACGGTCTTGTAGTTGTTGCAGAGCCATGGAACAAATGCGTTTGCATAGCTCTCTTTTATAACTACGATGCTGCGGTTGCCGGGCGCGTCGGTGGTTATCTTAGTCACGCCGTGGTCACCGCCGAGGAAAGCGAGATACTTGTTCGATGACTTCACTTCCGTGTTTATGACCTTGACTTTGTAGTTGCTCTTGAGTGTCGGGTCGGAGTCGGAGGCGATCGCTTCTGTATTGGTCTGCGGAATGAAATATTCAACATAGTCCGGGTCTTTTTCAACCGCCGTACTCTGCGTAGCTTTGTAAAGCGTGCCAAGGAACGGGGAGAGCTTACCGGTCCGGAGTGAATTGATTTCAACGGGCGTGAATCCTGCGGTATTTGCAAACGCGCGGTATGCGTAATATGCGCCGCGTGCAGTCCAGTGGTGATCCGTTCTGAAATACAGATATTCGTTCGTGTGGGCGGCTATCTCCGGATAGGCATCAACGGGGGTTATGCCCTTGAGCTCGCCGTAGATATAATTGATGCCCTGATACTGCGAATGCGATTTGCCGGAGTTGTATTTCTTCGGAGCGTAGAACTCTATCGAGGTCGGAGCCATGAGGCTGTATACTTTTGTGTTCGGCATCTCCGCCTTGAGCTTGTTGAGGGTGGCAGCGTAGACATCCATCTTCTTATAGACGTTGGTATATTGCTCCATAAGACGGTTGTCAAGAAGGATTATATACTGATTGGAGTATACGGTTTCCTTTCCGGTCTCGTCAACTTCGGCGGCATTTATCGGCTGAGTGGTCTCGGTGTTCCTTGCGGTCTCGGAGGGTATTGTGGTCTGCTCGCCGGTTGTTTCGGCGTTGCTTTCATCCTCATGCGAGAGCGCCTCGCCGTCGCCGACTCCGCCGTTGTTCTTTATGACCGTCGCGCCGTCGCCGATCTTCAGGAACGAATAGAACGATTTAATCTTGTTGCTTATTTTGACGAGCCCGTTTCTGCCGGGGAACTGGTCGTTGTAGTATTCCTCAAACTTTGAAGCGAAGTCGCCGGAGAAATATGAGCTGGCGGAAAAAGAGGGTTTCTGCGCGAGATTTCTATTCTCCATCTCGGAGACCTTTTCGTCCTTGTCGAAGAAGCTGTAAAATCCGACAATGGTGAAAACCGCTAAAACGACACTGAATGAGACGGCGGTAAGAATTTTTTGGATTTTTTTCATTTTATCTTAGCGCCTCCTCAGAATCTGAAATACAGGAACGGGTTATATGTCGAACCCGCCAGCGATGCCACGCAGAGCACGAGCATAACAACATTGAAAACAGTGTTGAATATCGGCTCTGTCACCGGTGCACGTTGCTTGAGCTTCGCGATGCCCACTTTGACGAGCTTTGCAACGGGCGCGCAGGCTATGGCAGCGATAATAATAAACGGAATGTTGTTGATTATCATCGCGTTCATGACCGGGTCGGTGAATGCGTTGCCCGATGCGCCGAACGCCACGGAAAATGCCGACTTCATTGCCGAGAAATCCTCGAAGTAGAATATCATCCAGCCGACGAGCACGACAAACATCGAATACACCCAGCGAATAATTTTCGGAATCTTGTCAAGGAACTTCTTGAACACAAACTTTTCGAGGCACAGGAACACGAAATAGTAGAGACCCCATATTACAAAGTTCCAGCTCGCGCCGTGCCAAAGTCCTGTGAGACCCCAGACGATGAAAAGATTGAGTATCTGACGCGGCAGACTGACTCTGTTTCCTCCGAGGGGGATATAGACATAATCTCTGAAGAAAGAGCTCAGCGTGATATGCCATCTGCGCCAGAAATCGGTTATCGAAGTTGAAATATAGGGATATTTGAAGTTTTCGGGATAATCGAAGCCGAACATGTGACCGAGTCCGATAGCCATGTCTGAATATCCCGAGAAATCGAAGTAAATCTGGAAAGCGTAGAATAGAACTCCAACCCACACGCTCATCACAGCTGCATTGTCAACATTGGCGAGCAATGACTCGGCGAGAGAACCGGCATAGTTTGCTATGAGCACCTTTTTGCCGAGACCCGCCATGAATCTCGTCATGCCTTTTGCAAAGCCGTCTATCGTAACAGTTCTGTGGTCAATCTGCGTGTCAATATCTGAATATCTGACAATCGGACCCGCTATAAGCTGCGGGAAGAGCGAGACAAACATCAGGAAGTTTATGAAAGACTTCTGTGCCTTAACATCTCCTTTGTAAACATCGAGCGAATATGACATCGTCTGGAATGTGTAGAACGAGATACCTATCGGTAAAGAAAATGTCGGAACATGGAGCGAGAGGCGGAAGATTCCGTTGAGCGTGGAAATGAAGAATCCGCTGTATTTGAACGCCGCGAGCAGGCCGAGATTGATAACAACCGAAAGTGCGATAAACAGTTTGGTTATCTTTTTGCCGCGGTATTTTTCTATCCCGAGTGACACCGTATAATCCAGTATGGAGCTGAAAATCAGCAGACATACCCAGACCGGTTCACCCCATGAATAGAATATAAGTGATGCAATGACAAGAACGATATTTTTCGCCTTGTCGTTCTTCACGATAAAATAGAAGAACAGAGTCACGGGAAAGAATATGAACAGAAATACGAGACTCGAAAAGACCACTTGATTTCCCCCTTTTTGTGCGTATGATAAACCTATTATATTACATCTAATTATACACTCTTTAATTGGTAATTCAATTACAAAAGAGTTACAAAAAGCTTATTGCCATTGAAAGCTTTTGACGAAAAAAAGAGACACGGAACAAACCGTGTCTCTTGGAGCCGATTATGCAGTTGGAAATTTAAAACATATTGATGATAACCGGGATAAGAGCTTTTATAATTTTGATAACGATCTTGGCAATGACAGGAGCGACAACGCTCGTTATCTTCACAACATATCTTGCAACTTCAATCGCAATCTGGATTATAACATACCACTTGCCGAGATAGCGCTGAAGCATATCGGTGTCCATGCCCTTGTAGTTGGGGTCGACGGGGGAGTAGGATGTGTCGGTTTTGACTATCTTGCACTCGTCTATCAGCTCTTCGCTGTCGACACCGTAGGTCTTGAGAGTGAAAGAGTTCTTCGTAAACTCGACGGTCGAATAGCTCGGCTCTTCGGAGACATATTTAAAATCAAGCCATTCGTAATCGTAATCCTCGATACGGTTCTTGCCGGAAGCGGAGCTCGCGGTAAAGTATACGGTGCCGACGGGATCGACAACTGCGCCGTCCGCATTGTATTTCTGATCCTTGACGGGCTTTGTGTCCTTCATGAAGAAGGAGCGTCCGTAAAGATGCTCGTGACCGGTCAGGCAGACATCTATCTCAAATCTGTCGATAAGCGCGCTGTATATAGCCGCAAGCAGCTTGTTGTCGTCATCTGCGGCGTGGTGTCCCGTTCCGTAGAGGTCGTGGTGGAGCATGGCGACGCGCCATGTGGCATCGGGATTCTTGGCGATAGCGTCAAGGGTGAACTGATACTGGTCATAAACATTGAAAATCTGGGTGTTATAGACGATGAAAAGCACATCGCCGTAACGGAACCAGTAGTTCTCGTCAACGTTTGCGGGTGTCGTGCCGCGGTATTCGTTGGGGTTGTTGACATAGAGAGGATATGTCTTGCCTCTGCGGTCGTGGTTGCCAACGGTTGTCGCAAGGGGATAAGATCTGAGCGCCGCGGGGGAGAGCGTACCCGCCCACTCGTTTGCTCTGTCTCCGTGCTGGGTCTGGTCGCCCGCGGAGAGTATAAAGCTGATGTCGCTGTTCTTGTCGAGTGCGGTGCCGAGAGTTTTCTGCCACACATAGGCTTCCTCGCGTCCGTCTTCAACGTCGCTGCTGACCTGGATATCGCTGATATAGAGGAGCTTAAATTTCTCGGTGGAGAGAGTTCTGTACATAACGGGACTGCTGAACTTTCCGTTGCTGCCGTAGACATAGTAATAAACGGTGTTCGGCTCAAGTCCGGTTGCCGTCACTTTGTAGATGCTTTGACCGGTATAGCTGTCGGTCGAGGCCTTGCCTACGAACTCTTTAAACGAGGTCATGTCGGCACTCTTGCCGATTCGAACAACGCCGCTCTTAGCCGTGTCGTCGGAGTGCCAGCAGAAGTTGAGCTGAGTTGCGTCCGCGCCCGGGGTGAGTGCGATGAGCGTGTTGTCGTTTCGTACAGTTTCCCAGTAGCTGTTCCATTCGGGCTGAGTGAGCACATTGCTTCCGTCTGCCGAGGTGCCGATAGCAAGGCACGAGGCGAGCATGAGCAGTGCGAGCAGAATGGACAGCGTCCGTTTTGCTGCTTTCATTGGAATTCTCCTTTTCATATTTTTTGAGCGGGAGTATTATAGCACATTTTGCTCTATTTTGGTAGTTTTTTTTAATATATTATCTATTTTTTTATAAAAACTATGGAAATATTTATAAAGTGATGATATAATCTATCGCGGATTTTTAAGAATGAAGAGGAATACAGATGAAAGTTATTGTTTTGAACTCGTCGGCACAGGTTGGCGAGGAAGTTGGAAAAATTTTCTGCGATGAGGTCAATGCAAAGCATAATGCGGTTCTCGGACTTGCAACCGGAGCGTCCCCGATACCTACATATGAGTATATGACCGAGCAGTATCGCAGCGGCAAGGTGAGCTTCAAGGATGTCAAGACCTTCAACCTCGACGAATACTGCGATCTGCCGAAAAACCACCCCAACAGCTTCTATTCATTTATGGAAGAGAACCTTTTCTCGAAGGTCGATATAAAGCCCGAGAATGTCAATTTCCTTGACGGAAACGTTGAACCCGTTGCCGAGAGCGCACGCTATGCGCAGGCTATAAAGAACGCCGGCGGAATAGATATTCAGCTTCTCGGAATCGGCAGAAACGGTCATATCGGCTTCAACGAGCCGGCTGATGAGTTCACCGACGAGGCATTCAAAGTCAAGCTTACCGATAGCACGATAGCTGCAAATTCGCAGTATTTTACTGATATTGCCATGCCGCACTATGCCATAACAATGGGCATCGGCTCAATAATGAGAGCGAAAAAGATAGTGCTCATCGCGACAGGCGAAAGTAAGGCAGAGGCGATAAAGGCGACTGTTGAGGGTGAAGTTACTCCGCATTGTCCTGCATCTATACTTCAGCAGCATGACGATGTGACGATATTCCTTGACGAAGCGGCGGCAAGCCTGCTGAAAAAATAAAAATTGAGATAAACAGACCTCCGATGTGTGAAGTGCGTCGGAGGTCATTTTTTTAATACAGAGCTATTTTGTTGATTTCGGGCGTGTCGCGGGATGAGACTATCAGTATGCGTACAGCGTCGGTTTCGAGCCCGTGAAGCTTCATTATTTTTTTAGTGCCTATTGTTGTGCCCTCAAAGCTGTTGAACCAGATTTTGTCCTCATTTCTGTGCTGGACAATGAAGTTTTCAACGCGCTGACCCTCGGCAATATTTTCGCTCAGTTCAAGGAAATTGAGCTTCATTCTCTCGCCGAGTTCAATGGTTATAACACGCTGTGTTTCGCTACCGTTGTACGGTTCAATAGTGATCTCTTTGCCCTCGGCAAGATTTGTCCTGAAGCTGTTTTTTATAAGTTCGCCGAGCTCGTTCAGCCGCTTGACATCGTTATCATTAAGTCTGAGCTGATTTGCGTCCGGCTTTACATGAGCCGCCTGCTTGAGAAAGTCCTTCATATCTCTTTCTCCTTTTGTCGGTTACCTGGACGCTTTAAGTTTATCGGCTCAGGCCGCGATTGTCGATATGGGTTTTGTTTACTTTTTAAAAGCCTCATTTCTTGCCGGATTTTTTGAATATCAGCAGCGAGATTGATATCACGGTCGCGATTATAACCGTTATGCCGACTGCGGTGACTCCTTGTTTCACTCTTGCGGCGTTTCGTGTGTTCCCACCACTCGGCAGAGTATAAATCTCCATCTCATCGGCATTATCTATCAAGTATTCTTCATCGGCGTCTTGTGATTTGGATGAGCGATTGTTCTTGGAAGAATTTGATTTAGTTGTTTTGTTTTTTGCCTTTGATTTGGTGCTCGACTTTGACGACGAGCTTTTGCTCTTTTTCTTCGTTGTACTTTCCTTTTTCGTCGTCGATTTGGTCGAACTTGATTTCTTTGTGGTTTTTGTGGTGTTTCTGTCATCGGAATCCGAATTTCCGGACTGGTTGTTCTGCTCCGCGGTAGTATCCGGCGGGGCAATATATGTGTCTATTTCAAACATCTTTGACGGAACGCCTTTGTCGTCGGTGACTCTGACATAAATTTCCGGGTCGCCGCCGAATGAATATTTCCTGTCTATGAGTGCCTCGCAGGTTATCCCGCCTCCGGCAAACGATGCGGAGGATTTGACGCTGAACAGCTGCTCGTCGTATTCTGCCTTGCCCGTAATGCTGATTTTTATCGGGTCTTTGCCGTCAACATATATTTCATAAACAACCGGGCTCTCTTTTGTCAGATCAGCATATGAGATATCGCCGTTTATCGCAACATAAAGCGAGCCTTTTTCGGTTTTGGTGTAATATGTAGCGAGCGCGCAAATGCCGTTGCCGCCGTTCTCATTTTCGCACTGTATCTGCACATTGGTGCCGCGCACTTCATCGGGCGAGACGGAACCGTCTATCGACACCGCAAACGCCTGTATTGCAAGAACAAATGTAAAAATTATTGCTGCTGCCGCTGTGCAAAAACGCCTTATAAATCCCATTATCTTTTCCACGCTTAGATCACCGCTTATGCTTTAAAGTACTAATACCGAAAATATCACTTTTTTCATTCATGTGCAATAGCAAAAGTCGAATTTTGTAAAATCAGCACAAAACAATTTGTAAATATTGCACAATGAAAACAATATGTTTGCGCAAGCAGACATAAAAAATCGGCCGCATCGCAACCCGAACAGGTTAAGATACAGCCGATATAATTTCAATTTTTTCAGATTTTCATCTTTTTCATCGCAACCGAAAGAGCCTTGCACAGCGCAGTTCCGAGAACGGCGCAGACGCCGGCTTCAATGAGTCCGTTGACCCCGACGAATGCGGCGGCAAAAGTCATAACATTTGTCGAACCGAACTGCTCCTTAAGCTGAATGATTATCGGTGCGTTGTTGAACAGCAGAAGCAGTGTGCCGGTGAACAGAATCGTGTTGAGCAGGGGACCTGCGATGCTTGCAACAAGATACTGCACGAAGCTTGTCTTATCTTTCGACGATACCGCTTTGAAAATAACTGCCGTCAGCCAGCCCATGAGAACTCTGGGCACGATGCAGACGATCGCAGTGCGCAGGGGACTGACGCTGAAAAGCGCAACGCCGAAAGTGCTCATTCCGAAGCACTGGATGAAGCTCGTTATTCCGAATACCGCGCCGAGAAACAGTCCGCCGACAGGGCCGAGCAGAACGGCTCCGATGATGACCGGAATCGTTATAAAAGTTATCTCGATGGCTCCGGCTTTGAGATAACCGAGCGGTGTGAATGCCATGACGATTATCAAAGCGGTGAGCAGTGCGGTGAGCACGAGACGCACGAGTTTTTGCCGCGATGCGGCAGCTGATGTTTTTGACATGATGTTTTCCTCCTTGCTGTTGCTCCGTCAGGATGCAGCGCAATTTTTTGAGTCTATATCAAAAGCATTGCTTTTAATATGCAATTTTATTATTTTCTGTTCTTTTCGTATATTATACGAAGTCCCTTGAGTATGAGCTCGGGGTCGTATGTCATCTTGTGGTTGCAGCTCTTGATTATCTCGCCCGAAAGTCCGCCCGTTGCAACAAACGATTTAACTTTGCGTCTGAGCTCCTGCTCCATTCTGTCGCAGAGCCCGTCGAGCATGGCGGCGGTGCCGAAAACAACACCGGACTGCATGCAGTCTATCGAATTTGTGCCGATGGCCTTCTTGGGAGTTGAAAGGCTTATCGCGGGAAGCTGAGATGTTTTGGCGGACAGTGCTTCAAGCGAAATCCCGACGCCGGGGGCGATGGCGCAGCCGCAGAAAGAGCCGCTCTCGTCGATAACATTGATTTTTGTTGCAGTTCCGAGGTCGATAACAAAGCACGGCAGCTCATAGAGATTCGCCGCC